>JGI26260J51721_1000010_pt1 | contig 75475 bp, 72 predicted proteins | sample SaaInlV_120m_DNA_4_FD_51721 | JGI IMG/M metagenome (IMG submission 51721)
GTCCTGATTTTCCATCTGTACCTTCAACATTTTTAGAAATGTGTCAAAATCAGACTAGATCACGGAGTTCGATGCTCCAGTTTATGGTGCGAACGTTGAGGTCGACGATGAGAGGGCTGCAATATCCATTAAAAAGTCTCCGTCAGAGTTTCAGGTCTAAGCCGCCGCTAAGGGCGACCGTTACTATAGGTGAGGTTGGGTTCGCGTCAGATGGCTGCTGTTCTGAATCCACATTTGACTGGGGAGCATTGTTTGATTGCTGCCCCGATTGGCCCGAAGAGGTATCGAAGGAAAATGACGTGGAGCCGTGTATGACGTCAGCGCTTGTGGGTCCAAATAGCGTTATTTGCTAAGAGAGTATTTGTTGCTCATCGTAACCACTGAGGAGTGGAAGATGAGACAGACAACTGGATTGTCGGGACACCTTTGGTACGCCATTCGACCTCGTTCATGAGGTGAAGCTTATCACCCAACTTGCTGGCGCGAATGCCAGATTGCGTACCCGCCAGATTGCGCAGCACGCCTTTGCCATCTTTGTCACGTGCGAACCCTATATGGATGTCGAACGGGCACTTAACCATGAAATAGCGACTTTCCATTTTGATGACCGCAGGGCAACGCGACGCTGACTTGGCATGTTCGCGGTTCGCCTCAACAGAGCGCACCCGTTCTGGCGCAGCATAAATGATGCCACCCTTCTTTTCGTTGAGGAACCAACCAACCTGAACGGGCCCCCGCACGGTGTTCGTATCTTTGGTGTTTTCGAAAGCCACTGATAGACGCATGGCATGCTCCAATACTGCTCGATTTCTCAGATAGACTCGTAATCCGCATTGCAAGTCAAAAGACTAGCGACGGATAAGTGGCAGTCGTGACAACAAAGCAGCGCCCACTTGATCAAAGTGTGACGTTCAAAACGGCACGAACGACAGCCAATGTCGTGTTTTGCCCTAGACAGAGAAAGGCCTGGCTGGTCACGTTATCAAGAATTTTCAGCAGAAAGGCCCCGCCATGAAAGACCAGTATCGTGTTGTTGTCATTGGGGGCGGCGTGGTTGGCGCGTCTGTTCTATATCATCTTGCGAAGTTCGGATGGACCGATGTCGCGCTGATTGAACGGGATGTGCTGACAGCGGGTTCTTCATGGCACGCAGCGGGCGGCATTCACGCCCTGAACGCAGATCCGAATATGGCCACCCTCCAAGGNTACACCATAGACCTTCTCTCGGAGGTGGAGGCAGAGTCTGGCATCGACATTGGCCTGCACATGACAGGTGGCGTGTCTGTTGCCTGTGATCCTGCGCGGTGGGAATGGCTACAAAGCGCGTACCGCACATTCCAGACGATCGGGATTGAGGATTGCCACCTGATGTCGCCTGATGAGATCAAGAAAGCCTGCCCGATCATGGATACCACTGGCATCATCGGTGGGCTTTGGGCGGACCGCGAGGGCTATGTCGATACGACAGGCACTGTGCATGCCTACGCACGGGCGGCGAAAAAACGCGGTGCCGATATTATTGAGCACAACAAAGTCGAAGAGCTGCATTGGACAGGCGATCATTGGCAGGTGGTGACCAAAAAGGGCACTATTCGGGCGGAACACGTGGTAAATGCTGGTGGCCTGTGGGCCAAGCAATGCGGTAAAATGGTCGGGCTCGATCTTCCCGTTTCGCCGCTATCGCACCATTATTTCCTGACGGAAACGATCCCCGAACTTGAATCGCTCGACTTTGAAGTTCCCATGATGGTCGACCTCGAAGGGTTTACCTACATGCGCCAAGACAAGAAGGGTATTCTTGTCGGCATCTATGAAGAAAATCATCAGCACTGGATGATGGACGGCGCGCCGTGGAATTACGGCATCGAACTTTTGCAAGAAGACCCCGACCGCATCGAAAAAGAACTGATGATGGCCTTTGAACGCTACCCTTGCCTGAACGACGTCGGCATTTCCGATTGGGTAAATGGCGCGTTTACGTTTTCGCCCGATGGGAATCCGCTTGTCGGGCCTGTTGAATCCGTGCCCAATTACTGGCTGGCCTGCGGTGTCATGGCCGGATTCCTGCAAGGTGGCGGCGTGGGTAAAACCCTCGCTGAATGGATGATTCACGGTGATACAGAGACTGATGCGTGGTCGATGGACATCGCGCGTTATGGTCCTCATCACTCTAACAAAGAATATATCAAGCAAACCACAGGCCAATTCTATTCGCGCCGCTTTGTGATGTCTTATCCGAACGAACAGCTGCCTGCGGGTCGCCCGTTGCGCATGGCCCCCGCCTACGATGCGATGACTGAAGCAGGCTGTCGTTGGGGGACATCGTGGGGTCTGGAAACGCCACTTTACTTCGCACCCAAAGACTTTGTCGAAGAACCGTCGCTCAACCGATCTAACGCGGGCCAATACGTTGAGGCAGAGTGCAAAGCAGTTCGTGATGCAGCTGGCCTCCTCGACATTACAGGGTTTTCGCGCTTCGAAGTCTCGGGTGACGGCGTTGAAGACTGGTTGAACAAAATGTTCGCAACCAGACTGCCCAAACCGGGCCGCGCGCGATTGGCCGTAATGTTGTCGCCCGAAGGGAAGCTCAAGGGTGATCTGACGTTGTTCAACTGGGGTGATGGAAAATACTGGATTATGGGCAGCTACTATTTGCGTCAATGGCACAAGCGGTGGTTTGCCGATCACAAAGGCCCGAACGTGATGTTGCATGACCTGTCAGACGACAATTGTGGGTTTTCAATCTCGGGCCCAAATGCCACCAAGATTATACAGACGATCCAACCTGACCTTGATCTATCATTTATGGGCTGCGGCACCTTTGATCTTGGTCTGTTGCGCTGCAAGGTCGGGCGTTTGTCCGTCACGGGCGAACTTGGCTATGAAATCCACTGCCATGCAAACGAACACATCGCTTTACGACGTATGCTGCTTGCTGCGGGGGCGGATCACGGGTTGAAAGAAGTCGGATTTAACGCGCTTTTGTCCCTTCGGATCGAAAAGTCCTTTGGCATCTGGTCTGCGGAATTCACCCAAGACCGCACGGCGGCCATGACCGGCATGGATCGCTGGATCGACTGGCAAAAGCCTGATTTCAACGGACGCGACGCAGCGATGAAAGAACGCGATACTGGACCAGATCAGGTATTAGTTACGCTCGGCCTTAACAGTCCCGATGCGGATTGCGCTGGATACGAACCTGTTTGGTCAGACGGTAAACGCATCGGGTTCACGACGTCTGGTGCGTATGGCTACACTGTTGGCCAGTCCATCGCGATGGCAATGGTGGACAAAGAATTCGCGGCCCCGAGAACAAAACTTTCGGTGCATGTCGTCGGCGTGGAACGATCCGCAAAGGTACTGGACCCGTCCCCCTATGACCCGACGGGCAAAGCGATGCGAGGATGACCAAACGCCAAGGCCGCAAAGCACGCGGTGTTCAGGAAACGAAACGCAAGGTCGATTACCGTACCTTGCGCAACCCGTTTCCACCGCTCGATGCGTTTCCGCCTGATCGCATCGACGCGATACATGCTGCTGCTTTGGATGTCCTTGGCCGCCTTGGCATCAAAGTTCTGCTGCCAGAAGCGCGTGACCTGTTCGAAAGCGCTGGCGCGCAGGTCATCGACGAAATGGTCTACTTCCCCGCAGACCTCATTGAAGGCCACGTCGCACTTGCCCCGAAGTCCATCGTCATCAAAGGTGGCGTGGCCGAGCGCGACATCACCCTCGAACTTGGGTCACTGGTGTTTCAACCGGGTGCAGGGTGCCCGCATGCGACCGATCTCGAACGCGGACGCCGCGCTGGCACGCTAGAAGATTACCTTGAGCTCACCAAACTGACCCATCATTTCGATGCGCTGCAAATGTTGCCGCCTTTGGTTGAACCCCAAGACGTGCCCATGAACTTGCGACACTATGAAACTATGCGCGCACAGCTCACGTTATCTAACAAAGTGCCTTTTGTTTTCTCTCGTGGGACACCACAGGTCCAACAAAGCTTTGAAATGCTAAAGGCATTTCGCAATGTAACAGACACTGAATTCATGCAAAATCCGTACTGCTATACAATCATCAATACCAATTCTCCGCGCCAGTTGGATATTCCCATGGCGCAAGGCATCATCGATTTCGCCCGCGCTGGGCAAGTGTCTATTATTACGCCCTTTACGCTGATGGGGGCGATGGCGCCTGTCACGGTTGCGGGTGCATTGACCCTCAGCCACGCCGAGGCAATGGCGGCCATTACCCTTGGTCAGATTGCAAATGCGGGCGCGCCGATGACCTACGGGACGTTCACCAGCAACGTGGATATGAAAACGGGCGCACCTGCGTTCGGAACGCCTGAACAAGTCAAAGCATCTTTGGGCGCTGGCCAATTAGCACGCAAACTTGGATTGCCTTGGCGTTGCGCCGCGGGATCGGCGGCCAATATCAACGACGCACAGGCCGCCCACGAAACCGAAATTTCTGGTTGGGGTGCGTTTTTGGCGGGTGCAACTGTCATCATTCACTCCGCCGGTTGGCTAGAAGGCGGCCTCACCCTGTCCTACGAGAAGCTCATAACTGATATGGACATGGTCCAGACCTTTGCTGAACTTTGCGTACCACCAGAAGCGGACGACGACGCAATCGCACTGTCTGCTTTGGCTGAGGTTGAACCGGGTGGCCATTTCTTTGGCGCGATCCACACGATGGAGCGCTATCAAACGGCATTTTATGATCCTGTTGGTATGGATTGGTCCAACATCGGGACGTGGGAAGACCGCGGATCACAGGACGCCAACACGCGGGCCACGGCGATCTGGAAAGGGATCTTGCGTGATTTCGTGCCCCCTCCGATCGCTGTCGAAAAAATCGCCCAGCTAGACGCATACATCGCCCAGAAGACGTCTGAGGGAGGGGCACTGCCTGAAAGCTGACCTCGCGCGGGAGTGAGGACGGTGTCACAATACTGGAAATCCCCACATTGAGGGCCATATACTGTGTCTAATAACAAAGGGGATCACCCATGACCAAGTATGAGAAAAATCCAGACGTCGTTGCGACCCTCACGCCAGAACAGTTTCACGTCACTCAAGAAAGCGGAACAGAACGCCCGTGGACGGGTGCCTATTTGGACAACAAAGAGGTCGGTATTTACGTCGATATCGTATCTGGTGAACCGCTTTTTGCATCATCCGACAAATACGAATCTGGTTGTGGTTGGCCCAGCTTTACCAAGGCCATTGAACCTGCCTATGTAAACGAACTGACGGACAATACCCTTAGCATGACCCGTACTGAGGTCAGGTCCACCCACGGTGATAGTCATTTGGGGCACGTTTTTCCGGATGGTCCTGCGGATCGCGGTGGATTGCGATATTGCATCAACGGCGCATCGCTGCGTTTCATTGCCAAGGACGACATGGCCGACGAAGGCTATGGCGACTACATCAACCAAGTGGAGGACGTATAATGACCGAACGCGCAGTTTTAGCCGGTGGCTGTTTTTGGGGCATGGAAGATTTGATCCGCAAGTTGCCCGGCGTTGTGTCCACGCGAGTTGGGTACACGGGCGGCGATGTTGCGAATGCGACATACCGCAATCACGGCACCCACGCCGAGGGGATCGAAATCATGTTCGATCCAACGCAAATCACATATCGACGCATTCTCGAATTTTTCTTTCAGATCCACGATCCGACCACGGCAAACCGCCAAGGCAACGATCGCGGCATGTCATACCGCTCTGCGATTTACTATGTCGATGAGGATCAAAAAGCAGTCGCGATCGACACGATCAAGGACGTCGATGCATCCGGTCTTTGGCCTGGAAACGTGGTGACGGAAGTCGACCCTGTGTCCGAGTTCTGGGTGGCCGAGCCCGAACATCAGGACTATCTGGAACGCATTCCAAACGGATACACCTGCCACTTCATTCGCCCGGATTGGGTCCTGCCCCGTCGCGAAGCGGCCGAGTAATTAATTGGTGATGCGTGGTCGCCCACGGGCGGTAATACGCATCGTCGCCTCGATAAACATTGTCTGAGCCTCGATCTGAGCCTCGCGAAGATCGAGGCTTTCGCTTATCCGCACCTCATCTACGCCGGATGACACCGCCTTGGCCGTCGCCTGGTCTATCAGAATCAATCGCAACGCGCCCAGTGCATCGTCCTTAGTTGAAAACTGTGTCGGGCCATCCGGCATATGAGCGACAAATGCGCCTTCGCCGCCAGCTGTGACAGCTCCTTCGGCATGGATTGACACCTGCCCCACCACCGCACCAATCGCATTTGCGACACCCCCATCATCAGGCAGGATCGTGGCACAACCAAGTGACTGGCCCACAGCACCATAATAACTTTGGGCAGACGCCCCAAGACCAATAACAGGCAATGCCAGTCCCGCGCTGACCCTCACAACATTTGAATGGTTCTGACGACCTGCGTTCGTTAGCCTATGACGCGCCAGAAGGTCGGGGTTATCCCACCCCTCTTCAGAAAAAGCAGTCTCTAACAAAGCCCAAGACGTCTGTTCGGTCAGCTGGTCAATAATTCGCTGCGCAATGACATCTGGCCCTGCCGCAATACGATCACCACTTCCGACGCGCCGTCGGGCGAACAGCGTCAGCGCCTTTTTAGCCGCTTCAACATCCCAATCTGCCATGCGGTCCAGCGCATGGCTCGCGTCAGACGGAGTAACGCCACAAGCCAGCACAAGCCCCCGTTTAACAAGTCGTCCAAGCGCAGGTTCCTCAATACGGGTTTGCACAGCATCCGACCACTTCAAGGGACCATCCAACAATCGCGCTGCAACCGTCGTTTCGCGCGGGTCCAGCCCATCAGGCAAGCTGATAAATTGCGCGAGGACGAACTGCGTGGATTCCTGTGCGAGGCTTTCCTGTGCCGAGGCCCGATCTAGGGCATGATGAACCAATTCAGGGTAACTTTGTGCCAGTAAAGACACTGGCATCACCCTTTTCGGGCCAAGAACGATACCGCCTTCAAGCCCTTCGGTGATACGAACTTCGCTATCCCCCCCCAAACCGAATGTTCGCATCGCTACGGCCTCAACCATCGTGCGGTATTTGCCGACCTTCGCCCCTTGGGTGTCAATTTTAGGCAATCCATTCTTAAGGAGGCAAACATCCGTGGTCGTACCGCCAATATCGCTCACGATCGCGTTCTGCTCCCCTGTTAACCATTGGGCGCCGGCAATACTGGCAGCGGGGCCGCTCAGGATCGTTTCAATCGGCCGCTCCCGCGCGAGTTTGGCAGAGATCAACGCGCCATCGCCGCGCACAACCATCAACCGCGCATCAATACCACAGGTGATCATGTGCGTTTCGGTTGCTGCGATCAGCCGGTCAATCAACCCAATTAGGCGCGCGTTCAACAGAGCGGTGAGTGCTCGTTTCGGACCACCCAAGGACTGGCTCAGTTCATGGGAGCACGTAACAGGCAAATCAAGCCGATCCCGGATCAAATCACGTACCAAAAATTCATGCGCAGGGTTGCGTGTGGCAAAGCGCCCCGCAATCGCCAAACCTGTCATTCCAGCAGGAAGAGAGTCTAATTTTTCTAAAATGTCGTCCGAATTCAGTGGCACAACTTCGGCGCCAGAATGCCCATGGCCACCCTTGATGAACAAAACAGGATCGGAACCCAAAGCGTCGGACAAATCGGCCTTTTCAAGTTCCGCTTCTTCAAACCCGATGAGAATGAGCGCGACGCGTCCGCCCTGCCCTTCGACGAGCGCGTTGGTCGCAAGCGTCGTAGACAACGACACCATCGCGATGTTGGATCCGTCAAGACCGCTCTCGTCCAGAACCGCATCAATTGCGGCCCCGATACCAAGCGACAGATCGGGTCGCGTCGTTAGCGCTTTGGCCTTTGCAATGACCCGATCGGTGTCGTCATCCAACAGTACGGCATCGGTGTAGGTGCCGCCCGTATCAATGCCCAATAATATTGCCATTTCCATCCCTTGGTCTTTGATATGACGCTATCGAAAGTTTGGCCGTGATCTATCCAGAAGGCGACATAAAAACCACCGATCAGCGGCGCTTAACCTTTGGAAAGGCTTTCCAATTCAATAATCTTGCCACCTGCTGCTTTGGCATCTTCCGCGTCGTGCGTGACCATCAAAACGGGCAATTCGCGTTCCTTGGCGACACGGAAAACAAGATCACGGACCTGGGCGCGAAGTTCAGCATCAAGACGTGAAAACGCTTCGTCCAACAACAAGGCGTTTGGATCCGACAACAACATACGCACCAAAGCCACACGTGCCTTTTGCCCACCGGACAATGTTGCCGGATCACGATCTGAATACCCGCCCAAACCGACATCAACCAATGCCGCATCAATTGTGCCGCCCCGCGATGACATTGATCCGCCCGCAGGTATTCCGAAGGCGAGGTTCGCCCCCACGCTCATGTGCGGGAAAAGCAAATCATCTTGAAACAGGATACCGATGCGCCGCTTGTGCGGCGGGCGCATCGTGATATCTTCGCCGTTCAAGATGACAGTGCCCATGCCACGGAAAACCGAAGGCAACGTTCCCGTTATGAATGCCAGCAAGGTCGATTTACCTACGCCTGAAGGCCCCATAACGGTCAGAACCTCGCCCGGCTTGATATCGTAGTCGACCTCAATTAGCGGCAATTCGTCCCGTAAAATGCACAAATCGCGCAGTATTAGACCCTTATTCATGCAGACCTCTCCGATTACGCCACAACAATGTGGGGATAAGAAGCGCTAAAGTGAAGGGCACCAGCGCGGCGAACGTTTGCATCAGACCATAGACACCAATTGCGCGGCGGTCCCCACCTGATGCAAGGGCCATCGCCTCTGTAGTGAGGGTGGAAACACGCCCTCCTCCGATCAGCAAAGTCGCAAGGTATTGTCCCACAGAAACGGCGATACCAACAGCAACAGACGTGAGGATGGGGCGCGTTAACATCGGCAAACGCACCTGCCAGAATATACGGTTCGGGGATGCGCCCAGCGCGTTGGCAACAGTCGCAAGGCGCACGTCCCATGATCGCCACGGATCACCCAGCGACAAAAAGACATAGGGCAAAACAAACACCAGATGGGCGAAGATCACGGGCAATCGACCAATGTCCGCGCCGACGTTCAGTAACAATGTCTGTAGCCCCGGCAAAAATGCGGTCTGTGGCACGAGCAGCGGTAGATACATCAACCACAAGCCACGCCGTGACAGGCTTCGCCCGCTTCTGTGTTCGGCTTCGAGGCACCCTAATACCAGAGCAAGCGCGAGGCCAACTACAATTCCTGCCACCAAAAACGTTTCCCCCAATGTCGCAAGTGCGTTGGGGCCATGGCGATCCCAAGACCGAAGCGTGAAGGTGTCCGGCCAGACATTCGGAAAGCTCCAGAACCCTGCGAACGACCAAACGATGAGCCCGAATATGCCAAACAGGACCGCGCCCGCAGACAGCGCGCCGAGACCGAGGGACACGATGCATATCGGCGCGTCAAACTGGCCACGCCGACCTGACGCAATCCAATGGCGTCCCCAGCGGCCTACCAATCGTTCCCCAAGCCACCAAAGCCCCAGCGCGCACACGACCAATGCCAATTGCCATAATGCGGCCGCTGCTCCGGTCAGGCGCATGGAAAGGTCAGGGTCGCTCATCCATTTGACGATCTGCACGGACAAGGTCGGGGGTGTGGATGGGCCTAGGATGACAGCGACGTCTACCACGCTCATGGAATAAGCGAGGACAACGTAAATAGGCAGTCTGATTTGGGAATACACTCGTGGGAATACTGTCTTGAGCCATCCAGATAACCGCCCATATCCCAAGGCTTGCGCGACACGTAGTGAACGCCGCGGTTGGGCCTGCCCCATAGCCGCGATTGTCATCAACAGCAGGAACGGTACTTCTTTGATCACCAGCCCCGCGATCATCGCAAGGCCGAGGGGGTCTTGCAGGATCAACACATCTGGCGGGCGGTCCCATCTCGTGAGGGTGGGTGATATCAGGCGCGCGATCCAGCCTGATGGCATAATCAGAAACGCCAGCCCAAAAGCCGCTGCCGCGTGGGGAACCGACAAAAGTGGAGACAGCAGCCGTTCGAGCACTCGAAAAGATCGAGTGCCCGACCAACCGGCTGTGATGAACGCCACAATGATCAACGACAGCAACGTGGCGATCAATCCTGTGATCAGCGACAGACGTGACGCTGCACCCAAGCCCTGCCAGTCAAATAACATACGAAACGGGTCAAGCGTTGGGCCAGACAAACCCGCCGCCGGCAAATGCCCGAATGCCGGAAGCACCGTCCCCCACAGGCCCGCGATCACGGGGCCTAACATCACCAACAAAGTCAGCGCTGGTAGGAGACGGAGCATCCTAACGTATCAAACTACACTTACTGACCAGTGCCGTAACGGTCGGCCCAATCATCGGCGATCTGCGTCATCCAAGTTGGATGCGGTTCCGCTTGAACAGAGCCGAGTTCAGCAGGTGACAGTGTCGCGATGCCCAGATCAAGTGCATCAAAAACACCGCGCTGATCGTCTGTCAAAGCATCCATGTTCAACACCGTGCCATAGCCGAGGATATTTGGATTCTGCGCGCGAGCCTGTGCCTCTGGTGACATCAAGAAGTTTGCGACAACCATCGACCCTGCAGCGGAACCAGAATTGTACGGAATGGCGACAAAGGACGCGTTTCCAATGGTGCCATTTTCCAACACGAATGTACGCACAGTATCGGGCAGTTCAAAGTTCGCGATCGCAGCTGTCGCCTCACCAGGGCTAAAAGAAATCGCCAAATCGACCTCTCCGTCCGCGATCAGTTGAAGCTGGGCGGGACCAGTCGCAGGGTATGCACGGCCTTCACGCCAGAGCGTCGGGGTCAGCGCATCAAGATAGCCCCATAACGGGGCTGTAACGTCGGCGTATGTTGCATCCGTTGCTGCCTCTTGCAGAACGCTCGGGTCATCTAGCAAATCAACAAGCGCCTGTTTCAGGAAGGTCGTACCGAGGAAATCGGGTGGCTGTGGATACGTAAACCTACCAGGATTCGCTATGGACCATTCAAGGATCGCAGCCATGCTGCCCTGTGGTTCCATGTCGGCTGTGTCATACATAAACACGACCTGCGCCATGGCCCAAGGCGCCTCATACCCCTCAACGGGTACCGTGAAATCGGTTTGAACAGTTTTGGCTTCGCTGTCGACAACAGCCCAGTTCGGCAGTTGTTCCGCAAATGGGCCAAACAGCAGGTCAGCATCTTTCATCGCAGCAAAGTTCGACCCGTTGATCCAGATCATGTCGATGGCGCCGTCATCATCTTCGCCGGCTTGCTTTTCACTCAGAACTCGGGTGACAGCATCTGCCGTATCCGTCAGCTTTACGTGTTCAAGGGTGACGCCGTAGTCTTCCATCACGCGATCACCGACCCATGCGATGAAATCGTTGGTAGTGGTCGATCCACCCCAAGCGTTCCAATAGACAGTTTGGCCATTGGCCTCGGATGTGACGGCGTCCCAGTCGGATGGATCAGGGTTCGCCAAAACGAATGTCGGTGCGGCCAAAGCAGCAATCAATGCAAGGTATTTCATCAGTCTTCCTTCATAGTAAAAACGCGCCTTGCGGCAAAGAGGCGGAGCGTTGCAGTTGCAAAGCACAATGCACCGAAGATCCAGGCCAACGTCGCGAACGACGGGGCAAACAGGCATAACAGCACGAAAAACACGATCGTTTCCGTACCTTCCAGTAACCCGTTCGAAAAATACAGGGATTTGACCCCTTGGGCAGAGGTTTCCATATCGCGCTTTTCAGCAAGAATGGCATAGCCAAGAAAGCTGGTTCCATTGAAATAAAAGCTCGTTAACAAGAACGCGCCAGCAACAGCATTGGCCGCAGGGTCCATGACAACAAAAGCGAACGGGATCGCGCCGTAAAACAAGAAATCGCACGCGATATCCAAGTAGCCGCCGAAATCAGTTCTTCGCGTCGCCCCTGCGACAGCCCCGTCTAGCCCGTCTGCGATGCGCGATGCGAGCAGCGGAACCAACGCCAGTACAGGCCAACCCACAGCGATAAGAAGGGCCGCGAACAATCCCAGCCCCAAGCCCGCCAGCGTCATACCGTCAGCAGTCACACCACGCCCAGCCAAATTTTGGCCAAGCGCATTCAACGGCGGGTCAATAATTTTACGGGCGGCAGCGTCCAGCATAGGACCTCTCGTGTCAGGTACCGGACTTGTGACCTAAGCGCCGTTCACGCGCAATCGCACTGACACGAATGTGACTTATAGCTTCAAACGAAAAAGGGCCACGCAATCTGCGCGGCCCCTCATCATGTGATTAAAGCAACCCTTAGTTGGATTCTGCTTCAGCCTCAGCTTCACCAGCTTATTCGGCGCCGAATGTCGCGAGGTATGCATAGATGTTGATGGCTTCTTCTTGGTCACGGACGCGGTAGGCCATTTTGCCACGAGCGCGGTTGTTGTCGAGCGTCTCACGCAACCAACCCGTTGGGTCTTGTACGTAACCGACGAAAGATTCTTCGGTCCAGACCGTGCCCGCTTCTCCAAGCTCAAGGACTGAGTCACCATAACGGAAGTCTTCGATCGCTCCGATCTGACGACCTGCGATTGCATACAGGTTGGGACCTGTACGGGCGTTGCGGCCCGCAAGGACTTCGCCATCAGCGTCAGCCACAATGTGACATGCAACGCACTGGCGGTTGAATTGCTCTTCTCCAGCTGCCGCATCACCAGATGCAGCGTGGCCGCCGGCAAATGCAGGTGCGGCCAGAAGTGCGGCAGCTGCGGCATAGATAAACTTGGTCATAAGTGTTCTCCCTGAAACTTAATCTTGGCGTCGTGTCGTGCGCGGTACAATACCGCTTCAAATAGGAAAATAGCCTAATGGTCATCGCCGTCCAGCAGAAATAACAAATTGGTGCCTGTTATGCGATATCAAGCCACCGCATGTGCGATAGCACACTGTTTCCAAAGAGAAGTTAACGCGTTGATCAAGTGATCGATGTCAGCGTCTGTATGCAGCGGTGACGGTGTAAACCGCAACCTTTCGGTCCCTTTCGGCACAGTCGGATAGTTGATTGGCTGCACGTAAATGCCCCATTCATCCATTAAATGGTCCGCCAGCATTTTGGTTTTAACCGGATCACCAATCATCACCGGGACGATATGGCTGTTATTATCCATGTGCGGGATACCCTGCGCATCAAGCATTTTACGGAGGCGCGCCACTTGGCGGCGCTGGCCTGCACGTTCCATCTCGCTTTCTTTAAGATGCGCGATAGATGTGCGCGCAGCGACGGCCACTGCGGGCGGCAAGGCTGTGGTAAAGATGAACCCAGACGCAAAACTACGGATAAAGTCACAAAGCGCGGCAGATCCCGTGATGTATCCACCAACACAACCGAATGCTTTGCCCAACGTGCCTTCGATCAGGGTGATGCGGTCCGCAAGCCCTAGCTCTTCGGAAACACCACCGCCTCGTTTGCCATACATGCCAACGGCGTGGACCTCATCAATGTAGGTCATGGCACCGTATTTTTCGACGACATCAAGGATCGCCTCAATCGGGGCGATGTCACCGTCCATAGAATAAACGGATTCAAACGCAACGATCTTGGGGTAATGCGCCGGAATCGCACGCAGCTTCATTTCAAGGTCTTCGACGTCATTATGTTTCCACAAAACTTTGTGGGCGCGTGAATGACGGATGCCTTCGATCATAGATGCGTGATTGCCAGCGTCGGACAGAATGACACAATTCTCAAGACGACTGCCAAGCGTCGAAAGGGAGGCCCAGTTGGATACGTATCCAGATGTAAAGATCAACGCCGATTCCTTGCCGTGCAAATCTGCCAACTCGCGTTCAAGCAAAAGGTGATCGTGATTTGTGCCGCTGATGTTGCGCGTGCCGCCTGCGCCCGTACCAGTACGCTGAACACCTTCAATCATCGCATCGATGACTTTGGGGTGCTGACCCATGCCAAGATAGTCGTTGGAACACCAAACCGTTACATCGCGCACTCCGTCTTCCGCGTGGCTTGCCGCGCGGGGAAATTTTCCGGCCTTACGCTCTAACTCAGCGAAATACCGGTAGTTTCCATCATTCTTGAGCGAATCGAGTTGTTCGTTAAACAGCGCGTCAAAGTCCATTTGCTTCTTCCTTGGCAGTTATTCGTTTTTGCGCTGGAAGCATCCAGCGCCATAATTTTGCATCCGGCAGCGGGATCACCATGAACCAGTGTTCCAGCAACGCCAGCGCGGACAGAGAAGTGAGGAGGGCAAAGCCCGTAGCCTCGATCATTGAATTAGACGTCATAAGCAGTTGCGCGAAACATGCAGTTGCGAATGAAAGGACCGTCACTGAAAGCGGGAAAAACGCTGTTATCGGACCCTTGGTCATGTGGGTCTTAAGGTGCTGCAATGGCAGCGGTAGAAATTCGAAATTGATCCGTGGGACGCCGAAAAACAGGTTTAGTTTGGCACTAATGCGCGCGAAAAACAGGATCGCGTAGGTGCACATAGCGATAGTATTGTCAGCGCCCGTTGTGGCAATCACGATAAACGCGAGGCCGGCCAGCAACAGAACCTCGTGATAGGCCAAGGCATCCCAAGCCCGCCAGAACCGATCCGTACCAGACACGCCGTCGGGCCGATCAGCTCGTTCAGGGCCGGTGATAACGCCAGACAGGAACGACAGTTCAATCCAGCCCCAAATCGCCAACGCGCCAAAGAACCCTTTGTAAAGCCCGATGAGGGTCGCATCGGATGTCGACAGAATTACACCTGCAACGCCCAGCGCCAGCACCGGGACCGCAAAGAACACGGCACGATTATAGGCATTGCCACCCGTCCGATCAGCCGAACGGATGACAAGCAGGATCAGCCCGGTGGCGAACCACCAAGTAAAGAGCGCGATGAGAGATGCGCCCCAAACTGACATTAATACGCAGGCTTCATAAGGGTTTCCTGTGGAACGTCGTGTTTGATCGCGGGGATCGTATAAAGGGACACAAACGCTAATGCGGCCTTTGCCGAACCGGCGATGTTGCCAAAGAATCCACCAACGCCGCCGGCCTTTTTAGCGCGCGCAATTTGCACGTTGGCTTTTTGCATCCGTTCAAGATTTTTCTGCCAACGGGGGTGTTCAATATCCACCATCAGCGGGAACACCTGGCCCGTCAGCGCAGACGTTTTTGTGAACACCTCATGGGCATACCAGTCGGGATCAACGCCCAGCGCTTTGTGGAATTCAGGGCGCTGGTGATCGCGCACGTACATCGTGGAATAGACCGCCGTCAGGAAAAATTTGATCCACAGTTTGTTGGAATATTTTTCCGTCAACGCGGGGTCTGTTTTCATCAGGAGGGCAAAGGCCTCACCGTGTGAAAACTCATCGTTGCACCATTCCTCAAACCATTTGAAAATCGGGTGGAACCGATATTCGGGATGCTTTTCAAGGTGGCGGAAGATCGTGATGTAGCGCGCATAGCCGATCTTCTCGGACAGGTAGGTCGCGTAGTAAATGAACTTGGGCCGGAAGTAGGTGTACTTCTTGGATTGCGTCAAAAACCCGAGGTTCACCGCAATGCCAGCTTCGCGCAGGGCATCGTTGATGAACCCGGCATGACGGGCTTCGTCACGGGCCATCAATTGGAACAGCTGCGTGATATCGGGGTTCGATCCGCGGCGTTTCATTTCTTTGTACAGCACACAGCCGGAAAATTCCGCCGTGCAGGATGAAATCAGGAAATCGATGAACTCACGCTTGAGTTTCGGCTCCATGCCATCCCAATCGACCTTGTCCCAATCAGCGTTCTTTTTAAAATGGCCCTTATTCGGATCAGATACCATCTGTGCGATCAGCTTGTCCCAGTCCTCACGAACGGGGGTCACGTCGATCTTGTCCATCTCGTCAAAGTCAGTGGTGTAGAACCGCGGCGTCAGAAGTGTGTTCTGCATCGCAACGGCTGTAGCATCTTCGTTCGTCAACGGCGGCAGCGCCTCTTGAAGGGCGATCGCCTCTTCTGCAGTGGCCGCACCGGATGAATGTTTTGCTTGGACGTTCATGCCATCACCTCATCGCTAAACGAAAACTCGCACAGTTCCATGAATTCAAAATCACCTGTGGCGCGGGTCCACATGCGTTCGATTCCAGATGCACGGGTGATCGTGGCCATGCGTTCTTCTTCGATAATTTCACCGAACGGGGCCATGATTTCAGCACCATGCACCAAAACGCTGTCACCCGGTCCGATGACCGATCCATCAGTAAATTTCACATGCGCGGACAATTCTTCGAAACGATGGCTAATCGTAACGATGCAAGGCACCTGTTCTTTGGTTCGTGTCAAAAGGCCCATGAGGGTTCCCTCCTTTTAAGTGTTTCAGTCGAGCAGATCGGCGAAAGCTGCTACATTGTCGGCACCATACCCGATCAATTCCATTGACCAACCTGTCGCGGGGTCATGAATACCGTAGGTGCCACTTTCTCTTTTCAGAATAGTCAGCGGTGTGTCGTTAGGCAATCCAGCGACCAGACGTTCGCGTTTTACTGCGATGCCAATCACACCAATGAAACCCATCAGATCATCACCCGATGCCGCGATGCGATTGTCGTCCATGTCAAATACCGTCGACACGCCTTCGCGCGAACTGACGAATTGAACCTGAACTTCCTGAACCGCAGGAGTTTTCTGAAAGACTGCACTTTGCGGCACGTCTGTCCACTGGGCGTAGGCCACCAAGGCCAATGCGGCGAACATCAGACCAAACATGGATCGGACCAAAAACAGCGGGACCATATCGCGGTCGCGGTGTTTCATTTGTTGTTCAAGTGCTGACATTTGAATTACTCCGCTGCGACGGCGTTGACGATATTTGCACGCTCAACTTTGGGTTCGAAAACACGTGCTTCGGCGGCATCCGAAAAGATTTCGGCAACCTTCGCGACGTCCGCGATAGACCGGAAAGACGGCTGTGTTTTTGACATCTGCCATGGCTTCACATGCGGCCATGTCATCAGATAGGAAAACCGTGTATCCCCGATCAATTCAAACGCCAGTGATCCGTGACCGGATTTCTTAACATCCAAACCCGCGTTGCCGATCTGTGTGTAAGGAAGGTTCAGCGTCATCGTCAGCGCCGCCCCGATCCGCATTGCGACGCGCTTGTTGGTCAGCGTGTAAACTGCGGAACGCGCCTGCATATAGGCCAGTCCGAAAATCAACAGGCAGCTCAGCATCCCGACCACGATGAACGGGATGCCGTGCGCCAATGCTTCACCAAAGGACACGTAGGTGGAGGACACGCCTACGCGCCAGACTGTCAGAACAGCAAAATACCCCGCGACCCAAGTCAGGCCCAGCGCATCACGCGCCAAACGAAGCGGCGCAGGGCTGCCTTGCCAAAGGATGTGTTCCCCCTCTGGCAGGGCTTCTGGCAAACCTCTTACGGGTTCAAACTTGAAATCATCGTGGGACATGTGTCCGTCCTTTCTGTGTTGGCTTCAGAGTTGCGGTTCTAGGCGCGCTTCAGAAGCATAGAGAGTGCCACCAGCGTAGTAGGCCATGATTTTCTCTTCTTCGAGAAGCGTGACCTGATCGGCAGCTTTGATTGTCGGGATGCCCTCAAAATTGTGGGCAAACAGGGACCGCACAACGATGCGGTCGGATTTAACACGGCACATGTTCATCGGGATCAGACGGGTTTTGCCTGTGCCTTCCGGGTTCAGATCGAGCGTCAAGAAACGAACCATCGCTTCTGGCACATCGATCCACATGTCCGTCACGCGGCCAATAACTTCGCCGTCACCAGACACCACAACTTTGCCGCGTGGGTCGTGCCCGGCGGTATGTGCAAAATCGGGCAACATGCTCATCGGTTTGATCTTGATGTGTCCGTGACCGTCAAGTTCCGGCACGTCGCGACGTGGTGCCCAAGATGCGGGTCCGACACCATCAATCATTGGATCGCCCGTTGGTACGAACGGGGAGCCTGCTGCCTTGGATGTCCGTGCAAGTGCGAGATCTGAACGATCACCGCGTGCGCCGGATGGGACAGTCAAAGACCCACGACTGTGGGGCAAGTTGAATGTCTTGTCCTTGGGCAAAGGGAACGGCCCTTGGTTCGGTGCGATGTTTCCATCGTCGTCCTCAAGCTCATATCCTTCGCGCATGTTTTCGGTCTGGAGGTAGTACACCAGTCCGGCAAAAAAGAGCCAAAAGAGCCAGATCGCGGCAGATGCAAGATCAAAATTTCCAAAAAAGTCTACGCCAACCATGGGTATGTCCTCCGTATTAGGTCGGGAAGTCCGCAAGGCCGAACTGGGCCTCGCGTGCTTCTGATATTGCCTTGACCCGCACAAGCGGCCCCAAAGCAATGAGGGTTAAGAAAAGCAGTCCGATCTCGGTGTGATAGACAACCGAATATCCTGTGGCAGGCGTGGCGAGCGCCTCCCCGAAGGTTCCCTGTAGTGCAAGTGATCCAACAACGTCCCGAAGGCCGCCCCCGATCACCGTCGAAAGCCCGGCGGCAGTGGCCTGAGCGGCCCCCCACGCACCAAGCGCAAGCCCGCGTCCGGCGATCCCTTTGGCAGGCATCGTCATAGCGGCCGTTAAGGTGGCAACGGAAAACAAGCCGCCCCCCAACCCGATGGCAAACGCGCCACCGAAAAACATATAAGTAGAATTAAGCGGCGCGGCGAAAATCACCGCAGTAAAGGCAATCAGCCCGACCAACAGACCACGGCCCGCGATACGGTAGGGATCAGTCGATTTGGCCAGCCATTTCGCAGCAGCTGCAAAACCAAGAAGCGCGCCAATGGCCCAAGCTGCCGTCAAAAGCGTCGTAGACGACACGGACAGCCCAAGGATTTCGCCACCATAAGGTTCCAGCAAAACGTCCTGCATGTTGAACGCCATCGTTCCAAGGAACACGACAACCAACAAACGCCCGGCACTGCCGCCAGACATCAAATCATCCCATGCATCCGAAAACGTAGGCTTGGGTGCCGTACGTTCTTCGCGCGTCATCGGTTTGACTTTTTCCTGCTTCCACAGGGCTGTCAGGTTCAACAATGCGGTTACAACAGCCGCGCCTTGCACGACTTGCACCAGCTTCAATTCCGAAAAATCGCGCAGCAGCGTGCCAATGATGATTGCAGACAGCAACATCCCGACCAAGAACATCACGTATAAAAGGGCAACGACCCGTGGGCGGGTCTCATCATCTGCACGATCCGCAGCAAGCGCGAGGCCAGCCGTCTGCGTCATATGCATGCCAATGCCCGTCAGAAGGAATGCGAGGCCAGCTGCAAACTGGCGCGCGCCTTCGGGGATATCAACGGCGGTATTGCCCGACAAGACCAGTAGCGCCATGGGCATGATCGCAAGGCCACCAAACTGCCACAACGTGCCAAACCAAAGATACGGGATACGCTTCCAACCGATCGCGCTGCGATAGGTATCGGACTTGAAACCGAGCAATGCGCGAAAGGGTGCTGCCAAAACCGGAATGGCAATCATGATTGCCACGATCAACGCAGGCACACCCAATTCCACGATCATCACGCGGTTCAATGTGCCAAGTAACATCACACCCGCCATACCGACGGACACTTGGAACAATGACAAACGCAACAGCTGGCGCAGCGGTAGACCTTCGGACGCTGCATCCGCGAACGGAAGCATTTTTAGCGTTACTTTTTGAAGGTCAGCCGCACGGAAAATCATGGACGACCTCCGAACCGCAAACACTGCGAAATATAAAAACCGGATGCCACACGCTCGACCTCGGCCAGCCTACCTTGAACGCCAGCAATCCGCAGATCGTTGCTAAGTTTTTCTGTCTTGTGCGGGATCATAACAGGCGATCTGTCAGAGCGCGGGAACAGTTTACCCACCCGAAACATCGCCATCAAAAGCGGCGTGCGCGGGGCGACTGTAAAGATAAACTTGCCGCGGATGCGGCCCTCGTTTGCCTTCAAAAGGCTCACCAGCATGTCATCGGAATAATAGATCATCGAATCCATCGCGACCGCGTGATCAAATGTGCCGTGCGCACTGTCGAGCATATCACCCGCATGAAACGTAATCTGTTTACGAAGACGATCGGGGCAACGGGCTTCGGCAATCTTGATCAGCTCAGGCGCGATATCAATCGCTACCACCTCTGCGCCACGTTCCGCCAAAGCGACCGCCTTCGCACCCGTACCGCACCCTGCATCCAGAACACGCAGGCCCGTCAGATCAGCAGGTAATTGATTCAACATAATATCGCGCATCTTGTCGCGACCAGCCCGCACAGTCGCACGAATACCAGACACGGGCTCGTCCGATGTCAGACGCTCCCATACCTTGGTCGCGGACTTGTCGAAGTATGTTTCGACACGGTCTCTGGTCGCTTCATATGTCATTAATCGAAACCCAAAAGTTCAAAGATTTCACGATCTTCTAAAGGCTGCGGCGCAGACCCTGGCAACGTCGTGGAATTATACAGCGCCTCGGCCATACGGATATATTCCGCCTGACACGCCGCCACATCGTCATCCAGATCCATCGCAAACAATGTCTTTTTCTTAAGGCGCGAGCGACGGATCGCATCCACATCCGGCATATGCGCGATGCGGTTGAACCCGACAGTGCGGCAATAACGATCAACCTCATCCGTGTCTTTGGAACGGTTCGCAACGCAACCTGCGAGGCGCACATTGTAGTTCTTTGATTTGGCCTGAACGGCGGCAATGATCCGGTTCATCGCATAGATGCTGTCAAAATCGTTGGCCGTCACGATCAGCGCACGGTCAGCGTGCTGCAAGGGGGCGGCAAAGCCACCACAGACAACGTCACCCAACACGTCGAAAATCACGACATCGGTGTCTTCCAACAGGTGATGCTGCTTGAGCAGTTTAACCGTCTGGCCAACTACATAACCGCCACATCCAGTGCCAGCAGGCGGGCCACCGGCCTCAACGCATTTCACGCCGCCATAACCTTCGGTCACGAAATCCTCAGGACGCAATTCTTCTGGATGGAAATCCACCTCTTTCAGAATATCGATCACGGTGGGCTGCAATTGGCCCGTCAACGTGAACGTGCTGTCATGCTTGGGGTCACACCCAATTTGCAAAACACGTTTGCCCATCTTGGTGAACGCAGCGGACATGTTAGATGACGTGGTCGACTTGCCGATGCCGCCCTTACCGTAGATCGCGAAAACTTTTGCGCCCTCGATCTTCATGCTGTCGTCTTGGTGGACCTGAACGGAACCTTCTCCGTCAGCGCCGCGCAAGATTGGGGGTGATTTGTCTAAAGCCATGGTAATTCCCTTTCCGGCTATTCAGCCGCAACACCTTCGAGACGATCTTCAAGCGCGTCAGCCGCATCCTGAAGGTCGTTAAGTGTCTGTTCATCCGGTTGCCAATAGTCCCGGTCCGATGCCTCAAGAAGGCGGCTTGCCATGCGAACGGACGCCTGCGGGTTCAACGCCGCCAGCCGTTCGCGCATGTCTGTATCAAGCACAAAAGTTTCGCTCAGTTTTTGGTAGACCCAAGGGTCGACCTGCCCTGTCGTTGCAGACCAACCCAACGTGTTGGTGATCTGCGCTTCGATCTGGCGCACACCTTCGTGGCCATGCTCAAGCAGAGCTTCAAAGAATTTCGGGTTCAACGCACGGCTGCGTGTTTCAAGCGCGACCTGATCTTTCAGCGTGCGCACCTTTGCCGGGCCGCGCGTTTGATCACCGATATAAACGGCGGCCTCTGCGCCACCTTTGGCGCGTTTTACCGCACGGGCAATCCCGCCAAGCGTGTCGAAGTAGTGATCAACCGTGGTCACCCCCAATTCAACGCTTTCGAGGTTCTGGTATGCGACATCGACGTCTTTCAACGCGGCTTGCAACAGGCTGGGGTTTTTGGTGGCCTTGCCGTCCATGCCATAAGCGAACGATTTGCGCGCCTCATAGGCGTCGGCCAACTCGTCCTCATTATCGAACAGCGAACTGTCGACCAAGGAATTGACGTTGGACCCGTAGGCACCTTCGGCATTTGAAAACACGCGTAACGACGCCGCCTCCATGTCGCAGCCCATTTCATTGGCATAGGTCAGCGCGTGGGCGCGGACAAAATTCTGATCAAGCGGTTCATCCGCATTCGCGGCCTTGTACGCAGCCTCGGCCAACATACGCGTTTGCAGCGGCAACAAGTCACGGAAAATACCGGACAACGTCATGATCACATCAACGCGCGGGCGACCCAATTCGGCCAGTGGGATAAGGTCTGCACCGCACAAACGGCCATAATCATCAAACCGTGGTTTCGCACCCATCAGGGACAAAGCCTGCGCAATCGGCACGCCGTCGGATTTGATGTTATCGGACCCCCACAAAACCAACGCCACAGTGCGCGGCAGGCTTTCGTGGGTTTCGATCAACAGATCGGCCTGTTTTACACCATCGCTCATCGCGAAGGCGGTCGGCATACGGAACGGATCAAACGCGTGGATATTGCGGCCAGTTGGCAGGATATCGGGGGAACGGATCACATCGCCACCCGGAACAGGTTCGACGAATTTCGCGGACAGCGCTTTCATCAATCCGTCCAGCTCTCCGTCACTTTGCATCTTTGTACGGGCATCGGCGCGGGCGGCTGGGGTTTTCAAATCCATCAGGTCAAGCATGCCATCAAGCGCTGCATCATCCATCGGCTTCCCGACAATATGCAACCCGTCGGGGATCAGCGCGTCTTCTGTATCGAGCAGGGACAGCCACAGCTGATCAGGCTTGGACCCGTCCATATCGACGGCGTCAGCCTGTACGACTATCAATATTTCTAATTCTGCGCGCGCCGCATCATCGACAGGCATTGCGCGCCAGCGGGCAAGCGAATCCTTTAATTCTGCCAAGCCTTTATAAAGGCCCGCGGACTGCAATGGTGGTGTCAAATGCGTAACTGTAATCGCGCCAGAACGTCGTTTCGCCAGTGTCGCTTCGGACGGATTATTCGCCGCATAAAGGTAGATGTTCGGCATTTCACCAATAAGGCGATCCGGCCAGTCCTGCGCACCCATACCGGCCTGTTTGCCAGGCATAAATTCAAGCGCACCGTGCATCCCAAAGTGCAAAAGCGCGTCGGCGTTGTAGGTATTACGCAGCCACAGATAGAATTGCGAAAACGCATGGGTTGGGGCAAAACCTGTTTCAAACAACAGGCGCATCGGGTCGCCCTCGTACCCAAACGTAGGCTGCACGCCGACAAATACGTTGCCGAAATGCGCGCCAAGAATGAACACGCCGCGTCCGTCGGACTGGACCTTACCGGGTGCTGGGCCCCATACCGTTTCGACCTCGTCGAGGTAAGGCGTATGCGCCACGATATCATCGGCCGTAACGTGAGCGGCGACATTGGCTTCTTGGCCATATTGCTGCGCGTTCCCTTTCAGGACAATCGCGCGCAACGCATCCACGTCGTCAGGTACATCAACTTTGTACCCTTCGCGTTTCATGCGGGTGAGGGTGTTAAACAGGCTCTCGAAAACGCTCAAATACGCAGCCGTTCCAACAGCGCCGGCATTGGGCGGAAAACCGAACAACACGATGCCGATTTTCTTTTCCAAATTCTGTTTGCGGCGCAGATTGGCCATGCGCAGGGTCTTTTCGGCAAGGTTTTCGATACGTTCAAAACACGGCGCCATCGCCTTTTGATCTGAACGGATCGTGCACATATGCGCACATCCTTGGCATCCAGCTGCGCCATGGCGGCCAGCAAAAACAGTCGGGTTGGACGCGCCATCAATCTCGGGCAATGCAACAAGCATCGTGGTTTCAACAGGGCCTAAACCCTGTTTTGATTCCGCCCATTGGCCCAGTGTCTGAAATTCTAAGGGCTGTGCGTTGATATAGGGCACATCCAAAGTGCCCAGCGCAGCGATTGCGGCATCATTGTCATTGTAAGCAGGGCCACCAACAAGGCTGAAGCCCGTCAACGACACCAGACAATCAACATCACCGAAATACGCATCCATCGCGGGGCGACCGTCAAGACCACCGGCAAACGCAGGGATCGCTTGGATACCTTTCGCTTCAAACGCGCGAATGACTTGATCGTAGTGCGCCGTGTCACCGGCAAGAATATAGGACCGCAGCATCAACAGACCTACGCGCGGGCCGTCGATTTTTGGTAGATCAGCAATGTCAGTGCTGATGCCGTGACCGGGAAGATATGGGTGATAAACGCCAACCTCAGGATATTCGACGGGCGCGTTAACCGTGGCGCCATGCCAATCGGCGCGGCTAGAATATTTGGTGACCAACATGCGCAACATCTGTTCGATGTTTTCGTCAGACCCGCCCAACCAGTATTGCATACACAAGAACCAATTGCGCAAATCCTGCGCCTTGCCAGGGATTAATTTCAGGATCTTTGGCAAGCGGCGCAGCATCTTCATTTTCTTGGCGCCAGAATTGGAATCGTGCGATTTAGCGGGGCGCAACTTCTTGAGCAACGCCATCGGGCCAGACGCGGGCTTGGACATGTCCAAATCGCCCATTTTGGTCAGCTTCACGATGGTCGCATCTGTCACGACGCCAATAAACGCGTCACAATCAGCTCGGCGCGCAGCCATCACAGGCACAATCGCGTTCAAGTGATCTTCGAGGAACAACAATGTGCTGACAACGATATCCGCCTCGGCCACAGCATCCTGCGCGGCCTGCTGCGATGCGGGGTCGTTTTCCCATTCTGCAGCGGCAAACACATCCACACGCAAGCCCGGGAATTCCGCGGCCAGTTTGGGCGACACACGCGCAATTGGGCCAGCGGTATGCTGGTCCAACGTGACAATCACCACGCGGTAGTCAGGATATGTCAGTTCATCGCGCAAAGTGTGCCTTGGCCTCATATAAAGTGTCTTTGGAAATCTCGTTCAGGCCTTTTTCAGCCGCGAAGGATTCAGTGTTCCGACGGGCCTTGCCGCGTACAAAGAAGGGGATTTTTCGCAATTCTTTTTCCGCATCGGCAAGCCAGATGACGTTGTCTGATGTGACAGTTTGAACCGCCTCGACTTGCTCAAGGCGCGCCGTTGCCTGAGCACCATGATGCGACGGTCCCGCATCATCATGAAATTCAAAATCATCGCGGAACATATGCAACAAATGTTCTTCAAGACCCATTACAAGCGGGTGAACCCACGTATCAAACATCACATTCGCACCCTCAAACCCCATTTGAGGGGAGTAGCGCGCTGGGAAATCCTGAACATGGACGGGCGCGGAAATCACGGCGCAGGGGATGCCAAGGCGCTTGCCAATATGGCGCTCCATCTGCGTGCCGAGGATCATTTCTGGCTGAAGCTTTTCAATCGCTTCCTCGACCGCAAGGTAATCATCGGTGATCAACGCTTCAACGCCGTATTCTTTGGCTGTTGCACGAATATCGCGGGCCATTTCGCGGTTGAAACAGCCAATGCCGACGACTTCGAAACCCATCTCGTCGCGCGCAATCCGTGCGGCGGCTTTTACGTGGGTACCGTCACCAAAGATGAACACGCGTTTGCCGGTCAGATATGTAGAATCGACGGATGCCGCATACCAAGGTTGGCGCAAGCGAGTTTCGTCGATCAAAGCTGGACGCCCAGTGATCGCAGCAACCTCAGCGATGAAATCACGTGTGGCACCAACACCGATTGGCACGACTTTGGTGTAGGGCTGGTCAAGGTTAGTTTCACACCACCGCGCCGCGGCTTCTGCCGTTTCAGGGTACATCAACACATTGAAATGCGCCGCACCCATACGCGCGATGTCTGTCGGGGTGGAATTCATTGGCGCGCAAACATTCACGTCGATGCCCATTTCGGACAACAGGCCTGTCAGTTCTTCAATATCATCACGGTGACGGAAGCCGAGGGCGGTTGGCCCGATCAGATTACACGTGATGCGCTTCGTGCGCTCCATCGGTTTGGCGAGGTGGCGAACAATCTGGAAAAATGTCTCATCACAGCCAAAGTTTTCTTTGCGCTGATAGCTGGGCAGCTCAAGCGCGATGACGGGAATATCAAAGCCCATCGTTTCGGCCAGACCACCAGGATCGTCTTGGATCAATTCAGCGGTGCAGGACGCGCCAACGATGATTGCTTCTGGCTTAAAGCGCTCAATCGCATCGCGGCAGGCGTCTTTAAATAAGTGGGACGTGTCCGCTCCCAAATCACGCGCTTGAAACGTCGTGTAGCTGACGGGCGGGCGATGGTTGCGGCGCTCAATCATCGTGAACAACAGATCGGCGTAGGTATCACCTTGGGGCGCGTGCAAGACGTAGTGCAGACCCTTCATCCCAGTCGCAACGCGCATTGCGCCAACGTGTGGGGGGCCTTCATATGTCCAGACGGAGAGCTTCATTCTGCGGCCTCAAGTCCAAGGATATTACGGCGACGCACAGGGCGGCTGAACAAACCAGCCAAATCCCCTGCCTGTTCGTAGAAATGCACGGGTGTGAAGACCAATTCGATCGCCCACTTGGTTGTGAGACCTTCGGCCTCCAGCGGGTTGGCGAGGCCAAGACCGCAAACAGTTAGATCAGGCCGTGCGGCGCGCGCACGGTCAAGTTGCTTGTCGACGTCTTGGCCTTCGGAAATCTGCGGACCTGCGGGCAGCAGATCAAGATCAGGGCCATGAATAGCGTCATGAATATATGGCATGCCGACCTCAATCGGGAGCATCCCACATTCACGTGCCAAGAATCGCGCCAGCGGAATTTCCATCTGGCTGTCTGGCATGAAGAACACTGATTTGCCCTGCAACGCCTCAGACGCTTGGGATACGGCGGCGCGGGCACGTGCGCGGGGCGCATCGGTGACACGGGCGAATGTTTCGGCGTCGACGTCAAATTCTTTTGCGATCGCGGCAAGCCACGCTGTTGTGCCTTCTTCGCCGTACGGGAACGGTGCTGGCAGGTGGCGGGCGTGGCGGCGCAACAAAGCTGCGTGCGTTTCACCAAGGAACGGCTGGGTCAGCGCAAACACTGTGTTCGGCCCAACCGATAGTTCGTCAGCGGCAGTACGCGTCGGCAAACAACGCACATTGTCGATGCCAAGCCCCTTGAGCAGTTCAAGCATCTGGTCTTCAACCACGTCAGGCAACGCACCGACAACAATCAACTGGCGCTTATCTGTTTGCGGCAACACTGGAACCATACACGCGAGGCAGGCATCTTCGCCTTCCGTGAATGTCGTCTCAATCCCTGAACCGGAATAATTTAGGACGCGCACGTTCGGTCCGTGCTTTTGCGACTGGCGTTCTGCGGCCTTCGCAAGGTCGAGCTTGATCACTTCGGACGGGCAGGATCCAACGAGAAACAGCTGCTTGATGTCGGGGCGGCGCGCCAAAAGACGTTCAACCTGCATGTCGAGTTCGTCTTGCGCGTCCTTAAGACCCGCCAAATCACCCTCTTCAAGAATCGCCGTCGCGAATCGCGGTTCGGCGAAAATCATCACGCCCGCGGCGGACTGCAGAAGGTGCGCACATGTGCGCGATCCAACGACCAAAAAGAACGCATCCTGCATCTTGCGGTGAAGCCAAATAATGCCGGTCAATCCGCAGAACACTTCGCGTTGGCCGCGCTCTTTGAGGACGGGCGCTGTGCGGCAGCCGCCACCGGTGGGAGGGGTCGGAATGTAGTTCATGCGACCGCCTCCATATCGAGGCGCGCACGGCGCAATTTCAAGATGAACTGTCCGGCGTTGATCACATAGGTCGCATAGGCTGCTAATGCGATCAGCATCAGCGTCAGTGGTGACCAATTGGTGCCATAAAGTCCAAAGATATAAAGGGTATGCAGGGCAATCACGGCAAAGCTGAACACGTCTTCCCAGAAGAAGGCGGGCGCGAACAAATACTGCCCGAACACGATTTTTTCCCAGACGGCGCCCGTGATCATGATGAGGTACAACAGCGCGGTTTTTGCCACGACGCTGTCGGCCGCCATAGCGTACCCTTCTCCAGTGATCAGGAACCGGACGACCAAGACCAGAGAAACGACGAACACCAGGAACTGGATAGGCGCCAGAAGCCCTTGGATCAAAGTCCAAACAGTCGCGTCCCGACGGACACGTTCTTCGGGCGTGTAAAGCTGGATTTTCCCGGACTGTGGCGTTTGGCTAGGCCGCATAGAATCGTGTTCCCTGTAGTAACTGTAAACTGAGACTACGGGCCAAAGCTGGTATGTGTCAACTTAGATTTACACTATTTGGATTTACCCAACGGGGACACGTCAATATTCTGATAAGCCAATATTTATTGATGTTTTTGAATTTTTTAAAGGTTTAATTTCCATCAGAAAATCGGATTCTGTCAATTACCTTTGACAATTATGGTACTATCACTGACAGTTAGTGTATTATTTTGCTTACAGATGGTGCATACGCCCCAAATACCTGTCAAAGAAGGGGACAAATGGCAGACCAATCTAAAAATAATAGCGCACAACGCCAGCATGTCCCTTCGGGCGATGCGCCTGTTGATGCGCTCGCGACGCACGTGCTGTCGATGATCGCCAAGAAGAACGCTGAAAGCGCGGCGCAACTTGATTTGGATATCGCTGAGCGTTTGCGCGATGTTGCGGCCGAACCGACAGTTAACACTGTGCCAGAGCTCATTTCCAAAATGCTGAAAGCCGGCATTTCCCCTGATACGATTGCGACAGTTTATATCCCCCATGCCGCGCGCCAGATGGGTGAAGACTGGTGCGATGATAATCTTAGCTTTGCGCGCGTTACAATCGGCACCGCGCGGCTTCAATCTTCGCTGCGGACCTTAGGCACAGATTGGACGTCCCAAGGTTATCCGGATGAACGACATGCGGATGGCGGCGCAATCGTAATCATCGCAAAAGATCCTTATCACACGCTGGGCGCGATGGTTCTGTGTGGTCAGCTGCGCCGTATGGGTTTGTCTGTGCGCCTTGCAATGGGTGTATCTACGCAAGAGCTGCGGAAATTGTTTTTCGACACGTCATTTGATGCGGCCCTCATCTCCGCGAGCGCATCCGAAAGTCTGGAATCCTTGCGCGAGTATGTGGATGTCATTCGTCAATCCTCAGCGGTATGCCCTCCGATTATCGTCGGCGGCAACGTTTTGGATCAAGATGAAGACGTAAAAGCAGCTACAGGTGCGGACTTAACAACGCGCGACCCTATGGAAGCCCTTGAACATTGTGGCATTCCACGGTCAAGTTACAAAGAAACGCTTCAACAAGAACGGCGGACTTAGCTATGAAAATCTGGGCGACAAGAGACGTGGCCCGATGACACCTCGGGGAACCAAATATTGGGACACTGGGGCTATTCCGTTGTTGGCACCTGAAATGCTGGGCGACATTATCGCAGCGCTTGCGGATATTGCTCTCGTTATTGACGAGGCCGGTAATATCTCATCGGTCATCACCAGTCCTGAATATGAATTCACCGAAGACATCGCGAGCTGGAACGGTCGGGATGTCCGCACCATTCTGCTGAGCGAAAGCACCCCGAAATTTGATCGTGTGCTTAAGTCTTTCCTAGCAGGCGAACAGACCCACAAACCGACCCAACTGAACCACAAGGATGAACAACGTGACTGGGGTTTCCCCGTCAATTATACGTTCCACCGTGTTGGTCCGGATGGGTCGATCCTGATGTTGGGTCGCGATCTGCGTCCAATCTCAGAAATGCAGCAGCAACTGGTCAAAGCGCAAATGGCGCTTGAGCAGGATTATGAACAGCAGCGCGAATATGACACGCGGTTCCATGTCTTAATGGAATCTAGTCGTGATGCGTTTGTGTTTGTCGCACAAAATTCAGGTCGTGTGATCGAAGCCAATTCACTGGCAGCCCGTATCTTGGGTCGAGAACGCGGTGACATCGTCGGCACGGCATTTGCCCAAGATTTTAATGGTCGCCGCAAAGGCGAGATGATGGACGCCCTATCGGCCGCCGCTGTCGCTGAGCGCTCCTCTAGTATCGTTGTTCAGACCCGCAAAAGCGGTAAGGACGTGCGTATTTTCCCGACCCTTTTCAGGGCCTCGGGCGAACGTATGTTGTTGTGCCGGATCGATCAATCCGAAGGCGCGATCCCCTCGACAAGCCAACTGCCGCACAGCCTTAGCGGTCTGTTTGAACAGGGCGCAGATGCCATTGCATTCACGGATATAGATGGCAGTCTTTTGGCTGTGAACGAAGCGTTTCTTGAACTCACGAATGCAGCACTTGCGGTGAATGTAAAAGGTCGTTCGCTTGGCGACTATCTGCATCGCGGTCACGTCGATCTGCGCGTCCTACTGGAGAATGCGTCGCGGTCAGGGAACATTCGTCTCTATTCGACCAAGATGGCGGGCGACCACGGCGCATCGCGCACCGTTGATATTTCCGCGACCTACCTCAAAGATCCGGAAAACCCAGGCTATGCGTTCATTCTGCGCGATGCGTCCCGTGCCGATGCCATGCGTGTCGCCCCTGCGCCCGCTGGGGAAGAGAATGTAAAATCAGTGATGGAGCTTGTCGGTTCTGCCACGTTGAAGGAAATCGTAGCCGAAACCACGGATGTGGTCGAACGCCTGTGTATTGAGACCGCGATTGAATTGACGTCCAACAATCGTGTTGCTGCGGCTGAAATGCTCGGCCTGTCGCGCCAGTCCCTTTATGTGAAACTGCGCAAATATACTCTTCTCAATAAGAACGACTGACCCGTTTTTCGCTGATCGGCCCAAACAACAGCGCAATTTTATAAACATATATCTGTAAACTTAAATTTACACTTGCCGACTCGCATACTGTAACTCTATCTTGACAGTATGAGTGTTAGCCCCACCATACATGCAGGGAAATATCCTGAACCCTCCGCAATGCTCCGCCTGATCAAACCGATCACGTGGTTCCCGCCGATGTGGGCGTATCTGTGTGGCACGGTCTCTTCTGGCGTTGCGATGTCAGGCAATTGGGCGCTTGTTCTTCTTGGCATCATCCTTGCGGGTCCAATCGTATGCGGTATGTCGCAGGCGGCAAATGATTGGTGTGACCGCCACGTAGATGCCATCAATGAACCTGATCGCCCCATCCCTTCGGGCCGCATTCCGGGCAGTTGGGGATTGTGGATCGCGGTCGCGATGTCTGTGCTGTCTTTGATGGTTGGTGCAATGCTCGGCTTTTGGGGGTTCATCGCGACGGTTGTCGGCGTGCTGGCCGCATGGGCCTATTCCGTTGAACCCATCCGTCTAAAGCGATCCGGCTGGTGGGGTCCCGGTCTTGTTGGTCTGTCTTATGAAACACTGCCGTGGATCACGGGTGCCGTCGTGCTGTCTGCTGGCGCACCAGATTGGCGCATCGTCTTGATCGCCGTTCTGTATGGCATAGGCGCACATGGCATCATGACCCTCAACGATTTCAAAGCGCTTGAGGGCGACCGCCAGATGGGTGTCAATTCCCTCCCCGTAACGCTTGGCCCAAAGATGGCGGCGACCGTAGCGTGCTGGATCATGGCCATCCCACAGGTTGTCGTTATCTTCCTTCTTGTTCAGTGGGATCGCCCCGTTCAGGGCCTGATCATCGCCGGCCTGTTACTTGCGCAATTCTGGGCCATGTCAGTCATGATGCGCGACCCCAAAGGCAAAGCCCCTTGGTACAATGGCACGGGCGTGTTGTTCTATATATCTGGAATGATGGTTGCCGCCGTCGCACTGCGCGGGTTGGTCACATGAAGCTGACTTGGTTCCAAATCGTCCGCCTCGGCCTTGTGCAAATGTGCCTCGGTGCGATTGTCGTTCTGACCACTTCGACCTTAAACCGCCTGATGGTTGTTGAGCTTGCCCTTCCGGCCGTTCTTCCGGGTCTTCTGGTGGCACTGCATTATTCCATTCAGCTCAGTCGGCCAAGCTGGGGCCATAAATCAGATACAGGCGGCAAGCGTACTCGCTGGATCATTGGCGGTATGGCAATCCTTGGACTGGGTGGTTTTCTAGCGGCTGTGGGTGTTCCACTGCTTGTCGCAAATTATTGGATCGGCCTCACGGTTTCTATCCTCGCATATACTCTGATCGGGGTGGGTGTTGGCGCGTCTGGGACATCACTGTTGGCGCTTTTGGCGACAGCAACAGCGCACCATCACCGCGCGGCAGCCGCTACCATCACGTGGCTGATGATGATCTTCGGCATCGCTGTCACCGCTACAGTTGTGGGCAATATGCTCGACCCATATTCGCCGGCTCTTTTGTTAAAACTGGTCGGTGCAGTCTGCCTCATTGCAACCGCCCTCACTATTCTTGCTGTTTGGGGGATCGAATGCTCCGTGAACGCTGAGCGTGAACCCGACCCGACCCCGTTCCGCCAAGGCCTGGCTGAAGTTTGGGCCGACCCACGCGCACGCAGGTTTACCATTTTTGTCTTCCTGTCGATGACCGCCTATTTCATGCAAGAACTCATCTTGGAACCGTACGCAGGTTTGGTGTTCAACCTGACACCCGGTGAAACTACGTCCCTATCAGGTGCCCAAAACGGTGGGGTGTTCTTGGGGATGCTTGTCGTCGGGATCGCGGCAACGGGTCTTAAAATCGGATCGCTACGAAATTGGGTAATCGCAGGGTGCCTCGGCTCTGCGCTTTCGCTCGCGGCGCTGTCGTTCATCGGAACGGCCGCCCTTGCCACCCTTTTACAACCCGTCGTCATCACGCTGGGCTTTTTCAACGGCATGTTCGCCGTCGCCGCTATTGGATCGATGATGTCCCTGGCAGGCGAAGGTCGCCAACGCCGCGAAGGTACACGCATGGGTCTTTGGGGTGCGGCACAAGCCATCGCCGCTGGGTTCGGCGGATTGATGGGCGCGGCCATGGTCGACATCGCCCGTACCGTCACGACCGACGCCACCGCTTTTGGTGCCGTGTTTATTATTGAAAGTGCAGTGTTCGTTTGCGCTGCCATCCTCGCCATAAAAGTCATGGGCCGCACACCAATTGCGGCCACCCTCGTTCCAGGAGAATGAATATGTATGATGTCGTAATCGTAGGCGGCGGACCGTCAGGTGCCACCGCAGCTATGGACCTTGCCACACAAGGTAAGAAGGTCGCGATGATTGATCGTGACGGCCGTATCAAACCCTGTGGCGGCGCTGTCCCGCCGCGTTTGATCGCTGACTTCGACATTCCAGATGAACAGATTGTCTGCCGTGTGAACACCGCGCGGATGATTTCACCGACCCAACGCCACGTCGATATTCCGATTGAGAACGGATATGTCGGCATGGTGGATCGCGAACATTTTGACGAATTCCTGCGTACACGTGCCAAGGCCGCTGGCGCGCACCGTTATACCGGAACTTTTGTTCGAATTGATCGCGACGCCAACGGCACCTACGTCGTGTACCGCGACAAGATCAGCGGTAACGAAATGGCATTGGAGACAAAGCTCATTATTGGTGCAGACGGCGCCCGCTCCAAGGTCGGCACACAAGAGGTTCCTGGCGGGGACAAAATCCCTTACGTGATCGCCTACCACGAAATTATTGAAGCCCCAGCCGCAAACGAAAACTACGATCCTATGCGGTGCGATGTTATCTATGATGGCGCAATCAGTCCCGATTTTTACGGTTGGGTGTTCCCGCATGGCGCGCAATGCAGCGTCGGCATGGGCACCGAAGTTGACGGCGTTGACCTCAAAGTTGCGACCGCAAAATTGCGTGAGGCGTCTGGCCTGACGGGATGCAAAACCATCCGCAAGGAAGGCGCGCCCATTCCATTGAAACCGCTTGATCGTTGGGACAATGGCCGCGACGTTGTTCTGGCGGGTGATGCCGCTGGCGTCGTTGCCCCGTCTTCAGGTGAAGGAATCTATTATGCGATGGTCGGTGGCCGCGTCGCCGCTGAGGCGTGTTTGGCCTGTCTTGCGTCATCAAACGCCAAAGACCTCAAGCTCGCGCGCAAGGCATTCATGAAGGAACACAAGATGGTCTTCCGCGTCCTGCGTTCCATGCAGGATGCCTATTATAAATCGGATGAGAGGCGCGAACGATTCGTGTCACTGTGCCACGATGTAGATGTTCAAAAGCTGACGTTTGAGGCGTATATGAACAAAAAACTCGTAAAGGCCCGCCCTATGGCACACCTCAAAATCGGCATCAAAAACATCAGCCATCTGTGGGGCCTTGTGCGCCCGCAACACGTCTGATGACAATGATCCCGGCCTGGGTGAACGGCACGCTCACGCCCGTCGAAAAGATGGAGGCGCACGTCAAAGGCATCAAGCACAAGGCCGTGTCTGTCTTTGTGATGGATGGGAAGAACGTACTCATACAGCGCCGCGCACTGTCAAAATATCACACGCCCGGTCTGTGGGCGAACACTTGCTGCACCCACCCCCATTGGAACGAAGATCCCGCCACGTGTGCGGTGCGTCGTCTTGAAGATGAGCTGGGGATCAAAGGCATTTATCCGGTTTACCGAGACCAGCTGGAATACCGCGCCGATGTCGGTGGCGGCATGATCGAACACGAGGTTGTTGATCTGTTCGTCGCCCCCGCATCCGCGCGCACACTACAGATGAAATTGAATCCCGATGAAGTGATGGAGGCCCGTTGGGTCGATATCTATGACCTCGCGGCTGAGGTCACACGCCATCCGGATATGTACACCGCTTGGCTGCAAATCTATCTGCGCGACCACCTTGATTTGGTAATCGCCGACCACGCCAATATTGCGCAGGCCGGCGAATAACAGTTTCTGTTACACCTTAGTTTTGGTTTTTGACGCATCGATGCCAGCGGCTTCCATTGCAGTCGCAGCGATATCAACGGCTGACAATCCACCATCCGCATACATTGCATCCGGTGCCGCTTGATCGATAAAGCGATCCGGCAATGTCATGGTGCGGACCTGGGTTTGCGTCAACAAACCTTCATTGGCTAGGGCGTGCAGAACCATCGCGCCAAACCCTCCAACAGCCCCCTGTTCGATGGTGATCACGGCCTTATGGGTTTTCACCAACTTGCGGATCATCGTCATATCCAACGGCTTGGCGAACCGCGCATCGGCAATCGTTACGGACACACCCTGCGCTTCTAACAATCGCGCGGCGCGTCGCGTTTCACCAAGGTGAGTCCCAAACGAGAGCAAAGCGACATCAGTGCCGTCCTGCACAATGCGCCCCTTGCCAATCTCAAGAACCTCGCCACGTTCTGGCATGTCCATGCCTTCACCTTCACCACGTGGGTAGCGGAATGCGATTGGCCCGTCGTCGTAGGCCGCAGCGGTGGCGACCATATGCATCAACTCAACCTCATCTGCGGCGGCCATAACAACCATATTCGGCAATGCGGCAAGGTACCCGATATCAAATGCACCCGCATGGGTCGGACCATCAGCCCCCACCAACCCAGCGCGGTCCACGGCAAAACGGACAGGCAGGTTTTGCAACGCAACATCATGAACAATCTGGTCATACCCGCGCTGTAGAAAGCTCGAATAAATCGCGACGAAGGGCTTTGATCCAGACGCCGCCAAACCAGCGGCAAACGTCACAGCATGCTGTTCAGCGATGCCAACATCAAACATTCGTTTCGGGAAGGCCTTGCCGAAAATATCCATGCCCGTGCCGGACGGCATCGCAGCGGTGATACCAACGATACTTGCATCCAACTCCGCCTCTTTGACCAAAGCCTCTCCGAACACTTTTGTATAGCTCGGCGCGTTGGGGCGTTTTTTGGCCTGCTGGCCTGTTGCAACGTCAAACTTGGCTACACCGTGGTATTTGTCATCCGACCCTTCGGCGGGGGCATAACCCTTGCCTTTAACAGTACATGCATGGATCAAAACAGGGCCCGTCGCGCGTACTTTTGCGGTCCGCAACACAGTCAAAAGCTGGTCCATGTCGTGACCATCGATCGGGCCGATATATTGAAACCCGAGCTCTTCAAACAGCGTACCAGATCCGCCAGACAGACCCGTCACCAGTTGGCGGGCGCGGCGGGCATGGTCGCGCAACGGACCGGGCAATGCGGATTCAAATCCCTCGGCCATCGTCGCGGCTGGGCTGGAATAGAGGCTACTCAGATATTTGCTCATCGCGCCAACGGGCGGTGCGATCGACATTTCATTATCATTCAAAATCACAAACATGCGGCGCCCTTCGGAGCCCGCGTTGTTCATTGCTTCATAGGCCATACCTGCACTGATCGACCCATCGCCAATCACGGCAATTGCGTCGCCTGTGTTCTGGCCAAGATCGCGCGCCGTGGCAAAACCCAGCGCGGCAGAAATGGATGTGGATGAATGGGCGGCACCAAAGGGGTCATATTCAGACTCCGCGCGTTTGGTGAAACCAGACAACCCGCCTTCTTGGCGCAAAGTGCGGATACGGTCGCGACGACCTGTTAAAATTTTGTGCGGGTAACACTGATGGCCCACGTCCCAAACGATCTTGTCGTGGGGTGTATTGAACACCGCATGCAACGCGACAGTCATTTCAACGACACCCAAGGACGATCCTAAATGACCGCCCGTTTCAGATACAGCTGACACGACTTCGGACCGCAATTCATCCGCGACCAATTTCAATTCAGCGTCTGTCAAACCCTTGAGGTCTGAAGGAATGTGAACACGGTCCAGCGTGGGGGTTTTGGGGCGGTCGATCATGGCATTTCTCCTCGTGGGATTCCCTAGAAATTGTCCCCTAAAATGAGTGATGCCGTGGAAGCCTAAACTCCCACGGCATCGATTTCCTGTAGCCAACAGGAAGGGAACCAGAATGCCTGCCTAGGCTGACATCCTGACGCTTGGACCCAGGGAACAGGGCCCAAACTCCGGTCGAGGGGGGGGCGGGAGGCGATCCTGCCACAACCCTCAGATCTGTGTGCGCCCCGCTTTAGGCAAAAAAACGGGTGTCTTCGATAATCATCGAAGTCGGTGTTGGATCAGGTGCGAACTTGCTGTCTTCGGGCAAGATGCTCGAAATTCCGATCAACACCGCATAGGCAAGGCCGATGACCAGACAGAAGATCGCGGCATAACCCGCCCCCTTCAACATCAGGGCCGTCACGTCCGCGGTTACGCGGAAGTCGCCATTGCTTGTGCGCAGATAGTCGTTTTGGTTTTCGTCGCTCATGAAACTATCCTTTCAATTACATTGGTGCGTAGCCGTGGAGCTGTGCCCACACGTACCAATTGTCGACAACCGTGCCTGTCAGCAAAATTCCGATACCGCCAGTCAGCGTTGTCAGAACTGCGAACCACCACGCCCAACGGTGGATACCTTCCATCGTCGCGTTAAAGCCCATCGTCCAGCGCCAGAAAAGGGCGGCACGTTCGGATGCTGTTCCACGATCCACGATCTGTTCAATCTCACGTTCACCACCAAAGCGGGAAACAGCGAGGATCGTCGCACCGTGCATCGCGAACAGCAGGGCAGATCCATAGAGGAACACAATGCTAAGTGCGTGGAACGGGTTGTAGAACAGGTTGCCGTAGGTGATCGAAAACAGGTTCGTCCAATCAAGGTGCGAGAACACGCCGTATGGCACTGCTTCACTCCAGGACCCCATTAGGATGGGACGGAACAGACCCAAAACAAGGACCAGCCAGATCGCTGAGGCGAATGCCCAAGCAACGTGTTTGCCCATGCCCAGTTCTTCGGCCCGCAAGTAGGTGCGAATCCACCAGCACGAGAGGCTGACGAGGAAGAAGAAGCTAGCGATCAACCACCAACCACCTTCGGCAAGCGGCGCAAAGCCAAGACCGTAAGACGGGGACGGCGGCTCAAGCGAGAACCAGAACAAGTCACGGGCAAAGACACCCGGAGACCAGCCAGCCTGCGCCCAGAAGTTGAAGCCAATGATGACGAACCAGATCAGGCCCGTGATCATCGAAATCACACCGAACATACCGAGGTGGATTGGCCCGAGCTGTGCGTTGCCAAGAAGGCCCGCCAACTTGGACATTGTTACACCACTTGAGCGTCCGAGCTCTGGATTACCCTTACCGGACATTCCCATCTCAGGCGGTCCAGCGACCTGAACCTGAGTGAAGATATTTTGATACTCAGCCATTGACGCCTCCTTCAAGGTCTACCCAGATCGGAAGATCGACCCAGCCATACCACCACACGATCCATTCATCGAACCAGATGGTGCCCGAAATCACGATACAGATCGCGCTCCAGAATCCTGCGCTCAGCGCTAGGAACAGGCCAAGACGGTGAATGCCCAATGGTCCGATCGAATAGCCGATCAGGTCACGGAAATACGTGTCTTCGTGGTCCGGTGATTTTACTTCTTCGCCCTTGGCCGGATTGACCGCGGACAAAACAAGTGAGCCGTGCAAAGCGAGGGCAAAACACGTCGTAAAGAAGAACGTGATCGCGATCATATGCGCGGGGTTGTAGTGGAAGTTACCGTAGGCATAGCCCACGTTGTTCACCCAATCGAGGTGGGAGAAGATCCCGTAAGGAAATCCGTGACCCCATGCGCCCATCAGGACAGGGCGGATAACCACGAGAGTGACGTATGCGAAAATCGCGACGCCGAACGCTGCGGGAACATGGTATCCCATGCCCAGTTTGCGGCAAATCTCTACCTCGCGAAGGGCCCAACTTACGAAGGCTCCGATCGCGCAGATTGTGATGATCTGCCAGAGACCCCCTTCGGCCAGTGGCGCCATGCCAAGACCGACCTCAAGCGAGGGTGGATCGATTGAAATCAACCAAGGGTTCCACGTGTCGCCCAAGGCAGCGCCGTAGAAAATCAGTATCGTGCCTAGGGCAGCGAAGAAAAATGTCGTGACCCCGAAGAAGCCCACATAAAATGGCCCCACCCAGAAGTCGAACAGATCACCGCCGACCAGCGTCCCGCCTCGGACGCGGTATTTTCTTTCGAAGGTGAGCATTGCCATCTTCAAACTCCTTATATTGCGGCATGGACGCGAGCGTACTCATGTCGCCGGTTCTGTCGTTTAGGTTTGCCACGGGCGGAACGAATTCCGGCCCGCCCGTGACTATCATTAGTCAGCTGAAACAGCTGGCTTACATCGCGCCGAACGCTTGTGTGAACCAGTTGGTTTCTGGGTTNCTAAGCAGGACGAGGTGAATCATCGCAGCCAGCAAAAACAGAAAAACGCCCTGTGCCACGAAAACGCGACGCGGATCGAAAATCAGCCAGATTTTGTAAAATTGTGCCATTGCTAAGGTGCTCCTTTACCAAGCAAACCAAGGAAGCTTGATATACGTGAGTACGTGAGCGACGACGGCTACGATTGTGAAAACCGTTAACCCGCTCATGTACACCGAATGCAGCTCCTGGGCTTGCTCGTCAGTGAGACCTGTGAAGGACAGATCAGTTTTGTCAGCCATGTAAATAACTCCTACAAAAACTAACGTCGCGTGTTCCCCGCGACAGGGATGACGGAAGCTAATCCTCCGCCCGTTGATCACCTTCCCCGGAAAGGGTTAGCGAACTTGTAGGATGGTCTTCAGGCGTTGAAGATCATCGGTGTGATGATGCCGGCCTGCGACCATGCGGCTTGCACCGGGTCTTTCTCAGGCAGACGGAAATTGCGGGCTGTGAACAAAATCCACGTGAAGAGCGCCAAAGGCAGGCACGCCATAAAGATGATCGCAAAGTATGCGCCATATTCACGTTTTGCAGCATTAGTGCTGCGCGTTTCTACGTGGGTGTTATTTGTAAAATCAGTCATGATTTAGCTCCTCCCGAAGCAGGTTGTAATCTGCGCACTGTTTCAAGAATGACGCGCTCGGCGCCGCCCTCCAGTGCAGATTTTTCCGCCGCATCGCGCAGTGTTTTGGCTGCTGAAATACGGGTCAGAATGGGGTGTGTCGCGACGATCTCATCAAGGGCGCGCGCGGCGTCCTCATCCCAAGGGAAATCACGTCGCAGGTTGGTTGGTGTGGCTTCGGCGGCATCCATGTCCGTGCCAAGCGGCAGGATGTGGAACAGCGCATCAAACAAACCGTTGCAGACTTCTTGCAACATGTAGGTCGCACCAGCGTAGCCCATGAACGGTGTGCCCGTCGCGCGACGGATCGCGGCACCGGGGAAGCTGGCGGGGATAAACGTTGGTGATGGGCCAAAGCCCGCTTTCATCTCAGCCAGATACATCTTTTCGTTGATGGATCCGAACACGATCAAAGGACGTTTTGTGTGCAGCATTTCGCGCACATGATCGTTGTCTGTTTTCTTGCCGCGAGTCCGCGAAACCGCCAGCGCACAGGGCAAACCAAGATCATCTTCGAGGAATTTGCGCATGCCACGTGTGTAAGTTTCATTCGCAACAACAGCAAAAGACCCGGTCGCAAAGAAATCCTGCGTTACAGACCGCCACAAATCCCAAACAGGTTTGATAGTAGAATGCTTTTCACGCTCGATGAACGGTTCGGGATCAAGGCCCAGCATCTCGCCCAACGTGCGCAGAAATTTTGTTGTGGATTCGATTCCGATTGGCGCTTGCAAATANGGTTTGTCGAGGACTTCACACAGNCCGCGACCAAATTCACGATACATGCAGATGTTCACATCCGCATTCACTAGATTGCGCATTTCCGCAACGTGCGCACCAAGCGGCATCACCATGTTCACTTCAGCGCCGATGCCTTCGACAAGGCGGCGAATTTCGGCCAAATCAGACGGCATATTGAACGTGCCGTACATTGGCCCAAGGATATTGACGCGGGGGGCATCCCCCTCAATCCGCTTTACCTCTTTCGGCATCCGACCCTTGGTCATACCAAATTCGGTAAAAATCCATGTCATCGCGCGGTCAGCCGCTTCCCATTGGTCTTCATCAATGGTGCGCGGCAAAAAGCGTTGAATGTTGGTGCCTGCTGGCGTGACACCACCACCGATCATTTCGGCAATGGAACCCGTCACAACAACCGCAGGCAAGGCAGGATCAAGAGTCTGCCAAGCGCGTTTCATGGCTTCTTCGGTGCCTGAACCCATTTCGTCTTCGCCCAAGCCCGTCACAACGATCGGCAATTCATGAGGCGGCAGCGCATCGGTGTAATGCAACACAGATGTCACCGGCAGGTTTTCACAACCCACGGGTCCATCAATGACTACCTGCAAACCCTTAACGGCGCAGAACGCATACACAGCGCCCCAATACCCGCCAGCGCGATCATGATCTTGAACTAACATCAGATCATCTCCGCCGCTTTGGCAGCTTTCGCAGCGCGTTCGAGTTTTTTGGCATTCGTGGCGCGGAAGTCATCGCGCACATTCGGGGAACCTTCCCAGACACCAGCCGTATCGCCAGCGCCAACACCTTCAAAGAATTCCCGCATGTCATCCATACGGGCCTTGTTGCCCATGGCCGCGTTTACGACTTCTTGCAAAGACCCAGCACCAGCAGGGCCCATAAGTGGACGAGCGGAAATCAGGTTTGTGAAATACAAGCTAGGAATGCCCAGCTCTTTGCCCTTTTGGACGACGGGCGTGGTGCCAATCGCAAGGTCAGGTTTGATCGCTTCCATCGCGGCGCAGTCATCTTCAAGCGACGCGCGGAATTTAACCTTCACGCCTTTGGCTTCAAGCCATTCGGTGTCAGCAGTATTCCAAGGTGTTTTCGGACAGGCGGTACCGACATAAGGAACATTCGCACCGCTTTCGATAAGCAACCGGGCAACCAATAGTTCGGAACCTTCATAACCGGACACCGTGATCGTCCCATTCACGCGGGCACCTTGCAGTGCGCCGTCAATCGCGGGAAGGAATGCGTTTTGTGCGGCCGCAATTTGGTCAGCGGGAACATTGTAAGCTTCACCGATATTGGCCAGCCAAGACATCGTACCATCGCGGCCAACCGGCGCTGACCCAACGACTTTGCGGCCAGCAGATTGAAATTCACGCACGGATGCCGTGTAAAACGGGTGGATCGCCGCAACGACACCACAGTCCAAAGCCGCATATAATTCACGCCATTCACGGCACGGAACAACAGGACCAGCGGCCAGACCCATAGGGGCCAGCATCGCGCCAATCATCATCGGATCAGCGGGGAACATTTCGCCAAGCAATGCCACTTGTGGACGGTCGGCTTTGCCTGATGCAGGCGCTTGAACGGGGCCTGCTTCGGCTTCTTGGCGGGCGTAATTCAGCATCGCGCCAGCAAGGACATCTTTGGCTTCGGCGTGGGTCGGAATACCGAAACCCGGAACGTCGATACCAACAATGCGCACGCCGTTGATTTCAGGTGGCAACAGGCGCAAAGGAACGCCCGAAGCGGTTGGAACGCACAGGTTCGTCACAACGATGGCGTCGTATTTTTCAGGATCAGCCATATCGTGAACACTCTCGCGGATGTCCTCAAACAGCTTACCAGTCACCAATGTTTCGGAATTGAATGGAACATAGCCAACCGAACGACGCGCACCGTAGAAATGGGACACAAACGTCAGGCCGTAAACACAACAGGCCGACCCGGACAGAACAGTCGCCGTGCGGCGCATCCGCAATCCAACGCGCAAGCTGCCGAAGGCAGGGCACATGGATTGGGGCTGGTCGTGCGGACCCATTGGATAATCTTTGGCGTATTGATCCAGAATTTCGGACTGACCAGCAGCACGCGCCGCATCTGCCATTTCCGATCCAGAATGACAGCCCAGCTTTTCGCTAGCCGCATCCTGCGAAGGAACCGTCGTGCTTTGATCGCCATTGGTCACTTCAACAGCGCCATTGGCATCAAAACCGACTTCATATCCTTCAAGATCAGACATTGTCGTAAACCACCTCGAGGGATTCTTTGACGACGGCGTTTTTGCCGCGCATGTCAGTGTCGGTCGCAGGAACGAGCGTGTAACCAGCACCCGTTTCGGACCCGTCAAACAGTTCAAGCAGTTCGTCTTGGTTCAACGCCTTTGGACGTGCCGGTGGCGCAATGCCAACCGCGTCGCCAAGGGCCGCAAACATCGAGCCCCATTCAGATTCGGCTGTACCAACGATCTGATAGTTCGCGGATTTCTTACGAAGGTCGTCGTTCTGCGGGATCGACGCGAGGACAGGAATGCCGACAACTTTGGCAAACGCCTGCGCCTCACCTGATCCGTCGTCTTTGTTGATCACGAGACCCGCAACACCGACATTACCGCCCAGCTTGCGGAAATATTCAACGGCAGAACACACGTTGTTCGCGACGTACAAAGACTGCAAATCGTTGGACGCTACAAGGATTACCTTCTGCGCCATATCGCGGGCAATCGGCAGGCCGAAACCGCCACAAACCACATCGCCTAGGAAGTCGAGAAGGACATAGTCGAAATCCCAATCATGGAAGCCTAGTTTCTCAAGCAATTCAAAACCGTGGATGATGCCACGTCCGCCGCAACCGCGACCGACCTCTGGCCCGCCAAGTTCCATCGCGAAAACACCGCCGCGCTTAAAGCAAACGTCGCCGATTTTCACTTCTTCACCAGCGAGCTTTTTCTTTGAGGACGTTTCAATGATCGTCGGGCAGGCTTTGCCGCCGAACAACAAGGACGTCGTATCTGATTTAGGGTCACACCCGATCAACAGCACGCGCTTGCCTTGTTCGGCCATCATGTGGCTGAGGTTCGCGAGCGTGAAGGATTTGCCGATGCCACCTTTACCATAGATCGCAATGATCTGTGTCTTGGATGTCGGCTCACCTTGTGGAACCTCAAGATTTGGCTCTTCGTTGGCCTCATCGCGCAAGCGCTGGTCGAAGTCCTTGAGGTTTGGGATATCGTTCATTGAATAGCACTCCAGTCCAGGATCATTTTGAGACATGCGGGGTCAGTAAACGCCTGTTCGTAGGCGTCCGACGCATCCACTGCGTTACGTTCGTGTGTTATAAGGCCGTCCAGTGACAACCCGCCGCCTTCGACCAATGCGCGCGTGGCGATCAGGTCGTCTGCGTTCCATTCAGCCGTTACCCGAAACCGTGCTTCTTTCATGAAGGCGGGCGGGAAGGCGAAATTCAAAGGTTGGGTGTAAAAACCGGCAAGAACGATTTCGCCACCCTTAACGATGCGACCAATCAGGTCGTTCAAAAGCGCACCATTGCCAGACGCATCATAGATGCACTGATAATCGCGGCGTTCATCATTTTCGGGATGGATTACGTCGTATCCGACAGCACCTGCCTGACGCGTCGGGTCAATTTCCCAAACGGTCGGCGCCGGCGCACCTGCGGCAACTGTCAATCGCGCCAATAGACGCCCAAGGACACCGTGGCCAACAATCAAATCAGGAACAGTTTTGCCCTGCCCTGCCATCGCGTGACGGGCGGTTGCGGCCAACGCCAACAAAGCACCCTGCGCACCAAGGCCGGCGTCGATACGTGAAACACGATCTGGCGCTGTGATCAGGCGGGATGAAGACCCGCCGAACAAACCAAACGCACCGTCGTAGCAATTTGCGCCAGGTACAAAAACATGATCGCCAACTTTGAAACCGGATGCGGCAGATGCCTCAACGACTTCGCCAGCGGCTTCATAGCCGGGAACAAGCGGATATCCCATTCCGGGGAATGGAGGCATCTCGCCCGTGTAAAACAATTTTTCTGTGCCAGTAGAGATGCCGGAGTGTTTGATCTCAACAACCAAGTCATCGACGCTTGGATCGACAAGCCGGACATCGCAAAGCGAAAGCTTACGTGGTCCTTCCAGCATGACGGCGGTTGATTTCATCGTGGCTCCCTGGCGTGTCGCTGTCTGAATGGCTCAGACTCACTTGCGACATTCTGTCATGTGTAAGTTTAACCTTACACATTCGTCTGTCAACCAAATTAGACATTTAGTTAGGTGTGGGGCTTTGCCGCGGTCACGACCGACGTGACGTAGGCGCGCAATGGCTTGATTGCGGCCAAATCTGTGAACCCAGCCTCTACCAAAAACTGGGAAATTTCGGCGGCCGACCGCGTTCGACCAGTTCGCATCGCCAGTGTATACAGGGCGAAGTAGGCGTCGGTTGCTTTGTTAGGGGTCGCGCCACCACTCATCGGTTCAGAAACGATCAACCGCCCACCACCGGGCAATGCAGTGTAAACTTTTGCCAACAGTTCGCGCACGGTATCATCGGAATGATCGAACAATACGCGGATCAAGCTGATGGCATCCGCACCTTTAGGGAGGTCATCGGTGCGAAACGAACCCAAGAAGATGTCAGTTCTTTCGGACAGTCCTGCTTGAGCGAATCGAGATTCGGCATCTGGCGCGACTGCGGGAAGATCAAATAGCCGAAGCTGTAAGTCACGATTGGTCTGCGAAACCGCTTCCAGAAACGCACCAGTTCCGCCGCCGACATCCATCAGCGTCTGAACATTCGAAAAGTTCACCATCCGCAAAGTGTCTTCGGCAACCAAGGCTTGGCTTTGGGCCATAAGGTCTGAATAAACGGTCGCGGTTTTGGGGTCGATGCTGGATGTATCGCCGAACACATAGGGCCAGACTTCGGCCAATTCGGTCGTTGTGTCCCCGCGAAAGAACGCGACCGGATCCTCGAGGTCGCGATAAAAGGCGCGGTGATGGCACACCATCGCGGACAACCCCGGGACAGTTGCAAAAGCTACCCCTCTTTGGGTCAACGACACCTTACCTTTGCGCAACCGAAGCATCCCAATTGATGCACCGCCTTGCAGCAAAACCTGCAAACGTTCGGGTGGGATATTCGTTTGATTTGAAATTTGATCCGGCGTCATCGGTTTACCCAACAAAGCCTCAGGGATCTGGAGCTCAGCGAGCGCCATAAGGATTTGCGAATGGCAAAACCCTGCCATTAAATCAAACAGTGCATCGCCTTCTTGGCGTACAAATCGACGGGTCAGGGGAAACCGCGCGGCCCAACTTTGGAATTTGCGCGACGCCATCATCTTGTTTCGAAGACCGACTGGCTTGGCGGGCGTCAGGGACGCCCCGAAACGCGCTCCGTCTGCCACGTCACTCACCCGGAACGTGGCTGAGCTTACTGGACGGGATCAATTTCTTCGCCGTCGCCTGCACAAGCTTTGCGAGGGACGCTTCGCCTGGGCAGGACGGAATCGACGAAATTGCACCGCCAAGGATATCTTTCAAGCGGTTCACTGCACCATCGACACCCAATTCTGTCACGGCGTTAGGACGGTTGTGAATTTCATCTTGGCCGACGGGTTTGCCTAGTTCTACCTCGTCATAAAGGGCGTCACGCAGATCGTCGGCGACTTGAAAAGCTTCTCCAATTCGTGCGCCAAGTTCTTCCCAAGGTTCGGGATCTTGACCCGCAGCAATCGCGCCCATCTGGGTTGCGGCAATAAAAAGCGCCCCTGTCTTGGCACGGTGGTAGGCGGACAGATTGATGTTGCTTTCGCTTTCCCAACCCTGTCCAGCACAGATGCCAAATGGCGTGCCGGTGCGGGTCGCAAGGTGGCGGATCAGCGGCAAAGCACGATCAGGCGATTGGCGCGCCAACAGGTCAAACCCCAACACAATCAGGCTATCGCCCGTCAATAAGGCCAGCGGTTCGGAATATGCGATGTGAACAGTCGGCTTGCCACGACGCACGTCAGCGTCATCAAAACACGGCATATCATCATGAACCAAGCTGGCGCAGTGGATCAGCTCAAGCGCGGCGGCGGCGGCGTCGGTGACTTCTGGTTGATCGTCACCGCATGCCATCGCGACGCTCAACAAAATTGTCGGCCGAATGCGTGCACCACCGGGGGCGGCCGCATATTGAACCGCGCTTGTAAGTTGTGCAGGCGGCGTTCCAGACTGGGTCAGCCCTACGGCCCTGCTCATCGCGGCTTCGATTCGATTGCTAAAAACACTTAGAGGCATGACGGCTCCGACCAATATCAAAATAATACTGTCTCGATTTTCTGACAGTATATGTGTAAACTATACTGGACACTTTAATGAAACGAGTCAACGTACCTCATGAACAACAAAAAACATGTCATCGTCGTTGGCGCGGGGATCGCAGGATTGGCGAGCGCATTGCGCTTGTTGGCGACCGGTGCGCGCGTATCCGTTTTTGAGGCCGCATCAGCACCAGGTGGCAAAATGCGAACGGTCCCGTCCACAGCGGGCCCAGTCGATGCAGGTCCGACAGTTTTGACAATGCGCTGGGTATTTGAAGACCTGTTTGCAGCAGTGGGCGAAACACTGAATGATCATGTAACGCTTACCAAAGCAGATACGATCGCGCGGCATTTCTGGCCTGATGGAACGGCGATGGATCTGTGCGCCGACCCGCTCCAAAGCCATGCCAATGTGCGCAACACCTTCGGGACCGCGGCAGCGCGGGAATTCGATGCCTTCTCGGCCCGTGCCAAGCGCTTGTTTACGGCTTTTGATGCGCCAATGATGCAGGCAAGCACGCCATCATCTTTAGGTCTTGCCAAAACAGTGTTGCGCGATCCGGCACTTCTGTTGGCAATGGCGCCACATAAAACCCTTTCTGGCCTCTTGAAATCATCGTTCACGGAACCGAAACTACGGCAATTATTCGGCCGCTATGCGACCTACGTCGGTGGATCCCCCTACGAGTCCCCCGCGCTGCTATCACTGATCTGGCATGCAGAAAGCACAGGGGTTTGGGCCGTTAAAGGCGGGATGCATCAACTTGCAACGGCAATGACAGACCTGATCCACGCCAAAGGTGGCAGCATTCATTTTGGCTGTCCTGTTTCATTGATCGAACCTGCGCCGATTGGCCTTGTGGTCAAAACCGTTGATCGCGAAGTGAACGCCGATGCCGTCGTATTCAACGGTGATCCACGCGCTCTTACGGAAGGGGCGCTGGGAGATGAAATCCGGAACTGTGTTCCTGTCGCTGGGGTAGATCCGCGCAGCCTTTCGGCGAATGTCATGGCGTTTGCGGCCACCCCTAAGGGTCATGCGCTATCGCATCACAACGTGTTCTTTGGGGATGATCCGCTAAACGAATTCGGCCCGCTGTCCAAAGGCAAAAATCCGACCAACCCGACGCTGTATGTCTGTGCACAAGATCGCGGTGGGGGGCTGAAGCCAGCCGGCCCCGAACGGTTCGAAATCATCATGAACGCCCCACCTTGCCAATCAAATGACCAACGAAATGAACAGGACGCCACAAGATGCCAGAAACTGATCTTCAACCGACTGGCGCAAATGGGACTGACGTTCGCCCCGAAACCGGACGCAACGATGCTGACAACGCCAGCGGATTTCCACGCGATGTTTCCCCACAGCCTCGGATCCCTTTACGGGCGATCCCCGCATGGGATGACGGCAGGGCTGAAACGTCCGACAGCGCGCACGGCAGTGAAGGGCCTCTACCTCGCGGGGGGCGGAGCACATCCGGGGGCGGGGGTACCAATGGCGACCTTCTCCGCGAAGCACGCGGTCGAGGCGATAAAGACGGACCTCGGTTTGACTTAGACGTTCCCGCCAACGGGTATGCGTGGTGGTACATCGACGGAATTTCAGACGACGGCAAACGCGCCGTATCCGTGATCGCATTTATCGGGTCCGTGTTTTCCCCATGGTACAAATGGTCTGGTCGTAAGGACCCAAACAATCATGTGTGTATCAACGTCGCGACCTATGGACCTGGTGGACGGTTTACCATGACGGATCGGGGGCGATCTGCGCTGAAGCAGACAGAAGATTCCTTTACCGTGGGGCCATCTTCGCTACATTGGAATGGTGATGAGCTAATCATCGATATTGATGAGATTTCAGCGCCACCCATCATCAGCCGCGTGCGCGGAAAAATCCGCCTCAAGCCCAAAGCGATGACCTCAAAAGAACTTTTGCTCACTCAAGACGGTGCTCATGTTTGGCGGCCCTTTGCCCCGATTTCAGACATCTCAGTCGAACTGAATGCACCGGGGTGGCAATGGTCGGGGCACGGCTATTTCGACAGCAATTTCGGGACCCGCGCCTTGGAAGAGGATTTCAGTTTCTGGACGTGGGGGCGTTATCCGACGTCAAACGGTGCTGTCTGTATTTACGACGCAGAACGCCGCGATGGAACGGCCCTGGACAGTGCAATTGCCTTCACCTCAGACGGCGGAATGGACTACACCGACGCCCCACCACGCACGTCTTTCAAACGGTCGCTTTGGCAAGTACGCCGCGAAACCCGAGCAGACATAGGGACGACCCCAAAACAGGTTTTACCCATGCTCGACGCGCCGTTTTATTCACGCTCTGCCGTGGAAACGACGCTCAATGGTGAAAGGGTGACAGGTGTGCACGAAGCCCTCGATCTCAACCGGTTTGCGTCGCCATTCTTGAAACCCATGTTGGCAGTCCGTGTGCCACGCCGCGCAAAGTGGACATTCTAAAGTTTGACCATGTCGATCACGTCAACATCAGGGTTCAAGCGCGCCACCGATACATTCAGCGCGCCAGCAACCGTGACCCAAATAAGGTATGGCACAAACGCTAGGCCAGCCCACATATCTATTGCCCAATGCGTCACCAGACATCCCGCGACCGCGACCCACAAAAGGGCCATAACAGGTATAGCTTGTTTCAGGCGGCGCAGCCCGAAGAAAACAGGTGTCCACAGTGCGTTCAACGCGATTTGCCACGCCCAAAATGCCATCGCATACCCACTACCGGCTTCGCCCGCCACGCGCGCGCCGGCGAATGACATCAGCAGATAAAGCGTGGTCCATGCGACAGGAAACATCCAGTTTGGCGGCGTAAACCACGGCTTCTGCAATTTTTCATACCAAAGACCCGGTGGAAATAGGGCACCAGTCGCGCCTGCTGAAAAACAGGCGGCGAGAAAGATCAAAAAGAGGATAATATCCATTGCGCGGGCTCCTTGCGGACGTCCATCAATCTAGATGCGGGGCGACCTTTGTTCAATATCCGCCTCGCGTTGCTGCAATTGGGCAAGCACATCCAATAACGCGGCGGTCCGCCCAAGAGGAAGGCTTTCACAAGACGCTGAATCCACGAGGAACGCAACTTCACTAAGAGGGCGAGCATGTAATACAGGAGAGCGTGGCGTGACCATGCTGAGCCCTGATCGCAACATCGCACGCCCAACCCAGCCGAGTTTTTGAACTTTTGACGTATGCGCGCGCTGGGTGATGTTATCGAAGTTTGCCCGCCGCAGCTGCGTACCAATGCCGTCATAAATAAAACGCGCCGCGTAGATGCCCGTGCGGGCATCGCGTGGCAACGCAGGGACACCTGCCTCTGAGCGCAAGTAAAGTCGGTGGGCCTCTGCCAACAGACGCGATGTCATACGACGTGTGGCGACACTCGGTTCAGGGCTTCGCAGGAACGCATCGACATCCAACCCGACCTCATCAAACCAATTTAGCGGCAGATAAACGCGCCCCGCCCGCGCATCTTCACCAACATCTCGCGCAATGTTTGTCAGCTGCATCGCCACACCAAGATCGCAAGCGCGTGCCAAGGCATTGCCATCGCGTGCGCGCATAAGCACGCACATCATCACGCCAACCGCAGACGCCACACGAGCTGAGTAACTGCGAACGCCGGATAGATCGTTGTAGCGGCGTTCCTGTGCGTCCCATGCCAATCCTTCGAGTAAGGCATCCGGCAACGCCTTAGGCATTTCAAATTCTTCGACGATTGCTGCAAAAGCACGGTCTTCTGGCGCGTTGCGAGGCTGGCCCGCATATATCGCATCAAGGCGCTGCTGGAGATCTAGAACTGCGCGGCGTTTTTGATCGCCTTCATCCACCTCATCATCTGCCAAGCGACAAAAGGCATAAAGCGCGAGAGCGGGATCACGCACATTCGCGGGCAACAATTTAGACGCGGCGTGGAATGAATAGGACCCCGTCCGGATCACCTCGCGGCAGTGTTCAAGATCATCAGGACGGATCATTCTGCAGCCACTTTCAATGTCTGTTCGGGCACAATAGGCGCATCAGGGATCAATTGAGACACCACATCAGCGCTGCCGACGACACCCGGAACGCCAGCGCCAGGGTGGGTTCCCGCCCCGACCAAGAACAGCCCCTTAGCTTCCTCAGAAATGTTATGCGGACGGAAATACGCGCTTTGCAGAATCCGCGGTTCAATCGAGAACCCTGAGCCGTTTGGCGACAAGTATCGATCCCGGAATGTTTCAGGCGTAAAGACTGTTTCGGTAACGATATGATCACGAAATCCGGGCATCAATCGTTCAAGATTCGCCGCAACTTTTTCACGATAGATTGGTTCTTCTTTTTCCCAATCGACCGATGTATCCCATCCGAGGTGCGGCACAGGTGAAAGAACATAAAACGTGTCATCTCCGTCCGGCGCAACACTGGGGTCAGTTAGGGACGGGCGATGGATATACAGGCTCATATCATCGGCGAGCTTGCCCTTCATAAAGATGTCATTCAGCAGCCCGTTGTACCGCGGACCCGCCGCAATCGTATGATGCCCAAGGTCAGACCATTTTCCCTTGGTCCCTTTGGTGCCGAAATACCAAACATAAAGCCCCATGGACCATCTCGACTTTTTGAGGCGACGATCCGTCCACCGCTTTTTCACATGATTGCGCAGAAGGTGGGTATATGTGTGGCCCGCATCTGCGTTGCTGACGATCAAGGGGCATTCCACAGTTTCGCCTGACGTTAAACGCACACCAGTTGCAGCACCGTTGTGCACCAAAATTTCATCGACCTCAGCGTTGTGATGAATTGTTCCGCCCTGTTCGCGAACGACGTTGGCCATCGCATCCGATATCGCCTGCACGCCACCCATGGCATAATGCACTCCGAATTGTTTTTCGAGGTAACCAACAAGCGCATACATCGACGTCACATGCATCGGATCACCGCCAATAAACAGAGGGTGAAACGACAGAGCCATACGCAGCTTTTCGTCCTTTACACAGGTCTTGGCATATCCGTAAATCGACTTGTCCGCGCGCAGCCATGCGAACTGTGGAAGCACTTTGATCGTTTCCCACAGCTTGTGCATTGGCAACGTCATCAAGCCCTCATAGCCGACCTTGTATCGCGCTTTGCTGCCGCGCAGGAATTTTTCATATCCCTTCACATCCGCGGGGTTTATCTTCGCTACCTCGGCCTTCATCGCGTCCGTGTCAGACGTTGCCTTAAAAGATGTGCCATCCGGCCAGCGGATTTCGTAAAAAGGAAGCACGGGCTTTAGTTCGACATCTGAATGAAAATCGCGACCGCAAGCGGCCCACAGATCTTCATACAATTGGGGCACAGTGATGATCGTCGGTCCAAGATCAAAGCGGTGCCCGTCTTGAGTAATTGAACTCCCGCGCCCACCAGTGCGATCTAACCGGTCAAACACTTGCACACGGTATCCTTTGGCCCCAAGGCGCATCGCAGATGCCAATCCCCCAAGCCCAGCGCCGATCACAATCGCCGTACTATCCGATTCGGTTGTTCGCTTTTCTGTCAACATGGCTTTACACTAACGCACATGGCGTTCCTGTATCAATGGTGGCTAAAATTCCCGTAAACACAGTCTATTCCTATTTGGCTTCCCAAATCCAGCACAATGTGTCAGTCTAAGTTGACACCGCCAAGGGAAATTCGCGCGTGAGCCAAATAGTCAGCCTTAGCCTTTTCCGGTTTGACCGGACACAGGACCGCCTTTGGGCGTTCGCAATGATGGGTTTTGCGCGTCTTTTGCTCCCTCGCACCCCTGACATCGGGTTTTGGAAATTATGTGGATCGGGCACAGGCGAAGGATTTACACCTGTCCCCAACTTCGGCGTCTACGCGATTTTAGCCACATGGCCGGATCACGACACAGCCCGCACGCGTATCGCATCAGCACCCATCTTTGAACGGTATCGCAGTCATGCAGCTGAAGATTGGACCGTCTTTTTGTCCCCGACGTCTGTCAAAGGTGAATGGGCAGGCGTTGAACCGTTTCACACCGGCGCTGACGAAACTGGGCCCCTCGCAGCCCTCACGCGGGCGACCGTTAAGCCCTCAATCGCCGCGCAATTCTGGAAACGCGTCCCTGATATTTCTTCTGTCATCGGGCAGGATCAAAACGTCGCCTTCAAGATTGGCATCGGTGAAGTTCCGCTGCTGCATCAAGTGACATTTTCCATCTGGCCAGACGCAAAACGCATGGCCAATTTCGCCCGCACAGGCCACCATGCAGACGCCATTCGCGCCGTGCGTGACAATGACTGGTTCCGCGAAGAACTCTATGCTCGGTTTGCGGTAAAATCTGACTACGGCACTTGGAACGGTGCCTCACCCCTCGCCTCACTGGATATGCCATGAAACAACCATTCCCGTTTTCCGCCATCGTTGGTCAGGAAGAAATGAAACTCTCCATGATTTTGACAGCCATTGATCCGTCCATCGGCGGCGTTCTGGTGTTTGGGGATCGCGGTACAGGCAAATCAACAGCTGTTCGCGCACTAGCGGCGCTCCTGCCCCAAATCACGCGGGTCGAAGGCTGCCCCGTCAATTCCGAGAAATCCGAAGATGTGCCAGACTGGGCTAAGTTAGACACTAAAACGACTTCGCTGGGACCAACCCCAGTCGTCGATCTGCCGCTTGGCGTAACCGAAGACCGCGTGACAGGCGCGCTCGACATTGAAAAGGCGCTGTCGCAAGGCGAAAAGGCGTTTCAGTCAGGTCTGCTCGCTAAAGCAAACCGCGGATACCTTTATATCGACGAAGTAAACCTGCTCGAAGATCACATCGTTGATCTCCTCCTTGATGTGGCCCAATCGGGTGAAAATGTCGTCGAACGCGAAGGTTTATCAATCCGCCATCCCGCTCGTTTTGTGCTAGTTGGATCTGGCAACCCCGAAGAAGGCGAATTGCGCCCGCAGCTTTTGGACCGCTTTGGTTTGTCCGTCGAAGTGGCCTCTCCGACAACCGTGGAAGAGCGCGTCGAAGTTATCAAACGTCGCGACGCATTCGAAACCGATTACGAGGCGTTTATGGTGCGCTGGAAGGCCGAAGATGTCCTCGTGCGTGGACAGATTGAAACTGCCCGCACTGGAATCAAAACCCTTAAGACGACCGATGCTGCGCTGACGGATATTGCACAGCTTTGCCTCAAGCTTGGGGCGGACGGGTTGCGTGGTGAACTCACCCTTCTAAAGGCCGCGCGGGCATTTGCCGCCTACCGCGAAGATACAGCAATTGGCCGCGATCACATCCGCGCTGTTGCGCCGATGGCCCTGCGTCACCGATTGCGCCGCGATCCTTTGGACGATGCAGGAAGCGGCACACGCGTAACCCGCGTGGTTGAAGACGTTCTAAGCTAATGTGGGACCGCGCAACCCTTGCTTTGACCCTGCTTGCGATTGACCCCTCGGGTCTTGGCGGGGTGGTTGTGCGGGCAAGGTGTGGCCCAGTACGCGATGCCTTTGTTGAGGGTTTTGCGATGATGCCGCAGCCCATCTTAAAACTGCATCCAACAATGGACGACGACGCGTTGTTTGGTGGTATCGACCTGACCGAGACATTGACGCGGGGCAAAGTCGTTTTGCGAAATGGCATATTTGAACGTGATGGAACTGCGGTTTTGGCGATGGGAGAACGATGCGAAACGACTTTGGCGGCGCGATTGGCGATGGCGCTTGATCGTGGGGATTTACAGTCCCTTATCGCGCTAGACGAAGGTGCTGATCCAGATGAACGCCTGCCTGTGTCTTTACGCGAAAGGCTCGCGTTTTATGTGGATCTCAACATGCCGTCTTCGACCGTCGGGTTGCTGCCGGACGAGGATGCGATCATGGACGCAAGGGTGCAATTGTCGTCTGTAAAGCTGCAAGATGACACCTACCAGATAATCGTTGGTCTATGTGCCCAATTCGGCGTCCACAGTCAGCGTGCACCACTTTTCATGCTTAGAACCGCGCGCACCCATGCCGCGCTGGAGAGTCGTGATTTGATAGACCCGCAGGATATCGAAGTCGCGGCCGCTCTTTGCCTCGCGCATCGTGCAACTCGAATGCCGGAGCCGCCACAAACGGAAGATGAAGAGTGCGCGAAGCCCGATCCCTCAACCGATGGCGATACCGGCGAAGACATGGAGATCGGGCAACTTGATGATCGTATCCTTGAGGCTGTCATGGCCGTACTGCCCGATGGATTGCTTGATCAATTCAAACCCAAAGGGAGCATTTCCAAAGGTTCCGGTGCGGGTGCGAAAAATAGGAGCAACCGTCGTGGACGCCCCAAACCCTCCCGCCCCGGTCGACTTTCGGGGCGAAATAGGCTCGACCTGATCGCAACATTACGCACGGCGGCGCCTTGGCAAAGATTACGGGGGGCAAAAAAGGGACGCGTTAAAGTCCTGCCTTCAGATTTTCGGATTAAACAATACGAAGAAAAGTCGGATCGTCTTTTGATCTTTGCGGTCGATGCATCGGGCAGTGCTGCGATGTCGCGTTTGGCGGAGGCCAAGGGTGCGATTGAACTGCTTTTGGCGGATGCATATTCGCGCCGCGATCATGTGAGCCTGATATCATTTCGTGGTGATGCAGCCGAGGTTTTGCTTCCTCCGACGCGATCGCTTGTACAAACCAAAAAGCGGCTTGCAGCATTGCCCGGTGGTGGCGGAACCCCCCTTGCGGCAGGTTTGGTTGAGGCCTTATCGATGGCGCAACAAGCACGCAGTCAGGGGATGTCGCCCTGTATTGTTCTGTTGACCGACGGGCGAACAAATGTAGCGTTAGACGGTACGGCAAACCGCGCCCAAGCCGCATCGGATGCGCAACAGATTGCCCGACACATCCGTGCGTCCGGTGCTGAAATCATCACCCTCGATCTTGGTAACCGACCCGCACAGTTTTTGGCCGACCTTACCGCCGAAATGGACGGGCTTTATATGCCATTGCCCCGTGCTGACTCGCGCAAGATGTCCGGTGCGGTCAGCGCCGCGCTCGAGGATTAAATCGTGAAATGGCTAGATGATCTGGCAGATTGGCCCATGGCCGACGTTTCGCGCAAAGTTCTGTGCCGCCCCCATCGTTGGCATGTTCAAGATGCAGGCACGGGCGACACGATCTTGCTGATCCACGGTGCAGGTGGCGCGACACAAAGCTGGCGGGGTATTTTTCCTTTGCTGGCACAAACCCACCGTGTGATCGCGATTGATCTGCCCGGTCAGGGTTTTACAGAAATTGGCGCGCGAGGGCGTTGCGGGTTACGCCACATGGCGGAAGACATTGCAACCTTAATGGATCAGGAAAACATCCAACCGAAAGCAATCATTGGCCATTCGGCTGGAGCGGCGATCGCGTTGCAGCTGGCATTGATGGGGCGATGCGATCATGTCATCGGGATCAATGCTGCTTTGTCAAATTTCCGTGGCATGGCGGGATGGCTGTTCCCCATCATGGCAAAGGCGCTGGCGATCAATCCGCTTTCTGCCAGACTGTTTAGTGCGACTTCGAGGCCTTCGTCTGTGGGCAACCTGATCAAAGGAACCGGATCAAAGTTGGACGCCGCTGGGCAAGACCTTTATCTTCGACTGACGCGCGATACGACCCATGTGGATGCGACCCTCGCGATGATGTCGCAATGGTCGCTTGATCGTTTATCGGAACAGCTTTCCATGATTTCTGCGCGCGTCGATTTGATCGTTGCGGATGGCGATCAGGCAGTGCCTCCGTCCTCAAGCGGTGACGCGATCAAACATCTACGCAACGGGTATCTGCACCCGATCAAATCGCTTGGTCATCTGGCCCATGAAGAAGATCCTGATCAAATTTTTGCACTGATTGAACGCTGCCTTCAAGCCGCCTGATGGCGCGCCACCATCCAAAGATCCAACATCGCAATTTGCTGATCGGTCATCCGCAGGCCGAGCTTGTTGCGCCGCCAAACAACGTCTTCGGCACGCCGCGCGTATTCACGGTCCATCAGCCAAACGACTTCGACCTCGGTCAGGGTAGCGCCAAAATCTGCGCCAAGATCATCGGTAATCTTCGCATCACCCAGAATGATCTTCGCTTCGGTTCCATAGGCCCGAATAAGGCGCTGGGCCCAAGGATCATCCAAGAACGGATAAGATGACTTGAGGGATTTAATCAGATTGGCAACGCCATCCACGGGAAAGTCCCCTCCGGGCAGCGCAACACCAACCGTCCAATCCTCTGTCACATCATCGAAAAAAGGGCTGATCTTGGCCAGCGCGCTTTGCGCCAAACGACGATAAGTCGTGATCTTGCCGCCAAAGATATTCAGGATGGGCGCACCGCCATTTGTATCTACCTTTAACGTATAGTCGCGCGTCGCCGCTGTCGCGCTGCTGGCGCCATCATCATACAGGGGGCGCACACCAGAATAGCGCCAGACAACATCGTCTGCCGTAATATCACGTTTGAAATACTCGTTAGCAAACGCCACCAAGTAGTCGCGTTCTTCATCGGTGCAAACGGGTTTTTGGTTCGGATCGTCCTGTTCGGCATCAGTCGTACCGATAAGGGTAAAATCGGTTTCATAGGGAATCGCAAATATGATCCGCCCATCGGTCCCTTGGAAGAAATAGCATTTGTCATGATCAAACAGCCGCTTGGTGACGATGTGCGATCCGCGCACCAAACGCACACCTTCGGTCGTGTTCAAGAGCACTTTGGATTGAATAATATCGCCGACCCACGGACCCGCTGCATTCACCAACATCTTGGCTCGGATGGTCGTTTGATCGCCGCTGTCTTGGTCAGCCAATTGCACGACCCAGTGGTCATCATGGCGGATGGTCGATTCAACTTTGGTGCGCACCATAATCTTTGCACCACGTTTTTCTGCATCGCGGGCATTCAGAACAACAAGGCGCGAATCTTCAATCCAGCAATCGGAATACTCGTAGGCTTTTTCGAACCGATCCTCGATGCCTTCGCCGGCAGGATCAGTGCGCAGATCGACGGTTTTTGTACCGGGCAAAATTTTGCGTCCGCCCAAATTGTCATACATGAACAATCCGAACCTGATCAGCCATGCGGGACGGCGACCCTTCATCCATGGCATCAAAGTGTTCAGTACTTTGGACGTCGGCGTATCCCCATCAAATCGCATGTCTTTATGGTAAGGCAACACAAACCGCATAGGCCAGGAAATATGCGGCATCGCACGCAACAGGGTTTCGCGTTCGATCAGGGCTTCGCGCACCAAACGGACCTCGAAATACTCCAGATACCGCAGGCCACCATGAAACAGCTTTGTGGATGCCGATGACGTTGCAGACGCAAGATCATTCATCTCGGCTAGACCAACCTTGAGACCACGCCCCGAGGCGTCACGCGCAATACCGCAACCATTGATGCCCCCACCAATGATGAACAGATCATAGTCCAAAGTAATGTCGGTCATGCCGCCCACCTCGCGTGTAAAATGTGTTGGATTGGGCATAGCAGATAGGAGAAAAAAGAAAAATAACGAAATTAATTCATGTTCGTTTGTAGTAAAAGCGAATATGGGTCGCTATATTGGCGATATGAACTTTCGCCACGCACAAATACTGGAACACGCACGCAAAGACGGTAAAGTTACCGTTGATGGCCTTGCGGCGGCCTTTGATGTCACACTGCAAACGATACGCCGCGATCTATCGGAACTTTCCGATCAAGGGCGTTTAACGCGGGTTCATGGTGGGGCAATCCTTCCATCAGGCATCAACAACATCGCCTATGAGGACCGTCGGCGGCTCAATGACGATGCGAAGTCCTCGATCGGGCTTTTGTGTGCGGACGAGGTGAAGAACGGCAGCTCCCTTTTCCTTGGGATTGGCACAACGTGCGAAGCAGTCGCCCGCGCGCTTGTTCATCATGAAGGCCTCCTGGTTATGACCAACAACCTGAATACAGTTCCCATCCTTGCCGCCAATCCAAACTGCCAAACGCTTGTGACTGGGGGGAGATTTCGCGCGTCTGATAATGGACTTGTCGGTGCCCAATCGGCCGCGAGTGCGCGTGGCTTTAAATTTGATCTCGCGATCATCGGATGTTCGGCCCTTGATGAAACCGGTGATCTTTTCGACTATGATCTGGATGAGGTTATCGTCAGCCAAACGGTCATCGAAAACAGTCGCGCCACCGCCCTTGTCGCCGATGCCTCAAAATTTGAACGTGCTGCCCCTGCTCGCGTTGCGGCAATGTCTGATCTGTCGCTTTTTGTGACAGATGCACGGCCAATCGCCCTCAGTCCCCGTGTAAATGCCGTTATCCCACCGATCCGCNTCGTCAACGAAAGCTGACACCNCACGGTAGGGATTACACTGGCACCAACAAATCGACCNCGCTACACAGCGTTTAAGACCATATTCCTAGNAAGGATCCGCGATATGAACCCTTTATTTCGTTCAACCGCTTTTGCACTGATTGCTTACGCTGCCCCGCTTGCGGCACAAGACGTCACCCTAAAGGTGCACCATTTTATGTCCGAAACGTCGGTTCTTCATGCGGAGGTTTTGATTCCTTTTGAAGAGGCCATTGAAGCAGCAAGCGGCGGGCGGATTGAAATTGAGCTTTACGCATCCATGTCGCTGGGCGGTCGCCCTGGTGATCTTTACGATCAAGCGGCGGATGGTGCCGCAGATATCATTCTAACGCTTCCGGGATACACCGCTGGTCGCTTTAATCGTACGGAGGTTTTTGAACTTCCGTTCTTGATGTCAGACACTATTGCGGGCTCCAAAGCGTTTTACGAACTCGTCGCAACGGACCTTCAGAACGGTGAATATGATGAAACCCATATCTTGTCAGCATGGCTCCATAGCCCGGGTCAAATCCATGCAGAAGACCCTGTTGCAACTTTGGAAGACTTGTCTGGCCGTGAAATGCGGGGGCCAACGCGTGTCGTCACCGACCTCCTTGGTGAACTTGGCGCAACACCCGTCGGTATGCCGCTGCCATTGATCCCGGAGAACCTCTCAAAGGGAGTTATTTCGGGTGCTGCGCTTCCATGGGAAATTACCCCTTCTATTCGCATGGCTGAACTGGTGTCGAACCATACCCAGTTTGGCGACGGAAATGTCTTCTATACGGCGACATTTGTCCTCGCGATGAACCTTGATGTATACGACGATCTGCCTGACGACTTGCGCNCANTTCTTGATGATGCCACGGGCAAAGCGATGGCTGAATTGGCCGGAACCGTCATGGTTTCAGCCGATGAAGCAGGGCGCGCGGTCGCATCCGAAAACAACATCATCACACTTGATGCGACAGAAACTGCCCGTTGGATCAAAGCATCTGCCCCCGTTTATGATCGTTGGATTGAACGTGCGAACGGTGAAGGATTTGATGGTATNGCTGCGATTACCCAAGCACGCNACCTGATAGCCGCAAACCNATAAGAAACGCGGGGCGGTTGTAGAATGTTCGATCGCCTCGATCATCTGGTGCGTCAATCCTGCATTGCGGTTGCCGTCATTGGTGGCTTTGGATTGATCGCCACCACGATACTGACGTGCATTTCAATTCTATTGAAACTGATCAGGCGCATGATGGCAGCCGTCGACTGGACCCCTGAAGCGTTATCATGGGTCCGACCAATTTTGGGCGAAGAAGAACTGGTTCAATACGGTGTGGCCCTCGCACTGTTCGCGGCACTTCCCTATGTGATGTATTCTAAGGGGCACATCACTGTGGATTTGTTTACAAGTGTATTCGGGTCGCGNTTTAATCGCGTTCTGGACCTTGTGGGTGACGCAGTCCTCGCGGTNCTGGCTTACCTTTTATTCACCAGACANTGGACACTTTTGTTCAAACCCGCACGGGGTGATGACGCCCCTTGGGCNACAGAAATACTGGCTGGAAACTGGGCGGAAATTGCGGATCGCTTACGCGACAATCAAGAAAGCCAAATCCTTGGTCTGAAACTGTGGCCCACATACCTTGTGGCCGAACTCCTCACCGCGATGTTTTTGGCCGTTGCCGTATTCTGCGTCCTGCGTAGTGCCCGCGCGCTTCGGGGGTCATGATGGGATTTAGTGAATTCCAGCTTGGCCTTTTGGGCTTTCCGGCCCTGCTCATTTTGATCTTTCTGCGTGTGCCTGTCGCGGCGGCGTTGTTCGTCGTTGGGCTTGTCGGCACCTATATCGTTGAAGGCAACGCCCGCCTAATGGACAGTCAGCTAAAGACGTTCGCGTATGGGCAATTCACCAGTTATTCGCTGTCGATCATTCCCTTGTTCTTGTTGATGTCAGAATTCGCGACGCGGGGGGGCATGTCGCGCAATCTATTTGTGGCTGCCAATGCGTGGCTTGGTCACCGCAAGGGTGGCTTGGCGATGGCCGCTGTCGGGGCGTCTGCTGGTTTTGGCGCTGTGTGCGGATCCTCACTTGCGACGGCATCTTCCATGGGCAAAGTCGCCCTGCCAGAGCTTAAGCGCGCGGGATATTCAGGCGCATTATCAACTGGCGCGTTGGCGGCGGGCGGCACCCTGGGCATTCTAATTCCGCCGTCGGTGGTGCTGGTGGTCTACTCAATCCTCGCTGAGCAAAATATTGAAAAGTTGTTCATCGCCGCGTTCATCCCCGGCCTGATCGCGATGCTTGGCTACATGATCACGATCGCGATCTACGCCCGTGTCGCACCAGACTCGGCGACCGAAGGACCACGCGTGCCTTATGCAGAACGGTTTCGCGCGCTGCGATCTGTTTGGCCTGTTTTACTAATTTTTACAGTGGTCATTGGCGGCATTTATACTGGTGCATTTTCCCCCACGGCCGCCGCTGCTGTCGGCGTCATGGGCACCGCGATCATCGCTCTTGCGAACCGCGCGCTGAACTGGCCTGCATTGCGTGACAGCCTTCTTGCCACAGGTCGCACTTCGGGAATGATCTTTTTCATCGTCGTCGGTGCAAGCGTGTTCAATTCATTCCTGTCATCCGCGCAAGTCCCACAAACAATGGCCGAAATTTTCCGCTCAACAGACATGAACCCGTGGCTGATCTTAACGGGGATGTTGTTGCTTTATTTGATCCTTGGGACAGTCATGGATTCCCTCGCCATGATCTTTCTGACCGTGCCCATATTCATCCCGATCGTGACGCAGCTCGACTTCGGTCTCACCCCCGAAGAGGTCGGCATCTGGTTTGGAATCCTTGTGTTGATGGCAGCCGAGGTCGGCCTGATAACGCCACCGGTCGGCCTCAACCTGTTTGTCATCAACGCAATGTCGAAGAACGTCGCCATAGGGCAAACCTACAAAGGCATATTGCCATTCGTCGCCTCAGACATTGTGCGTATTATTGGACTTACGGCATTTCCAGCAATATCGCTTTGGCTCGTCAGACTGATGAGTTAACTACCATTCGAAATCGGGCGCGTCTTTGCGTGTTCCAAGTGTCATAATGTCTGAAACATGGATCATAGGCGCAAGGTCGACACTAGATTTTCCCAGCCGAACAAGGTCTGTCATACGGGCGTAAAGTGCTGGGTATTCGCCTAGGTTAGACACCTTTTGCTCTTCTCCATCCACAACACATCGATTGCCGCCCTCTAGCAGATGAACAACCGTTCCGTCCGTCGTAGTGAAACGTTGTTCCCACGTCTGCTGACCTTCCTTGAGCCAGTCGAGGCTGGCCGTAATACCACCTGTAAACGTCAATTCAGCCTTAATTGGTGTCTGTCTGTTGCTTGGCGTGTGAAGGGTCGCTGACTTGAGGTGTACGGGGTTCGGCAGAACCTCAGTCAGGATCGACAGCGCATTGATACCTGGATCAAGAACACCCATGCCGCCGGGTTCGAACACCCAATCTTGGTCGGGGTGCCATTGGCGCACGTTTTCTTTCCAGTCGATGCGCCCACTTTCGACTGTCTTGCCAGTCAATGCCGCCTTCGCAGCCTGAACGCCCTTGGCCATCCGGCTATGCCATGTGGCAAACAACACAACACCTGCGTCTGCGGCCATTGCCCCAAGATCGTAACATTCCGCCAACGTGGCACCGGGCGGTTTTTCCAACATCACATGGCGCCCTGCACGCAAACACGCTGCTGCGAAGTCATATCTTGGACCAGGCGGCAAACAGAGGCTGACAACGCCAATATCGGGGTTTTCCGCCAGCATAGTATCTATATCGGTATAGGCTGGCGCGCCCTCCACAGTTCCTTCGCGGCTTACCGTTGCTGCAAGATCCCATTCGTCAGATGTGGCAATGGAAGGGACATGCTGGTCTTTCGCAATCTTACCTATGCCGACCAGTGCAACTTTGGTTTTCCCAACCATCAGTGGGACTCCCGCGCGACGTCATTGCCCCGCCGCCCGACGAGGAAATCGAAATCTGCACCTTCGTCAGCGCGATTTACTTTGTCATGATACAGCTGCGCATACCCACCGCCGGGCCGTGCAACAGGCGGCGTCCAATTCGCCAAACGTGCTGCCAGTTCTTCATCCGATATATCAAGGTGTATGCGACGGCCTTCGACGTCCAGTTCGATCATGTCGCCAGTCTGAACCACGGCTAAAGGCCCGCCTGCCGCTGCTTCTGGTGCGGTGTGAAGAACAACTGTGCCATAGGCCGTCCCCGACATGCGCGCATCAGAAACCCGCACCAAATCGCGGACGCCAGCCTTCAGCAGCTTCGCAGGTAGCGCCATATCCCCGACCTCAGCCATTCCCGGATATCCCTTCGGGCCGCAGTTTTTCAAAACCATCACGCAGGTTTCGTCGATGTCCAAATCGGGCAGATCGACGCGTTCCTTATAGTCATCAATATCCTCAAACACGACCGCGCGACCACGATGCTGCATCAAATCAGGCGACGCCGCGGACGGCTTAATGATTGCCCCGTTTGGCGCGAGGTTACCGCGCAGCACGGCAATACCCCCCGATTTGCGCAATGCCTTTTCGGTCGGGACAATCACATCATCATTCCAGTTTTGAACGTCTTTGACTTCATCCCAGATTGATCCTCCCGATACCGTCAGCGCGTCTTTGTGCAACAGTCCCGTTTCGCCCAGTCGTTTGATCACGACCGGCAAACCACCGGCATAAAAGAACTCTTCCATCAGCCATTTTCCTGATGGCAGTAGATTCACAATCGTGGGCACGTCTTTGCCACAACGATCCCAATCCTCAAGTGTTAGGGGCACTTCGCATCGCCCTGCCAATGCCTGTAGATGCACAACCGCATTGGTCGATCCACCAATCGCTCCGTTCGTACGGATCGCATTTTCGAACGCGTCCTTTGTCATGATGTCGGACGGCTTAAGATCGTCCTTCACCATCTGAACAATGCGACGACCCGTGAGCTGGCTCATCTTGCGGCGGCGGCTATCAACGGCAGGGATTGCCGCATTTCCCGACAGCGCCATGCCCAGCGCCTCTGCCATGCTCGCCATCGTAGACGCGGTGCCCATTGTATTGCATCCACCCGCACTGCGCGACATCGACGCTTCTGCCTCTACGAATTCATCAGGCGTCATTTCGCCTGCCTTCACGGCCTCATTGAACTTACGGATATGCGTGCCAGACCCGACCCGTTCACCTCTGAAATAGCCGTTCAACATTGGCCCGCCAGACACAACAATCGCGGGAAGATCAACAGACGCGGCCCCCATCAAAAGCGCGGGCGTGGTCTTATCACAGCCTGCCATCAACACGACGCCATCAATTGGTTTACCGCGTAGCGCTTCTTCGACATCCATTGCACACAGATTGCGGAACATCATTGCCGTAGGGCGCAACGCGCTTTCGGACGGGCTGAACACAGGAAACTCGACAGGAAAGCCACCGGCCTCCCAAACGCCGTTCTTCACCTTTTCGGCCAGCTCTCTCAGGTGGCCATTACAGGGAGTCAGATCTGACCATGTATTGCAAATTCCAATGACAGGGCGCCCATCAAACAGGTCATCAGGATAGCCTTGGTTCTTCATCCATCCACGGTGATAAATCGCGTCTTTGCCCGTTCCTCCGAACCATTCTTGAGACCGCAGTTTACGTGGCCATTTTGCTGGCTTGAATGTCATGACGTCAGATCCTTTTGTGATGCAATATATGTCACCCCTGCCATACCAAGTTGCAAGAGGTGACAACCTTGTGTCTTGTTCACATACTCAATCTCAGCCTATCGCAGGATAAGGTTTTCCCAAAGGATCACATCATGGACCTCAACGCTGACTTTTCTTCGCGTGTCATCGTGCACTCCGGTGACGCTCCTTGGGTTGCTTCCCCGATGGCGGGTGTTGAGCGCAGAATGTTAGACCGCATTGGCGATGACGTTGCCCGCGCAACAACGATTCTACGCTATGCACCGGGCAGCGCGTTTTCTGCACATACCCACACGGGCGGGGAGGAATTTATTGTCCTTAGCGGGACCTACCAAGATGAACATGGCGACTACCCAGCCGGCACCTATGTCCGCAATCTGCCGACCACCAGCCACACCCCAAGATCAGCTGACGGCTGTGTTATTTTCGTAAAGCTGTGGCAGTTCGATATGGACGACCGTGACCAATTTCGCCACGATATGACCGCTGGTTTGGGTGATGCTAAGGATGGGATCAAGCGCGCCAAACTGCATCATGATGACCGCGAAACCGTCACCTATGTTGAGGTCGAAGCTGGGTGCCGTCTGTCGCTTGAGGCTGAGGGCGGGATCGAAGCCTTGTTACCGGATGGGACGCTGACCGAGGGTTCAGATACGCTGGCTGAAGGATCATGGCTGCGCCTGCCGGACGGGACGGCTTTAGACGCCGTAGCAGGTGGTGTGGGCGCAAAAATTTGGATCAAAACAGGGCATCTGCCGTTCACCAAAGCGCGCACTGCTTAGATGGCAAAGATTGTCATTGTTGGCGGGGGGTTGGCGGGCCTCACCCTTGCGCGCCAATTCCAAGCTGTGGGTGTCGATTTTCATGTACTAGAGGCGCGCGGCCGTCTTGGCGGGCGCATCAAAGGGTTGAACGACAGCGGCCATAGCTTTGACCTCGGGCCGTCTTGGTATTGGCCAGGCCAACCGCGTATGGCACGCCTTGCAGAAGATTTGAATATCGCCACCTTCGATCAACATGCTTCAGGCGACTTGATGTATGAGACAGATCAGGGCGACGTCCAACGAGGGGTTGGTTTTGCGTCAATGGAAGGGTCGTTCAGGTTAGATGGTGGGATGACCGCCCTGATCGACGGGCTCGCCAGTTCCCTACCCCTAGATTGCATCACCCTCAATGCGGCGGCCGTGCGCGTTGAACAAAGCTTCGGTGTGACTTTGTCAGATGGGAGAATTTTTCCGGCAGAGCATATCGTTTTGGCATGCTCCCCTCGCGTCGCGGCGAGCCTTGAATTTAGTCCGGACATCCCCAAAGACGCGTTGAAGAGCATTCCCACGTGGATGGGCGGACAAGCCAAATTCGTGGCGACTTATGACGCTCCGTTTTGGCGCACGATGGGTCTTTCCGGTGATGCCATGAGCCGCCTTGGGCCGCTCGTCGAAATCCATGATGCGTCGCCGCAAAACGCTTCCCTTGGTGCCCTATTCGGATTTGTGGGAGTACCGCGTGACGTGCGGGCAGATCAGCCCGACGCCGTGATCGCAGCGGCCCTCAATCAGCTTGCGCGCCTTTTCGGACAGGCCGCAAGAACACCGCGCCAAGCTCACGTTGAAGATTGGGCAACACAACCTGAAACAGCGGATGATCAGGACAAAACCCCGCTTATGTCTCATCCAGAATACGGCCTTCCATCGGCGTTGGAAGACCTTTGGAATGGGACGCTGCATTTCGGATCAACCGAGGCCGCGAAAGACTTTGGAGGTTTCTTAGAAGGCGCGTTAGTGCGGGCGGAAACCCTTGCCAAGCGAATCCTAAAATAACGCCCTACTTTTCGTCGGCCGGTTCCACGATCTCAGCTTCGGCAATATCGACAGTACTAGGCGTTTCGGGCAGCCCAACAATTAAGGGCAGCATTTCCATGCCAGCGGGCATCGCAACTTCACCGTTGGGTGGTTCGCGCCAAGTTAGCGTATCGAAGCCGGAACAGTTGGTGCAAACTGGTTCCCACGCGGGGTGAATATGCTGACAATTGTCACAAATCCACTGCGGACCACGAGGGGCGGTCAATGCGTTGGCCAACCAGCCACGCACGACGGCATCCGCAGACCCTTCGCCACGTTCAATCGCCGCCATAATAGTCAGGCTACGGGCGGTCGGATGTTCAGCCACAAGGTCTTTGATCGTGCGGCGCGCTTGGGGAAAGTCCTCAGCGGCAATGTTCAGTTCGGCTAGCAACATTTTCGTTTCTGGATGATCTGGATGCGATTTTGTCAGCGTGCGGAACCGCTTGATCCGTGCGGCAGGGTCTTCGTCGGGAACGATCGCAGCAAATACGCCGGCAAGGTTCGAATGCGGCGCTACATCCCATGCCTTTTTGATCACACGAGTAGCCGCACGGGCGTTATCTTTTTCAATGTAGGTTTCAGCAGCCAACACAGCCGCCGGAACCAGATCAGGCGACATCCGGTTCGCTTCAATCGCGGCGTCCTGTGCCTCGGGCGTCAGGCCTTCGTCAAAAATGCTTTTGGCTTCGGACAAGGCAAGAACAGCGTCACGGCGCTTGTGGACATTGCGCGGCAATTGACCCGTCTTGAGCTTTGCCGTCAGTGTTTGACGCGCGCCTTTCCAATCCGCTTTTTCGGCTTGAAGGCGCAGCAAAGTGTCCTGCGTTTCAACATGCTTGGGCTTAATGGCAAACGCCTTTTCAGCCAGCAGCAGGGCGGTGTCGGTATCACCATCTTCAAGCTTTTGCTTCATGATCCCACGCACGCCGACAAACCTTGTTTTCTCGTCGCCCAACAGCTTGCGATACGTTTGCTCAGCGGTTTTGCGATCACCTGCCAATTCGGCTGCTTGTGCTGTCAGCAGGTTCGTGAGTTCCGGGCGTTCAAGAAATTTTTCGGCACGGTTTGCTTTCGCCATTGCCAAACGACCCTCACCGGATGCGAGCGCCATCATGCCCTCAGACAAGGCCTCAAACCCTTTGCGTTCGCGGTTNCGGGAAAAATAACGTGAAATCGCGGTTTCATCGCCNTTCAGGAATTTAAATGTCGCGATGGCTAGCCCGATTANCTTTAACACCAACCACACCAGCGCGACCAGAACGATGAGGCCGATAACCATTTCAATAACCGAGAACGACGCAGCCTTGCCGCCGATATCAATCGTCGCGCTGCCCTCCATATCCAACAACATCGTTGCGCCGAGAGTTGCGGCCATAACGACAGCGACGAACGCCAAAATCTTTACTAAGGACCAGATCATAGTGGGGCAGCCTCGGTTTAATTATATGTTTCGGAAAGGGTCGCGACAGCGTCCAGAACATCAGCGCGTTCTGTGGCTTGGGCGGTCCAGTCGGTCATTTCAGCACGCGCCACTTCTGGTAACGCTTCGATTTCGGCCAGTGCATCAGCAACACGGCCTTCCTTGATTGCAGCTTCTGCGCGCGACAAAACCGCATCGGGGCTGGACCCTTCTTGTGGCGCAGTTGAACGGACGTCGAATTGATTACGCAGGAACCCGCCAAGGCCACCAGATTCATCGGACACGCCTTCTGCGCGGGCGGTTGCCAAAGCAGCGCGGGCCGCAGCTGGGAAGTCCGATGTAAGCTCTGCTGTTGTTGCCACGCCATTCTCAGCCGCAGACGACAACGCCGCAGGCAAGTCACCCCCCAAATCGCCGAGGGCATCCGCAAATGGTGCGCCGGTTTCAACCGCGGTTAAAACACGGTTCAACGCCGCACGCGACGCCACGGCCTCAGCCGACGCAAGCGCTTCTTGCTCCAGCGCTTCGGATTCTGCACGCGCGGCTGCCAAATCTGTTTCGGCCTGTGCCACAGCAGACATCACTGTCGCTTGCAGTATTTCCAGATCGGCCCGCAACTGCTCAAGCTCGCGCTGATACGCAGCAAGCGCTGTGTCGGACAAAGTACCATCTGCACCAGGGCGTTTTTCCACCTCTGTCAGACGGGCATCCAGATCGGCAAAATTCGTATCGATCGCGCCCGACAGTGCGGCAGCTTGATCGCCTACACTGGCGATCTGCGCTTCGACACCGCTCAGATCGACCGCTGGAATATCTGCCANTTTCGCTTCGAGCGCGGCCAACTGATCAGCCTGCGCTTGCATTTGAACGGACACATCTACCGATCCGTCGTTCATTGGGAAATAGGTCGCAACACCGTACCCAATAGTACCCGCTACCACCCCACCAAGAAGCAATGGCAGAAAACCAGCTCCGGCTGATTGCGTTTGCTGGGCGTTGGTTTCTGGCGCGGGATCGGCTTGCGGCTCAGGATCTCCAACAACTTCCATATCGGGATTCATGCCGTCTTCGACCGAATCCACATCCGTGTAAGAAATGTCATTTGCTTCGGCGTGCGCAACTTCGTCGTCAGTCACAACAGAAACGGAATCTTCGGTTGAGGTTACCTCGACTGTATCATCGACTGATGCGTCAATTTTTGATTTTCCAGACTTTGATTTGGTAGACTTCGCCATGTCTTATACCTACTCACATCGCGTTGAGCCCCAGCGCCCACATCAACACCCTATCGTGAGGTCAAACGACCCTCAAGCAATCAAACGTGCGGTCGATGCGACCATTGATGGCAGGTCTGGTGCGTCAGCAACAACGATTTCCGCGGGATTCAAAGCAGCCGCTACATGGCCAACAGCTGCACTGATGGAGACCACTGTTGCAGGACTGAAATCCACATCCCAAGAGCCTAATATCGACACTGTTTCGGCGGAAAACAAAGGAACAATCAATTTTTTTGCTTCTGCCACGGGTTCAAGAATATTGCGATCCAGTCGCTTCGGATCTTTACGATAGGCAACCACTTCCGAGCACTGCAAACCACCCACAGTCAATGTGGCCATGACGTCTCCGAGCGAAACTTCCCCCCTGATGTGAAGAAGCTTATCCTGCGGAGCCTGTTCTAGAATTACCTGACACAAGTCAGACGCCGAGCCTTGCGCACTGTGCGCCCGATACCCCGAACGCGTAGCGGCATCTGCTGTGGCATCACCCACGCAATAGGCAACACGATTCCGCCCTTTTGGCGCAAAGACAATCCCTGCCCGCGACGTGAAAATCCCGACGTCAAAGTCAGGAATGGATGCACCAGACGATACGATCTCGAATGCTGGTAAGATGAGCGGTCGAAACGGGCCTGCAGATTGCTTAAGAGCGGCGCAAAACCTTTCTGCGGCGTCTGCGGGTCGTGTGATAAAAACCGTTGGGATTTCAGATTGGGGCAAGGTCACACCTTTGTTGCCATTGTAGCGATTACGGCCAAGTGTTACCTGCAGTTAACCCAGACGCAAGCCAAGCGACCCCAACATATGACCAAACCTGTCACCATCCTCGGTATCGAAAGCAGCTGTGACGATACAGCGGCGGCGGTGGTTCGTGGAAATGCGCACGATGCGCGTGTGGTATCGAATGTGGTTTTTGGCCAGACGGAAGCCCACGCCGCATTCGGTGGTGTCGTGCCAGAAATTGCTGCGCGCGCCCATGCCGAAAAAATCGATCTCGCCGTAGAAGATGCCCTTAATCAAGCAAACATAACACTCGATCAAATTGACGCAATCGCCGTAACCGCTGGCCCAGGATTGGTGGGCGGCGTATTGGCCGGCGTCATGTGCGCCAAGGGATTGAGCCTTGCCAAAGGACTGCCTTTGATCGGCGTAAATCACCTCGCTGGGCATGCTTTGACGCCGCAACTCACCGACCAGATCGAATTTCCGTATCTGATGCTGTTGGTATCGGGCGGCCATTGCCAATTTTTGCTGGTCGAAAGTCACGACACCTATACCCGCCTTGGCGGAACGATTGACGACGCCCCGGGCGAAGCATTTGACAAAACTGCACGTATTTTAGGGCTACCTCAGCCTGGGGGCCCCGCTGTTGAAACCGCCGCACTCCACGGCAACGAACGGGCCTTCGCTTTGCCGCGCCCTCTGCTGCACCGCGACGACTGCAACATGTCATTTTCAGGTTTGAAGACCGCGGTTTTGCGCNCCCGCGANGATATCATTGCTGAACACAGCGGCCTTCCAACTGGCATCCGATCNGATCTTTGCGCCAGCTTTCAAGCGGCTTTGCGTGATGTACTCATCGCGAAAACACGCANAGCAATGGTCGCTGCGCGTGCAAAAGCGCCTGCAATCACAGCCCTTGCAGTCGCTGGTGGCGTTGCAGCGAACGGTTCAATCAGAACAGGGCTAGAAGCCCTTTGCGCTGAAATAGATACTAAATTTGTCGCGCCGCCGCTATCATTATGCACCGATAACGCAGCCATGATCGCCTTCGTGGGCCTGCTCAAGTTCGAACATGGGCAGGTTGATGATATGTCATTGTCCGCACGCCCAAGGTGGCCTCTGGACCAAACAAGCCCTACCCTTCTTGGAAGCGGAAAAAAGGGGGCGAAGGCATGAAGATTGTTGTCGCAGGGGCGGGTGCCTTCGGGACGGGTTTGGCGATTGTGCTGGCCGCAAATGGCGCTGTTACGCTTTGGGGACGCAATAATGCGGCGGTTGCCAAAATGAATCAAAGCCGTGAAAATACTCTGCGCCTTCCAGGTCATAGCTTGCCTGAAAATATTAACGTCACTTCTGATATTTCGGCTGTTTTTGATGCGGATGCCGTTCTTCTTGCAATTCCGGCACAAAAACTCGGCGACTGGCTATCTGAGCATGCGAAAGGGCTCGATGGAAAGCGTCTTGTCGCATGTTGCAAAGGGATTGATCAATCAACGCTGCGCGGTCCCGTTGCGCAAATCGAAGCGCACGTGCCGACCGCCACCGCCGCAATGCTCACAGGCCCGAGTTTTGCCGCGGATATTGCCGCGCACCTCCCGACCGCATTGACGCTGGCATGTAAAGACAAGATCGAAGGCCCTTATTTACAAGCAAGCCTGTCCACACCGACCTTGCGCCTTTATCTAAGCGACGATGTGGTCGGCGCTGAACTAGGCGGCGCGCTGAAAAATGTAGTCGCGATTGCTTGTGGTGTTTGCATGGGCGCAGGGTTTGGAGAAAGCGCGCGCGCCGCTGTGATCACACGCGGATTTGCTGAAATGCGTCGGATCGGAAGGGCGCTCGGTGCGGATCCTGAAACCCTGACCGGACTATCCGGTTTTGGTGATCTGGCCCTAACATGTACGTCAGCTGGGTCGCGCAACTATCGGTTTGGTCAGTCCATTGGCGCGGGCCAAGCCTTTGATCAAAACACAACTGTTGAGGGTGCAGCCACAGCGATTTCAGTGTCTAACCTTGCACAAAAGCACGATCTTGACCTTCCAATTTGCCGCGTTGTTGCGGAGCTGTCATCTGGAAAGATCGACCCAGAAACAGCCCTTACCACCCTTCTTTCACGTCCACTCAAAAAGGAATAACATGCGCGTAGCTCTCATCACCCGTGACAAACCCGATGCTTTGCAGATCCGGCTCGACAATCGCGATGCTCATCTAGCCTATATCGCTGAAACCGGTGTCGTTGAAATGGCTGGCCCATTTCTTGATCCAAATGGCCAGATGTGCGGTTCGATGATCATCATGAACGTCGAAACCCTCGAAGACGCACAGGCCTGGACGGACAATGATCCCTATGCCAAGGCTGATCTGTTTGAAAAAGTGCGCATCGAGGAATGGAAAAAGGTAATCGGCTGATGCGGTACTGGCTGTTCAAATCCGAACCCTCCGTCTGGGGCTGGGACGACCAAGTGGCCAAAGGCGACGCTGGCGAAGAATGGGACGGCGTGCGGAACTATCAGGCCCGCAATTTCATGCGAGAAATGTCTGTTGGCGATCGCGGATTCTTTTATCATTCGCAAAAGGAAAAATCCGTCGTAGGAATAGTCGAAGTCTGCGCATCGGCCCATCTTGACAGTACAACAAACGATGACCGATGGGAGTGCGTGGACATCAAAGCGGTCCGCGCTTTCGAAATTCCTGTCACGCTCGAACAAATCAAAATGGACGAACATCTGGCTGACATGATTCTCGTGCGTAATTCGCGACTCTCTGTTCAGCCAGTAACTGACGCCGAATGGCTGTCCATTTGTGCGCTGGGGCACACAAAACCCTAGCCAGATGGCGCGTCTATCGTCAGAATCCCTCAATTATAGCCAAAAGAGGGAGATTTCGGTGGGATATCTAGCAGTCATCATAGCTGGTGCCGCAAGTTTTGCATTCGGCGCAGCGTGGTACATGGCCTTTGCCAAACCGTGGATGGAAGCCGCAGACATTAAAACGGATGAAAACGGCAACCCCGAAAGTGACGGCCCCTTGCCCTATATCATGGCAGCCTTCGCTATGCTGGTGGTGGCTGGCATGATGCGCCACACGTTCGCATTGTCAGGGATTGATACGTTTGGAAAAGGTTTAGTTTCAGGTCTTGGGATCGGGCTGTTCTTNATCAGTCCTTGGATCATGATCAACAACGGATACACCAGCCGTCCGTTCAAGCTGNCATTGATTGATGGCGGCTATGCGACGTTCGGAAGTGGGATCATGGGCGCCTTATTGACGTTTTTCTAGCCGTAGAACGAAAGGGTCCGCACNCCGCCCAGNCCCTTTCTCTCACCCACGTGCACTCCGAAAATCCACCACACGTGTATCTGAAACTGGTACTGGGCCATACTGGCCGCATGACTGTGGTACGTGCCAGACACCGGCCCACGCAACTGATTAGCGTGTAAAATACGTGTCAAATGCAAAACGCCCGCCGGTAAGGGCGGGCGTTCAACTGAAGAATACATCCGGATTACTTGTAAACGGATTCCTTACCAAAATGCTTTGCCAACATGTAATAAATCACTGCGCGGTACTTCGTGCGCTCGGATTTACCGTATGTTTCGATGACGGAATTGATCGCATCCATCAGCTGTGGACCGTCCGCAAGACCCAGCTTCTTCATTAAGAAGTTGTTCTTAACGGTCTCAAGTTCCGCAGGCTGGCTGCCAGCGACTGTTGACGCATCAGCGTTGTAAATCGATGGACCGCAGCCAATCGTAACCTTCGTCAAGAGGTCCATATCTGGCGTCATGCCACACTTATTTTTCAGGTCATCTGCTTATTTCGCAATAAGATCGTCACGCTTGCTCATGGTATTCTCCCACCTTGTTTCTGGCCATTCATTTTGGCGCTGGTGCAGAGGTTAATGGCAGAAGCGCCCTGCGCGAAGGGAAATCCGAAGGCGAAGTTCCCCGTTACGTTACCGACAGGTACCCCACCCACGCGCTTGCAGATGAAAATGATCCGCATGCAGACTATTGTAGTCGGGGCTCAGCGTTGTGGCGAACCATTTACAGGCGCTTTCGCGAACGGCTCGCAGAAACACGCCCTCTTCAGTTCCATCGTCCCAATCATTGATTAAACGGATGCGCCGCCCGTCGGTGAAATCAAACCCTGTGATGTCGATTGCGTCGGCGGTGAAATGTGTGCTCCACCGCTGACCATTGCCGCTGGTGGTGTGAATGGGGCGGCAGTTGTAGCTGCCAATCTGACGGAACACGGATACGTCTTACCAAGAATATCGCGCGCAGCAGGCTGGACCCCGTGTTGTTCCCACATCGCTATGCGCAAGGCTGTCGCACAGGATNTTTCGATCCGATCAATCCGCGCGCTCCCAATCGCTGACAAAGCGACGCGATTACGCACATGACAGTTTTCGGACACCTCAAACGGTTCAAGCGGCGTTAGTTGCGCAGCCCGCCCCAACACCTCACGACACTGCACAGGATCGTTTAAGGCCATGCGCAATTTGGATGTCGTCAAGGGGGATACAGGGTGCGCCACATTCAGCGGCACGGTCGGATTCCATNGCGGCGGCAACGGCGTGTCTGGGTGAAACACTGCCAATAGGCCGCCCCCACACACACCAAAAAATGTCAGCGTCAGAACCGCACTGCTGACTGATCGCCCAACGCGAAACGCGAGGCCGTTTTGGGGCCTCGCGTTCATCATCATTGTCAAGGCCCTGCGTCACAAGAAATCCTTAGTAACGGTACTGTTCAGGCTTGAACGGGCCGTCCGGCGATACGCCAATGTAGGCCGCCTGTTCAGGATCTAACTTGGACAATTTAACGCCAATGCGATCAAGATGAAGACGCGCTACTTTTTCATCAAGATGCTTGGGCAAGATGTAAACGCCAGGTTGGTATTCGTCACCTTTGGTCCACAGTTCAATTTGTGCCAGAACCTGATTGGTAAATGATGCGGACATCACAAACGAGGGGTGGCCTGTCGCGTTACCAAGGTTCAGCAAACGACCCTCAGACAATAGGATCAAGCGATTGCCGTTTGGCATCTCGATCATATCGACCTGTTCTTTGATGTTCGTCCATTTATGGTTCTTCAGCGCAGCAACCTGAATTTCATTGTCGAAGTGACCGATGTTACCAACGATCGCCATGTCTTTCATGCGGCGCATATCTTCGATTTTGATTACGTCTTTGTTGCCAGTGGTGGTCACAAAGATGTCGGCCATTTCTACGACCTCATCCAACGTGGTGACCTGAAAACCATCCATCGCCGCCTGAAGCGCGCAGATTGGGTCAACCTCGGTCACGATGACGCGCGCACCGGCACCAGATAACGA
>JGI26260J51721_1000024_pt1 | contig 61117 bp, 89 predicted proteins | sample SaaInlV_120m_DNA_4_FD_51721 | JGI IMG/M metagenome (IMG submission 51721)
TCCTGTAATTGTGTTATTAGAATCGTCAGAATCGATTGAAGAAATATTCTCATTACCAATTTGATCTTCGTGTTCTCTTACTGCAGCAGTTAAGTTTGAAGCTGATGTTCCCATATTAGAAGCTGTAACATCTCCAACTTCATCGTGTAATTGCTCAAGAGCACCAGTGATAGTATCTTCACCAGATGCAATTTCAGTAATATCAATATTACCAATTTGGTCTTCGTGTTCTCTAATAGCAGTACTTACAGTTGAAGCTGTTGTACCCATTGCTCCTGCGGTAATTGTTCCAAGTTCAGCATCGTGTTCATTAATTGCTAGAACTAAGTCATTAGCAGCAGTTGTTAAACTTTCAACAGTACCAATATCATCTTGTAATTCGTTAATTGCAGCAACAAGATCTAAAGAGAAAACTTTAATTTGATTCGCGTTAGAAGCTGGAGTAGTTAATTGTATGTATGTTCCATAAGTATTATCAACAACAACTAAAGGTCCATGATTTGCTCCAGTAATTGTATCGCTACTACCCAATGCTCTAATTAAAGTTGAAGCACTAAAAGTACCGTTATAAGTTTTAACTCTTATAACGCCACCAGAGACAGAATGTAAAGTACCATACCAAGTAGAATTAGATTCAACAAGTGCCTGTGTGGCTTGAGAATCACCTTGATAAATTGTAACACCTTCTGTATAATTTGTAAGAGTAGGTGATCCAGTTTGAGTAATAGTCGCTTTGATATTTACTGAGTGGAATCCATTAGGACCCATTCCTTGAGTAAGTTCAGTACCACCATTATAGACTCTAGCAATAGCAACAGGGTATGATTCAGTTACGATTCGAATTATTTTTACAGCTGCTATTGTATCAGGAGAAGAAGCTCCAACTTTAAGATCAGCTGTTGTACTAAATGTACCAGAAGAATCTCTTACTAGAATTTTATCTGTAGTTGCTGATACAATGTAACCTTGCCAGCTTGGTGTTCCACTTGTTCCTTGATAAATAACAGCATCTTGTACATATGACGCTGCAAGCGAAGAAACAGATTCTAGAATAATATAACCAGCAGTATTATCAATAGTATGAGCTGGACTAGTCTCAAATCTACTAGTTTTAGCTGGAGACGAAGTATCAGGACCAGCAAAGAGAGTTTGACCTGCTGAAGCTGAATAGATATATGTCTTATCAGCCATTAACGCATTGAGTTGTTCGTTATCACCTAAGTGTAACGAAATCTCGTTTGACTTCTGTCTAAGTTTCTCTAGTGTATCCGTTTTATAAATTCTAGTTTCTTTGTTAGCCATTATTTTCCACCAATTAGTTTCTGTAGCATTTTCTTAATTTCAGCAACATCGCTCTTTAGATTATCTATATCTTTACTCTGTTGCATATCAAGTTTTTGTTTATTTTCATTCGCTTTAATCTGAGTTCTTCTAGATAGATAAGCATCGTTATTAGTATTTATAATAGCTTTAGTAGCGGTATCTCGCTCGAGGCCAGGATTGTCTTTTACTTTTAATTTTTTATTAGTCATAATATTTCCTATTAAGTAGCAGCAATCGCTCTTAAGTCTTTAACAGTTGGTGGTGTTGATGAATTTTGAGATCTTAAAACAATCTTAAATGCCATAGAACCAAAACTACCAGTAGGATCAATTGAATATTTAACTTCGTTATAAACACTATTATTATCGTTCGTTGGAATTGCATCCACTGGTAAAGCAGCAATCCAATTCAATGCATTAAAATCAATGTCAGAGCCAGAAGGTAAGGTTTTATAATATAGATCTATATCACTACCTGATGGTCTGTTTACTGAAAGAAACATATCAATAACATCAGCTTCTTCAGCCAAATCTATTTTCTTAGTTATATATTTAGAAAGTTCCGAACCGCCATAAGCATTCGTTTCTGCTACAGTTCCATTGCTACCAATTCTGTTTTGAACAGTAATAACTGATAATCTATTAGCATCAAGTACTGGAGTAAGGTGATCATGATCGCTTGTAAGAACTGCTTTCAGCGTAAACGTTTTAGCTCCACCAACTTCGTTAGCAGTTGAAGATATAACTCTTGGCGTTGGGAAGAACTGATTCATATTAGGCAATATTTCAACTGTGTCAGTTGCAGCATATGGAGTTTCAGAACCATCAATTGACTTTTGCGTAGTAGCTGTTAAGTAGTATCTAATATCAGTACCTGGAAGAATTACTTGAGCTGCTTGTAAATGACATACATCATAATGTCTATTTTCAGTAGCAGTTATATTTGCTCCACCGCCTGATCCGCTAGTACTAGCAACGTCGCTAGAGGTTGCAGTGATCGTATATGAATCATGAGTAATATTACTAATAGTGTGAGTACCATTAATATTAGTATTAGTAATTCCATTAAACGTTGATACACCAGCAATAATAACAGAAGACGATCCATGCATACCATGATTTTTATGTCTTACTGTAATTACGCCAGATCCACTTGTTGTTGATAGCGCATCAGGTTTTAACGATTTAACTTCAATGGTATCATTTACAAATGTTACTTCTTTATTACTAGTAAACTGTGCTCGATTAATAGTAAACTTAAGATCTCTGCTTTGATCTGGAGTCCAAGTAGAAGCATTTTGAGAAGTAAAGAACGACCCACCATGTGGTTGCTTATTAATTCTGTAATTAGTATTTGTTACATCAAAGCCACCCATTTCAGCAACCCAACATTCGTATTCGTCACAATCAGCTTGAACAACAATAGCATATTCTTGATCTTGCATTAAATATACTGGAGTTTCAAAAGTAAATGTAGTTGCAGTTGCTGCAGTTGCTGATGTATTTACACTAGCAGGATATAATTCAACTTCACTTCCTGGAACAACGATTTGAGTAGGAGTTCCGTTTTCTGTTGCAACAATACTGATTGATACTGGAATTTGAACATCGTCTCCAGCCTTTATGGTATATTTGCTTTTAAAGAATAAGTCAATTGAAGTTGCGTATATACCACCAGACTTTTCGATCAATATAGTTTGAGCTAAAGGATCTGACCAGGTAGTTGATGATCTACTAAACGTTTCACTAATAGTTCTATTATCGCTTAATCTAGACGTTTCCAATCTAGGAACCTTAGTGCTGGTAACAGTTCTTTGCGTTGATTCTATAAGACCTTGAGCATGAAACATAGTTTCAGCTGAAGTTCCTTCTGCTTGCTTATCATTAGCAGTAGAGTCTGATAATCTAAATTCCTTAGTACCAGTTTTAAATTTAATAGAAGCATTTCGTGGAATAATAAATGATCCAGTAATAGCACCTGTATTATCAGTAGTTAAAACTCCTGAAGATCCATCTGGATGCGAAGTCGCTCCAGAATAGTTAATTACGCTTGAAGTGTTAGACCATTCTTGATATGCTTCTTCTCTACAAAATGCTGTAACATTAATATCATTAAAGAATGCATATACTTTAGTTTTAGGTTTCATTCGTGATGCTTTAAAATATATCTTTCTAGATCTCATAAATGGTACAAAGTTAACTTCAACAATTCTATTACCACTTTCTCTTGTTACAGTATCGAATGCGACGTCAGTTCTTAAACCAGATCTAGACTGATTTGAAGTAACAGTTGTCGTTGTTAATGTGGTTGTACCAACACGCCCACCGCCAATCTGACCACGGTCTCTAAAGCCTCTTCCAGTAAAGTCCCACCAATTACCTCTACGGCCGCTTCTTCTAACTTCAGTAGAAACTTCAGTCTCTACTTGTCGGCCTGCCCAGTTAGTTTCCCATTCATTCCAAACTGTTCCTAAGATTCCATCTTCTTCAGCTCTTTGAACAAATTGATCATATTGGCCAGTGTCATCGATAATAATGTCTGGTCTTACGTCAGTTTCTTTCCATTCATCTGATTCTGGAGATAGTTGAACTCTACCATTCCAAGTAAATACATTGTATGGATTAACATTAACTGCAACAGAAGCATAAGGCTGTTTAGTGTGAATAACCTGACTATATGGTAGTGTCCAATTTGAACCAGTCTTTTGAGCTGTTCCTGCAATGCTAGGAGAAGTAATAAGATTTACATTTTTTGCTGGACATTCAGGTCTTAAAATACCATTTTCTTTATCAACAGACTCACTACATTCAGGGTGTGTCATATCAGCGATTGATTGATCTTTAAATGAATCTACGATAATACCATTTTTAAATCTGGTAAAACCACTCCCATCAACCATATGAACATCAGCAGCTGATTGCTCAAGTAAAGAAAGCGATGTATAGTATTCTATATTTTTAATTCTTTTATCAAGCTTACCAATATCTTGCATTGTGTAACGTTTGTTGTCTTTCATTTCCGGAATAATATCAGCTAAAGTAAATCCATAAGGCTTAAGCTTTAATTGATATAGGGTAAGACCATCTTCTTTATCTTCGGGTGGCTGTGGATATTCGGATGGAACACCTTTAATTATTTCAAATTCGCCATCGCGCTTAATAATAAGCTTGTCAATTCTAGGAAGATAGTAATTAATATCAGCAACTAATGCATGACCTACTTTAGGAGCTCCAGATAAACTTGATCCAGCGCTAGTAAAGTCATTAGCAACATCTGATTTTCTTGATCTAAAATCAATACAGTCTCTTAATTCTAAGTTAGCATTAGATCCAGAAAATGATGGAATGTTTGCATAATCTGCTGTAGGATACGAATCAACGCAGAAGTAATCTCCAGCACCATGAATATAATACTTAAATGTTACAACCATATTTCCTGTAGGAAGAGGGGCGGTACCACCAATTTTAACAATCTTACCTTCATCATAGAAGTTATCTCTTTGACCATTGTCAAGAGTAAAGTTTACAGTTTGATCTGTGCCACTAGAATCGACAATAGAAACAATTTCAATAATATCAGCTTTATTTAAATCATAAGAAGCTGCAGCTCCATTAGTAACATTTATTGTTTCTACTTGAGTTGTATTAGTTTTAGTTTTTGGCGCAATAGTCTTTTTAATCGTTGCTATTATTTTACAATTAATATTATTACCAACACCAATACCATTATTAAATGTTACACCAGTTGTACCATTACCAGTACCACTAACAATATTACCAGCAACTCCAGTTTTAACATCTTGGCCATCTGGCGCAATAATAATATCAGATACATCTTCAAATAATCCAACAGATGTTGATATCGCTAATGTTCCAGTTCCACTAGTTTGAGCAGTAAAAATTCGTTTAATAGAATACGTAGTATCTCTACTTGGATCAGCCAATGTTTTAATTGCTGATTGTGGTAATTTAAATACTGCTGTATTGTTACCAACATCTAATCTCTGACCAGCAACAGCAGTTACTAAATTAGCTTGAAAACCATATGTTGATTGTGATACGTTATCGACAGCGCTAAACGTGCCGGTCGACATCACAATATCAAAGAGGTATAGTCTTGCGTGATCTGAGAATGCTTCCATTCCACGGACTCTTGCTGTACCAACTGAAGCCCCAGAATCTTTAAGAGTAATCGGAGTAAAGTTTTCTAGATCTGGAACACCACGTAATCCAGTTAAATTTAATTTTATATAATTACCAATATTGATTTGCGTATTAGCTTCATTATAAAATCCAGTAGCATCTGACCCTCTAGGCTTATCAATGTCAATGTAAGTTGTTCCAACCTTATGGTTTCTATAACCTTGAACATAAGCAGTAGATGGTTCGATACCTAAGGCGATTTTATCAGCGCTTCCACCCTCGGCTGCTGTATATTTACCAAAGTTACCAGCACCATCATTTAAGTGTTCTAGAATTTCTAATTCAAATGGCTTAACAACATAATTACCAGACTCATCAAAGGTTCTCTGTGCAAGCCTTAGTGATAGTCCAGTATCTTCGGTCTTATCAGTTTTATCAACGCTTATAGATCCATTTTGAATTGTTAGTAATGTGATATACTTATCAATAGTTCTACTATCGATATTAATTGGCTGTTTAATTAAAGTTGTTAATACTTGATATCTGTTAGCGCCTGGAGCCGAAGTGTTTGGAACTCCTTGTGCATTATCAACCAACGTAGCATCGCTCGCTGAACTTACAATATTTTCAGCAACTTGTAGTCCAACGATATAAGAAGGATTAGACGTGTACTTATCTAAAATAAGAGTAGATGAAGGTACATATGTAAAACATCCAGATATAAAATAAACGCCTTCTGTTATAGAAACAGAAGAACCTTGACCTACAGGATTTGCAATAGTCGAAGCTGATCCTGTACCTGTATCTGCTCCACCACCAACCATTCCATATTTTACTGGATCTGCATTTGATGTAAATACTTCACCGGCAGCAAACTTTTCTACAGTATTATTTGTACCACCAGATTTTTGATATTTAATATAAAGTGTATCTGGATTACTAGCATCAGTAGCAGTAACTGCCTGTAAAACAGTTGCAGTTACCTGATTACCACTATTACCAGTACCAGTAATAACGCTGCCAACAAAGTTTTGTAAACCAGCTGAAGTATAGGCTGTACTACTATGAGTAAATGAAGCTTCAACTTTAATATAATCATATTCAACGTTAAGAGATAATTCTCCATTTACAACTCGTGAACCATCTTTAAAAGCGTATTGTCCATGCCTATCAATCTGAGCCTGCAAGGCCGATTGCATTTGAGTGAGTTCTCTAGCTTGTACTGCATATCCAGGACGAAACAGAATCCTATGATAGTTTTTAGCTTCATTGAAGTCGTCGTAGTATGGCGAGACTGAATAAGTTTTTATAGATGTTGTAGTCATATTTTCTCTCTTTTAAACTAATATTTATATTAGAATTCGATGATGATTTTTATATCTTCAATTTGTGAAGCAGTTCTATCAATCGGGTTTCTGTTTTCTAAGAATATAACATCACCACTATGAATATCTACTTCTGGATTAATGAGGAAATCGCCTGAAGCTGGTTTCGGCGTTCCTTGAGCTCCTGATGTTGCTCCAACAACTGCGCTTCCAGTAACAAAATTACCATACCCAGTTTTAGAATTTTGTAGATAATGTACATAACCAGTTCCACTATCAACTTCAACAACAAAGGCTTGTGCTAAAGTCGCGCCACTGCCTTGAGTGATTAGTTCATCAACTTGGAACGATGATGTTGTTGAACTAAAGCTTAATGCTGGAGTAGCTTTTAAAGTTGCAGCAGTTGAAATAGTAGCAGTTCCAAAATTAAATGGATTTTTTATTAACGTTATTTGTCTAAAGTCATTACCAGTTGTTAGGTCTCCGCCACCAGTTCCATCTAGTAACGTGTTAACAGCCGAGAAGAAACCACCAAGTTCTTTAACTGGGTCTGTTCCATGACCATTTTCAGGAGCGAGTACAGCCCGAGCTGTAGCATCAGAACCGCCGCCACCAGAAATTACAATATGAGCAGTAGAATAATCAGTACCTTTTGCAGTAACTGTAATTCCTGTTACAGCCCCACCAGAAACAGTAGCAGTAGCAGTTGCTCCTGTTCCAGCTCCAGTAATATAGACATTAGGAGCTGATGTATAACCAGTACCACTAGTTGCTGTTTCATTTCCAGCAGCATTGACTAGCTCAATCCTTTCAATACCTGCGGCAGTTGTAGAATCTCTTGAAGCTTTTTGGTTTAAGTACTGAGCATAATCACCTTCGGACAAAGCAGCTTCAGCCGTAGCATCATCAGCAAATGATTCAACATTAATAGTTTTAACAGGCATATAAGAAGTTGTAAGGAATTTTTCTGCATCGGCGACGGCTACCGTATACATATATTTCCAAATATAACCATCAGATTCCGCTGTTGGAGCAGTCAATGTTTGCGTTGGCTCTTGAGTAGAACCAGTTCCAGGAGAGTATATACATTTATATACTTTAAACTCTGATGTAATAACATAGAATGCTTTGTCAAACATATCTTCATCATTTGAGTCCCATTCAACATAGCTAGTACCAGTAGTCCAAGTATGTCTTGGAACGACGTGAGATACATCTGCAGCATTTAGCTTTTTCAACGCGAAGATGTTTTCTCTAGCTTCTACAAGACTATCAATAGTATCGTATGGAGTGAATGGTTCAGTATCAGTTGTGTCTGAAACTGTGTATGACCATGCATCTGTTTTACCAATTGCTACGAATACGCTTGAACCAGATACTGGTGTGTTAATATCGTCTTTGAAATTCTCTGCATTCAAAGTTCTGAATTTAGAAGTTACTATTGCCGTCATGATTATTTCCTATTAATTTGTGTGTACAAACGAGTTAACGTTATATTTATTTATATCACTTATCGAAGTACTTTGTAAATCTACGTTGCCTAATACCTCTAAAGTTTCATTAAAATCATAAAGCATATTATTGCTTAAGATATTTGTTTTTTGACTGTAATAGTCATTTCCTGGCTGGGTTCGATATCCAGCTGGAACTACTGTTACTTCATATCCACCCATGATTTTATCATTAGTTGGATTTGTTTCACTTACTGTCCAATTCTGACCAGATGTAAGAACACCTACTTGTAAGAGATTGCCATTGTATAATTTTCTTCCTCGAACTGATGCTACACTTTGAACAGGATTTGTAACTTTATTAAACTGTGGATCAATGCTAGTATGATTTAATTCTAATATACGAGTAACTTTCTGTTCTTTAACTCTATTTTCGTTCTTAGCTCTTGACGCAATATAAACTCCAGGAGTTATAACATAACCAAACCCTGCATTTGTTATAACAGCTGAAGCTATCTCAGAAGGAACTAATTGTACCTTGGCTGTCGCATTGCCGGCAATAGATATTGTAGGAACTTCGGTATATCCAGAACCAGGATTAATAATATTGATCCGCGATATAGAACCATTTTCAATATAAGCAATAGCAGTTGCGCCACTACCATTTCCGCCAGATATAACAACTGTAGGTTGGGTTGTATATCCAGTGCCAGTAGAAGTTATTTCGATTCTACTAACTGAAGTTGGTTGTAATGTATATTTACCGCTAGCTGTAACATTAGTTACTAATGGCACGCCAAGATTATCAACTGATGTTGGCGCATCAAATAATATGCCAGGAGGCGTTGAATATTTTTTAGTTGTATCTGGAACAACATTAATATTAGCAATCTTAGATAAATTTGGATTAGCTGCAACATTAGCAAAGGCAGAAGAATAATTAGCTCCAGCATTTGTAACTGTAGCTCCATTAATTCTACCTTTAGAATCAATAGTACATGTAACAACAGCTTGTGTTATCGTTTCACCAGTCTTTTCTACACCATTAACTATAATCGTTGGAGCTGTAGTATATCCAAATCCAGTATCTGCGATTTCAACTGCTGTTACTGTATTAGCTCCACTACCACTTTGAGGAACAGTTAAAGATAATCTTCCTGATCTATGTACATCCACGTATGTGAATGGAAGATATTGTGAAGCAAACATTTTAACAATAAGTGGAATATCTTCAAGACCAATAACACCAGGTTGTAGATCTGGCATCGATGATAATGTAAATCGATTGGTTCTTCCATAACCTTTAAAGCTTTCGCCTGTTAATTGATTATGCTTAGGACCACCAACATATCTTAATTCTCTTAGGAGTTTTTGATCATCTCCTAGCTCATCACGAGTAGCAAATAACTGAATTAAAATTTCAGCAAAGTATTTAAAACCTGCTGGGTGAACTAATCTATTATAGAAAAAATCCCATGATGATAAATTTTGACCAGTACGTATGAGATACGAGAATTTCTGATATCTTAAACTGTCTTGAATTTTAATCGTATCAGACAAGAAACCCTTTTTATCTAAATAGATACCACCCTTTGGAAGAGCTGGATTTATTTCCCAGTTACCTGATGATGGAATAAGCGTTTCATCCCATGGATATTCAACTTCAACTTCGTCATCAAATAATAGTCTAAAGAAAACTTCAATAGAATCTGACGAACCACGAATTTTATAATACTCTGTAATTGCTTTATAAAGATTTCTTTTATTAACTTGAATAGAACGAGGAACAACTGCAGCAATTTCTTTTTGTATAAGTTCTAGATACTGTGATGATGTCCTATCAATATCCATAGACTCTTCAATTGTATTAAGAACATATGAAGCACCTGGCCCAGCCCAATATTTTATTGGAGTTACAAGAGAAGCTGTTTTTGTATTATGAGACTCTAGACCTCTAACAGTAAATGTCTTACCAATAGCAGACCTCGTTGTAGCAAGAGACCCTGGAAGGTTATTACCATTTGTAATAAAAACATTACTGTCAGTCATTGGAAATGTTTCAATAACTCCAGCAGAATCAGTTAATGTAAGTACCGAGTTTGCGCCATCATCATCAGTAAAGAAATGATCGTTTTCATTCTTGGGATCATTAACTCTAAATACTGCTCGACCATCTAATACTACATCAGTGTATGTTTCTGTCTCTTGATATATAAACTCTTCTAAGTTCATATACGTATAATAAGCTTCTAATAATAGTTGTATGCCACCAGAATTTTCTAGTATCTCTGATGGTATTAGCTCTTCAGTTCTTAAATTTTCTTTAGTCTTTGCTTTCGCAGAAGCTACTGATTGAATATATCCTGGTGAGGATGTATCCGACGAGAAAAGCGTATTATTAGGATTATGAGTTCCAGCCATCTTATCTGAGCCTTGAAGTAGTTGTATAGTTAATCGTGCCCGAAGAACCTGATACAGAAATTGTATCGACGCTTGGAGTGATTTGTACTCTTAATGGATCAATAGCAATTAACTGATCTCTCTTTGGAGCTAAATCTAATGAATCTGGAACAACTGTAATTCTAATCACATTAACAGAATCATCGTCAGGAACAAAGTTATTTAAAGTAATTGTTCCTGTTGTTACATTAATAAGTCCAGCATCATTAATAACTGTTACATTTACTGAGTTTACAACTTTATAAACAATAACCTGTCTATCTGTAGATCCATCAATAGGAATATCACCAAAGAATACTTCTTCACCGCCATATTTCCACATTGTCGAAGAGATAATAAAGTTAGTAGAAGATCCTGAATTAAAGAATGGAGCTGTAAATTGTAAACTAAAATTATTGTCTTGTTGCGCGGCAAGTTTATTAGGAGTAATGTTCATAAACATATATGGTCTTACACTACTATTTTGAATAGAAGGATCAGCATTATCGATCGCTTTAAGTAATTGAGAATGCCTAAACACACCATCAAACTTATTAAGCTCGTTAAAGTTATAATCTGATACAGTATCTCGCACAACAGCTGTTAATTCAACAGATGATCTATCTGTTAAGTTTGGATTATATTTAAATGATACGTCTAATTCTAGATATGTAAAATTAGGATCAACGATAACTGGAGTAATAGATACAACACTCTTACCTTTAAGAATTGTATTCATAATTTCAGTTTTTTCGTTTACAGTTAATACTTCGTTAACCAATGGTTTAATTGCAATATAAACAGCACCATAATCAGGTGGATTATTATCTTCACCACCCCATGTAGAGATAGAATTAATATTTGTAAACTCTTTCTTGATGATTGCTCTGTAATCGTCTGATGTAACAGCTCTATTCTGGGAAGTAAATGTTAAGGGGGCGTTAAATCTTATAGATTCATTTGTTTCTTTTTCAGTACCACCTTGAGATTTAGCTAAAGTATTAATTGTAACATTTGAGTATCCACCAATGTTATCTACCATACTAAATACATTTGCACCATTCGAATCTTCACCATTTGTAAAGATATAATCTAGAGTTACGATATTATTGTTAAGAGGTTTCTTACCTGTTACTCCATCTCCAAAATATACTTCAAAGTATTCATTTGAATTTTCTTGTAAATAAAATACTCTGCTTGATGAATCAACATTAAGTAAAGATTCAAACTGTGTATAGTTATCATAAGATGTAGATTGCTCGTTTGCTTGAATAAGAACTCTAAGGGTTGACGTATCAGCATCATCATCTGATATTTGATACTTCTGATTTTCAATATCATTATCAACTCTATATAAAAGCTTTTTACGAGTACCCTCTACAATAATAACATTATCAAAAGTAAATGTATTACCATCTCCAGAAATAACAGCAGATTGTTCATTAAGGACTACATATCTATAGTTTCTTCCGTCAACTTGAGTAGTCAGCTTAGCACCACGAGGAAGAGTTAGTGTAGATGGAATAACACCAGACTCAGCAGAGACGTCTACTGTAATTGTAATAGTAGCTCGAGGTGCTAGAACTGAACGGGGTATGTAACCTAAGAGCTTAGCACGAGTAACAATGTTACCACGTATCTGAGCTGAATCTAAGAATGCTTCGTTTAAAGCAAAGTGAGCGGTCATAGCATTATAATGTGTATTATAAGCAAGCACGTCTAAAAGCGATGATAGACCAGATCCTTCAAAATCATAACTATTAAAACTTGATTGCGTCTTTAAATAGTTCTTAAGATTCTTTTTAATCTGATCAAAATCAAGTTCGGTTACATTTAAATTAGTTGCCATATCTTATTACCTTAAGCGTTTTAAAACGATCTCTACAGTTTCTTGAGTATCGTATTCTTTAATTCTAAATTTAACTAGAACTCTATATGAATTATTGTCTACTTCATCTACAATATTAATAAATATAAGTTCTACTCGTTGTTCGCCATCTACTATTGCTCTTGCTATATTTTCTCTTAAAGCTTGTTTTGTAATTTCATCTGCCGGTTCAAAGAGAAGAGCTCTCATATTAGCTCCAAGACCAAGAGCAAATGGTTTCTCATAGAAATTAGTTAAGAGTAAATTGCGTACGGCGTATTTAATAGCTCTATCATCTTTTAATGGTATAATATCATTACGTATTGGATGAAGAGTTAAGTTAAGATCAAGATCAGTCCAGGGCTTTAGTCGCGATGCAGACTGTACTCGCTTAAGATCGCCAAGAACTCCGCTTGGTCCAAGTACCTGACTGGATTTATCTGATAAATTTGTAGTAGAAGTAGACATATAACTATTTATACCTCTTTAGTTGCTAGACTAGCTTTTCGTCTTATAAGATATTCATTACATGCTGTTGTAAAATCTAATGCCTGACTAAATTTAGAATTATTTGCTTTAACAAGATTATAAGTTTCCTTCAATATCTGGCCTTCCTTTATAAAATCCCATTTAGCATCTGGATATTTAGAACTCAGAGTTTTTTGAGCAAGCCTTAGTTCTTCTTTTGTTCTACTATGTTTCTTATACGTGTTATAGTCTCCACCCGCAGATTCTATTGCTTCAACAAAAAGTTCTTCCCATGTACTATTATAAAAAAGTTGATTCTTTTTCTTTGATCCAAGTCCACTAAAGATATTTCCAGCTTTACCTGATGATGCAATATACCTAATGCTATTTCTCATAGATGTAGATAACAATGTTTTATTTAATTCTTCTAAGTCTTTAACTATTACTGGAGTAGGTTCAGGAGCAACAGGAGGTTCTTCAGGTACTTTAGGTTCACTTGGTTCTTCTTTTACTGTACCATCATCTTTAAGTTCCATATTAGGAACCAATGAACATATATCAGATTTAGCTGAAGTTATTAAAGAATCAGAAGTAGTCCCAGCGGGTAGACCTAATTTAGCGACTAAACTAGTTTCATCTAATCCAAGGTTACCTAATATACTATCTAGGTNAGGAAGAGCAGATCCAAACTTTGATTTAAGTTCGGCTATCTTACTCGTCACATCAATAGGATTAGTAGTACCAGATAAATCGTTTATCTTATCTTGAAGACTTTCAACAGCTGGAAGAGTAGGTTTAAATGTATCTAAGTCAGCTTTCATGGCAGTCAATTTAGATTGCATAGCCGCCAGCTGATCTTTACCTCCAGCTAAGAGACCATCTAATTCAGCCTGTTTAGCCTTTAAATCATCTAAGGCTTTATTATTACCACAACTCATTTATATCTCCTATGTTCCACTGATTGGTGCAGTTGTTGCTTGTGTTGCTGGACTTGGACTTGCTGATCCACCAGTACCTGGTACTTCTGTATGCTGATGAGTATGTAATGTAACGTTATTAGATGTAATATTACCTGCAGGTAGATCAATACTTCCATCAGGAGAATCTATAGTCATAGATGATGATGCATCTATATCTAATATACCAGTAACATTTGTTGTTTGGTTAGCACCGTATGTCTCTGTTACTGCGCCATCAATTGTTTCTGCAAGAGTACCAACAACACCGATTGTCTGATTTGTATTAACAGCAAGAGTATAATCGGCTAAGGATGTATGACTAAACGTACCAGCGTTCATAACACTCATATTATTCAAAACAGTTGTTGCCATATTATTTGTAATAGCAGAAGTAAAATCATTACCAACAGTTAANAGCTTATCGTTTATAATATTAGTAGTAGAGTTATTCATAACACTTAGGTTATCATCCACACCAANATTAATAGATCGGCTACGGACGATTTCAGCCTCATGATTACCACCAATCTTCTGTTGTAAGGAACCTTTGATATTCATAGTCATATCTTTCTCGACCTGAAGATGATAGTTACCATAGACCATCTGTCTTAAATCGCCATCGACAGTCATAGAACAATTACCTTTAATATGGATATTCTTATTATCGAATACAACTTCATAGTCATCACCGACTATTTTAACCTGGCGAGTTCCGTCAGTATAGATCTCTTCATAAGAACCAGATGTATGCATACGATGAGTACGTTCATTACCTGGAGTATCGTCAATTTCTGTTATATGACCTGCTTCTGACTGATTAACTTTATTATATGGATAATCAGGTATATGACCATTCATAGGAGGTAATTCTTTCCATGGAGTCTCAGCATAATAAGCGTCAGCCTTATCCTCGGATACAGAAGGAATTTTAGCAGGAACCGCAACCTGAATATCGGAAGGAGAGGAACCTTGGACNCGAGTATCATATTGGCTAGAGGCGGAATACTTATCCTGGCGACCTGCAAAGTTTATATCTGATTCATTCTGATATTCTGATAAAGGATAATGATCTCCCGTAAAGCCTAATGACTTGGATCGAGGAGAATTTTGAGAAGCGATTGTACCCATGATAATAGGATCTTGAGCTGATACACCATCTCTAAAGAAACCGACTACCCATGAACCTTCCATTAAACCGTGAGGCGTATCTCCTATACCAGAAGTACCAGAGGAAGTTGTTGGTAACATAACAGTAGCCCATGGTAGATGGTCAACATCTATAGTACCTTTATTCTCTGTATGGAAACCAAAACATCTGACTTTTACTCTGTTCATTTCTAAAGGATCGAATCGATCTTCCACTACACCGGTAAACCATGTAAATCCACCACCTATAAACTGATCCATTCTATTCATTATTTAGCGCTCCCTTTCCGAGCCATTTTTTCGGCGGAAAAATTTTTTTGATGTGTTTCTGTCAGAATTATTTTCAGCATATTACTTATCTCTTTCTTGTATATTATCTAATGACTCTATAAAGGAATCTTTCTTTAAGAGTAACTTCATACGATACTCGTCTTTAAAGTCATGTACTATAGAAGATACTATATACTTACCAGATAAGAACAAATCTTTACCTCTCTTAGTATCTCCAGCATCAACTGATTTAACTATGTTTATATCTATAGTCATACCAACAGAGAGATTAAAGTCTCCGTATATCTCAACGTTTAACTCGAGAGAATCCATATTCTGTATATAAGCATTCGCTGCGAGTATATCTGAGTTCGCTGGTGCCTGGTAACTAGAGCCCCCTGATACGGCCTGGGAGTTAAGACTGATATAAAAGTTAGTCGAATCCCTATGTTCATCTAAGGGTCTCTCTTGCACCTGACTCCCTTTAGGTAATACCCCATTGGCATTAAGGCGTAGCTTAGAATCACTGTATGAGTACGTCTGTGTATCGTACGACTTAGTAGCAATATCTATAGTATGTAATGTAGATGAATAAGCTCCAGCACCTAGGTTCATATACTGACTCATATTGAATTCAGATGATAACGTTAATATCTTCCGAGCAAGTAACTTATTGTTCTCTTCACTACCAACTATAGTATTAATCTGAGGAGCGTACGTATACTCTCTATAGGATTCCTTATTAATAATGTTCTCAAACGAATTAAAATGTATACCATCACCAAGAGTCTCATAGAAGAAGAACGGCGTACCATTGTCATAGGATCTCCTTGCTAACCAATTAATAAGGTACATAGGTCTCATACGTGGATATACACCTACTATAGTCTGTTTCGTCTCTGTATTAATAGATAGATTCTTCTCATCTATAGACAACTCATCTATACAGATATTCTTTATAAGCTTACCTGTTACATCACTAAACGGCTTAGATATCGTCTTAGACTGACTGATATAGGCATGCTCTGAGACTACTCTGAATACATACGTCGCTGTACCTGGACTGAGTTTAGCGTAACTATGTATCTCTGCGATCCTGAATTTGTGCGAGTATTTGTCCTGTTGACCATCTTGGAGCCGTCTCTTCAGTACTAGGTGTAGTCCCTCCCCACTCACACATTTCACTTTTTCAAGCAGTTGGGCAGCATCTAATATAGATACCTCACCTTGCAAACTACCACTATAGAGAGACTCTTCTATAGAGAGAGATGCTATAAGATCTACTATATTATACTCTGTTCCATTACTACAAGTAAGTATAGCTTCTTGTAACTCATAAGATGATGGTGATATAGCTTCTGATCCATTAGCAAGTTTACTATTATATCTAGACATTGTTTATTATTGCCTCATATTTTTCTACAAAGTCTGTTATATACTTTGGATCTATTACTCTCATCTTTGATCTTGCTTCGTTACTCGTAAAGAGATGATTCCTATGAGTATGAAAGGAAAGTTCTCCACTCGGCTCTCCACCAGTAATAAATATTCCGTTCGTTTGCAACCTTTTATCTGGATCATCTGTTCTATAGTAGTTATGGGGTGCATCGATATACTTATAGACATCATATGTATTAACGCTATCGTCTGAAAGAGATCCGGTTATAGATTCTGTCGCATTAGATGGTCCTGGGGCTGAATTTCCTATGAATGATCCTACAACATTTTGCAAGACTAACTGATTCATATCGAGATTCTTCTTTACTATAATACCTGTTGCACCTGACGTCGTTCCTGTTACTGTTTCTCCTAACTGAAATCGTCCTGCTAAGCTATTAGGATAGGATGATATCACTCCAGGATCTCCTGTCTCATCTACATANGGATTCGTTGTAATGACTACNCCCTCATATTCTTGTTTCATATACGCTTGAAGCTTCTCTTGACTCATCGGCCATGCAGCAAGTCCGTCATGAAGGAAATCGTTAATAACGAAGAACGTCCAATAGAACTGAGTAGTACCATATAAGCGTTGCGATACGATATCAGGTCGTTCGCCATTCTTTATATCATAGAAGCTATACGCATTAAGATCATCAAGGTAAGCTTTGAGTGGTCTTGCACTTCTATAGATATCGACTACTGTCTGTTTGATACCATTACGATCGAAATCATAAGGTAGCTTAGGAAACTGTCTAAAGTAACTCATATTATCCTCCCACTATATTAGATACGTTTACTTCTTTATTCTGATTAAGGCTATCTGGAGTATCGCCAACAACATGACCGGCTGATTCGTATCCATCTATATAGTTAAGACCTGATCCATATAGATCATCTCTTGTAATTGCCCGTACCTCTTGGAATGATAATGTAAGATCTATTTCTACTGGTGCAGCTCCTAGCTTACCGTCGTTTGCATGAAAGGAATTACCTGTCGCATTATAGCTTGCAGTCATTCCAGTAAGGTATGTATCTATGATTCTTGGCATATACTTATTGACCTTACCACCAGCCATGAATTTGATACGAAACGTAGGTGGATACTCTAACGATCCTGCACCTATATCCTTTGGATACATATACTTTCTAAACGCATTTTCTATATCATGAGCTGTTACTGATTCTGCAGCTGATGTAGGTACAAGTTTGAATGCAAACTCGAATTGTCTTACATTGACTCCTTCGAATGTCGTTGCAGTATAGGGATTAACTATCAATCCACTCTTCAGTTCAGCACTTGCTGCAAGATTTGCACCACCCCCGCTCTTGAATGCTTTTGTAGTAGCAGCTATAATGTCAGCTCCTCCTACTTCTCCACCTCCTGATGCTGCAGTTGAAATAGCACCGCCAACTCCTAATTCAGCAGACCCGTAGTTCATACCGTCATTAGATCCTATACCCACTGGGACGAACAAGTGAATCTGAGTGAACTCAGGAACTCCTTTTCTTGCCATTGAAAATGATACGTGTGGAAATCCATCTTCGGATACTTTTGACCTGAGTGTCTCAGGGAATGTTAAGATTGTCATGTGTTTGTCTACCTATATAAATACTAATACATTAATAACTATAGAACTATTTATATGGCTTACGCAAGCGCTTACAAGGGTAAGTACACAGTAAAGAACAAAAAGAAATATGCTGGAGATCCTACTAAGGTAACATATAGATCCCTATGGGAACGTAATGCAATGAGATGGGCTGAGGCTAATCCACAGATAGTTCGATGGAATAGCGAAGAGATTGTTATACCATATAAGTGCAACACTGATGGTCGAATACATAGATACTTTGTTGATATGCTGATTGAGATGACTAATGGTGAAGTTATCCTTGTTGAAATCAAACCTAAGAAGCAGACTATACCACCTAAGAGTACTCGTAAGAAGACTAAGAAGTATCTTGCTGAAGTTACTACATATATTAAGAACACATCTAAATGGACTGCGGCTCAGCACTATGCTAAGTCACGTGGATGGAAGTTTCAGATATGGACTGAGGACACCTTGAAAAATATCGGTGTTAAGATGATTAACGAATCGAAGAAGAGTTATAAATAGTTATATGGCAAATTCACTTTTTGATACACTACAATCGCAAGCATTTAGAGCTGGGGTAACACCTAGGACTAAGGATGCTCAAAACTGGTTTAAGCGCAACGTTAAGAAGTTGGGTGATACCAATCCAAGAACAGTGCTTAAGGATACTGCATTAGAACCTACAACAAATCCAAGAGTTGGCGATATGATGATGTATTTCTATGATCCTAAGCACAAAGCAACTCTACCATACTATGATAGATTCCCTCTAGCAATCATGGTAGAACCCGCACCTGGTGGTTTCTATGGACTGAACTTGCACTATCTATCACCAGGAGTACGTGCTCGGTTCTTAGATGCAATGATGGACTTAGCCCCTAAGACTATGAATGATACTACACGATTGCAGAAACTACGTTATGCAACTATAGTTGGTGCTAAGAAATATAAAGAATTTGCACCATGTTTTAAGCATTACTTAATGGACCATGTTAAGTCACGTATAGTACGTGTCCCTATGACTGAATGGCCTATTGCAATATTCTTACCAACAGAACAGTTCAAAGGCGTTAAAGCAGAATCTGTTTGGAGATACTCAAGGAAACAATACGCATCATGAACAGTATAGACAACCTAAAGGCAACTATAGCAAAGAAAGGCGGAGTTGCAATGCAAAACCGCTTTAATGTATTCTTTACTCCTCCAACAGCCAACAGCGTTAGGTCATTACTTAATCAGGATACTAGTAGTTTGATTGGTGACCTTGCAAAGAATGCTATTAGTGGTGGATCACCAAAGAATCTTATACCAGATCCAAGAGATATTGCAATACTATGCGAATCAGTTAGTCTTCCTGGTCGGCAGATTACAACAATAGATTATACTGCCGAACGTCAAGCAATTAAGATTCCATACTCTATTATTAATGAAGATATTAGTATGACATTTATTCTTACTAATGACTACTATATCAAAAAGATGTTTGATGCATGGGCAACAGGTATCTTTGACGTTGAGAAGTATAGAGCAGGCTACAAAAAAGATTTTACGACTGATATTGTTATACAACAATTAAATCAGCAAAATATTCCAATCTATAGTGTAAGATTAGAGGGTGCATTCCCTGTTACTATAGGTGCGATAAATCTGGATAACAATAGTGAGAACACTATCCAGAAAATGACAGTGACTTTGAGTTACGAAAACTATGTACCAGAGGATATAGTAGATACAGCTTTATCTACAGCAAGTATCGCTGCTGCAACACTTGGTATTTAATATAATTTAAGTATATAATTAGGAGAATAGAATGGCATTACCAAAACTAGATAGCTCACGGTTTGAGACCGTGATACCCTCAACAGGACAAAAGGTAACATATAGACCTTATCTTGTTAAGGAAGAAAAGATATTAATGATGGCTATGGAGACAAGCGATCAAAAACAAATTGTAAGAGCAACAAAGGATATTATTAAGTCATGTGTATTTGATGATATCGATGTTAATAAGTTAGCAGTATTTGATGTAGAACATATGTTCCTAGAACTACGATCTAAATCAGTTGGTGAAAGCATTAACCTTAAAGTTAAATGTGATTCATGCGAACATGCAAATGATTATACTATTGATTTTAGTGATATTAATGTTGAGGTACCTGAATCAAATAACGTTATTATGATTACAGATGATGTTGGACTTACTATGCGTTACCCATCATTTGATGACGTTTCTGCTATAGAAAGTAATACTGAAGAAACAGTAGAAACAGCATTTAGTATCATACANGCTTGTATTGAGAATATATTTGACGAAGAAGGAGTATATCTTGCAAAAGATGAGGGTCCTAAAAAGGTTAGAGAGTTTGTTGAATCAATGTCCTCTAGTCAATTTGTAAAGATTCAAGATTTCTTTGAGAATATGCCAGCACTTAAGTCTGTTATAGAATACAAATGCTCATCATGTGGTGTGGATAACAAGACTGAGTTGAGGGGACTACAAAGTTTTTTTACATAGGCCTCTCTCATGATAGTTTAGTCAATCATTATAAGACTAACTTTACGATGATGCAACATCATCAATATAGCCTAACAGAGCTAGATAATATGTTGCCGTGGGAGAGGGAAATATACATTGCTCTTCTGCAAGATTGGATTAAAGAAGAGAACGAACGAATTAAGAAGGAACAAAGGAGATAATAATGTCTGAAGAATTGGAAAAGATCCATCACCCAGCAGATAGTAATGGCGATGGTAAGGTATCTAAAGCAGAAGAAGCTATGTACCTTGAATTTAAACGTAAAGAGCTTGATGATCAAGATGCTATGCGTGATGCACAACGTAAAATGACATGGTTTGCATTAGGTGGTTTATTACTATATCCATTTGCTGTAGTACTTGCAACTTTGGTTGGTTTAGATGAAGCACAAAAGACATTAGGAAGTATGGCACCAACATACTTTGTAGCTGTTGCTGGTATAGTTGCTGCGTTCTTTGGAACACAGAACTTTGGTAACAAAAAATAAAGGTAGACACTCATGGCTAAAGACGCAGAACAACAAGGCGAAGATCGTAACAATAAACTAGATCAGCTTATACAAACGATGGTTAAAGCGAAAGAAGAAGAGCAGGCAGCTGCAGAATCTATTGAATCGCAAACTAAACTATCAGCTGTATTGCAAGAGAAAGGTAATGACCTAACATCTGAACAAACTCGTGAGTTTGAAAAGTTATTGGCTACTCTTTCTGGCGATTCTGGTCTTAAAGCCGAAGAACGTAAAGAAGCTAATGCAAGAGCTCAGCAACTAATCGATATTCTTGGTGATATTGCTGACAATACTAAAGATCTTGGTAAGATCGATAGTGTTGCAGAAGGAGCTTTTACTAGTCTATTGTCTATTCCCACGATCTTACTTGGCCTTTCTGCTGGTGTTGTTTTTGGTATTACTGAATCATTTGTTAAACTAGGTAAGATATTAACTAAAGGCGTTCTTAAAGCTGTGGGACCAATAGTTAAGTCAGTATTACGTTTATGGAAAACACTCTTTGGTGGAGTCTTTAAACTACTCAATAAGATACCCTTTGTCAAATCGTTTACTTCAGCTATAGGTGGATTCTTTAAGTCGTTTAACGCTGGTTTTGTTGCTAGGACTAGTAATATTGGTAAATCAATTGCTAGTACATTTAAGGTAGTTACTAATAGTTTAAAGAATATGAAAGCCGCATTTGCAGCCGGTTTCTCTGGATTAAAAGTGTTTAGAACTGCCACTGGTCAGTTTGGTAAGCTTGGATTCTTTGGTAAGATGGGTAAGTTATTAGGTACTCTTGCTAAACCGTTTAAAGCTATGGCAGGTATGCTAAGATCATTTAAAGCATACGTATTAGCGCCGGTAGATGGAATTAAAAACGCACTTAGTTCTATTAAAGCTTTAGTTCCTAGTGGTGGCTCTAGTAAATCAATGAAAGCTGTTGGTGAAGTCATTGGTAGAGTAATGAAAATAATGAGAAGCGTTACTAAAGCGGCATTTGGCTTTGGTAGAATACTTGGTCGATTATTTGTTCCAATTACGGTTCTTATGAGTGTATTTGATACATTCAAAGGCGCATTGTCTGGTTTCGATAAGTATAAAGACAAAGGATTTCTTGAAGGTATTATTGGCGGACTATTTGGTGGTATATCTGGATTGCTTACTGGTTTAATTGGTATGCCTCTTGATCTATTAAAGAGTGGAGTAAGCTGGATTGCTTCGAAGTTAGGCTTTGAGAACTTCGCTGAACAACTTAATTCATTCTCATTCTCTGATATGATCAGCAATCTATTTACTTCTATTACTGATACTATTGTAGGGTTTATTGGTAGTATTAAGGATTCTATTGCTGACATTGGTATTGGTGCTACAATAGCAAATGTAGGCTTTGAATTGCTAAAGATCTTTAAGAAGATCGCTACCTTTCCACTTGCAGTTGCTGCGGGTGCTGTGGCTGGATTAGCCGCCGCTTGGCCGGGTGGTGATACTCCGGGTGAGGCCTTTATGAAAGGATTTAATAAAGTACAATCCTTTGGTGATGCCCAAATCGATTCTATGAAAATTCAAGGTGATGGTATGAATGAGAAAGGCGAAGAGATTAAGACTACATCAGCTGAGAATGCGCAAGGACAAGCAAATCTAGCAAGCCTTAGAGCATCAAATAGTACAGTAGCTGTAGCTGATAATAGTAAGAAGTCTACTGTTCAAAATACAATAGTCAATACCCAACCTAAAAATAGAGTTGGCGATACTCTCCAAAACGCTTATGGCTAAATAACCTATAGAAGTAAGAGATAAAAAAAGGGACCCCGAAGGATCCCTTGAGTGCCACACACTTTATCAGATATGCTCCAGACTGAACTGGGGTGGCCTTGTGGGCGGTATGGTATCAAAGCTTCCCGCTAAGCCCATACTCTTATTATTGCATATTAGCCCTGTTGAGCTAGCTTGTCAAAGTAGGACAACGTATCCTCTTCNCCTTCATCACTAGAACTCATATATGCCGATTCAGCGGCTGGCATTGTTGGTTGTTCAACAACTGGAGCTGATTGCATCATGGAATTATTATCCATAGAGATGTGACCAGCGTCGACGCCTAGTACNTTATTCAACTTAGCTTTGAGTTCATCATATGACTTATAGTTCTTAGGGTCAATAAAGTCAGCCAAAGAATGTAGTTTGTTGTATACACCCTCAAGTTGTTCTTCATCTCCACCCATAAGAGGGGCAGCCTTCGCAAACTCTGACTTATCATAGTTTACCCAACCTTCGACTTTACGAATTTTAATCTTAAAGTCAGCGCCTTCCCAGAAGTCGTATGGATTTACTGGTTGTTCATCTGCAAATTGTGGCTGCATTACATCCATGATTTTATCAAAGATCTTTTTACCAAACTTGTATACGAATACCTTACCTTCATTCTGAGGATTAGATGGATCAGATACGACTAGCACATTACTCACATAATGTAACCTACGCTTACGATCACGGGCTAATGCTTTATCCTCATCATGACCAGAGTTCCATAGTAAACCATTTGATTCACTAACAGGATCATCTTGTCCAATTGAAGTTCGGCTATTTTCAATGTACCAAAGACCGGTAGGACCTTTAAAGCCATGATCCCAATACCTTACCCAAGGAAGGTCTTCACCCTCTTTAGCTGGTAAAAATCTGACTACGGCATAGCCGTTTCCTGCCTTATCTCTAGTAGGTTTCCAAAACCGATCATCATCATAGTTCTTTGATTCAGTTTTAGTAGATACAGCTTCCGCTGCTTTTACGAGTTGGTCGATTGACGAGCCTCGCGAGCTCTTTAGGTTTGCAAATGACATTTTATATCTCCGTATTGCGTTGTATTACGACAAAATTGTCGTTTCTATTGTATTTCACATAATGCATAATATAAGTTATATTATAACACATTTTCATGCGTTTGTAAACGTTTTTTGTAATAAATTTATACATTTATCACGACTAAAGTTTACGAATGGACTATACTTTTCGATCTTCCGTTTAGTATCCGGCCACATAATAGTGTCCGATATCCTTACAGATTCTCTAGGTACAAATCCAAAAATNGCATTAAGAATAACAACAGTCTCTAAACTAATCTCTTCTTGCAACCATAGTTTAACGAGAGGAGGTAGTTGACCATCAACAGATTGAAACAATCCATCAAATAAAACATCCTCTTCTCGTAATCTATTTATATCAACTGAAAACACTCTATGAATACTTTCTTGTATTCTTTGATGTTCTTTATAGTTCCTTTCGCCATCGTCATCCATCATGTCACCAACGTAACTCAGACCCATTTTAAAGTTAGAGATATAGTAATCCTTTAGATTACCATTGTGTTTCTTAGCTAGCTTAGCAAAGAAGTACTTATCTCTTCGTTTAAAGAATGTCTTTTGACTGACGTTAGACTTAAAGTTATATTTAACAGCATCGTAGCCAGACTCAAAGTGTAGCTTTAACGCGTTATATAACTTATATGATTCAAACGGATCCATTACTAAGCCATGACTCCTTCGTACAAAGCTTCCACATCTTCGATCTCACCTAGGATTTCAGATAGGTTTTGCTTATGGTAGATGGTTGACATCTTTCTCAAGTGCTTCTTATCAATTTCAACATCTTCACAACATGAATCTACAGCTTCTTTAATAAAATCTTTTTGTGCTTGGATCAAAGTCATAGCATTACTGATTTCAATAATACAGTCTTTGATTCGCTTAACATCTGCTGGTGATGATGGTATAATAACGTTACTCATAATATTCTCCTAAATGGGTAGTTGATTACCCTTTTTGCCTCTAATTAAATTAAGTCTTATTGCTTCAGCTTCCATCTTATCTTTGAGTGAATCTGTTAATAGTTTCTTTAGATTACTATAGTCCATACCCCTCTCTTCAATAATATAAGTTGCTGCATCTATATAAGATATATTTCCCTTTACAACTAGTTGTTCAACGGCAGTTGAGAACCGCTTCTTTGTCATAATTTTTTGTTCTAAATCAATGATCATAGCACCCTGAGTAATATGCAATCGGCACTTATTCTACCATTAGGTTCACTGATCTTAGTAGTAACAGTATCCCAAACTAATTTGTCGATTTGCTTGATTGATTTATTTAAAATAAGTGGCAGTATTTCTCCTGGCTTTCTAAGAGTTGTTTGTTTACTCCCGTCACCAATATTTTTAATGGTAGTACCACTTACCTCAAACCCTTTTAATGATTCTGTAGCATATTGAATCAACTTTTTATTCTTCGTATTGTACACGAACAATGTATGTTTACCAGGAATCATAACTGGATTAATAGAACTCACCTTATCGTCAAAACTATCAGTGCGATATTTAAGGTTCTTTACTTGTACATCAGACGCTTTAGGCGTTTTAGCTCTTGGAACTTTAGCTGCTTTATTGGCAGTCTTTAACTGTTCTAAATCACTAAAGATACCTTCCATAACTTTAAGCATTTTATTCTGCTTACGCTTNGTGATATGACTATAAGCTTCAACGCATTGATCACACTTATTGTCATATGCGTCTTTGATTGGTTGATATTCANACATCACCATATCTTTAAACATATTAATAGATGAGCCTTTAAGATCATATGTCTTAAACAACTTAAACACATCGATGCTTTGAGTGTATTTTTCATCAACCCACCCATCAACGATTTCATCCCAATCTACAGCAATAGTTTCGTTGATTTTATCTCTTTGTCTTTGTTGAACTGATATCACAACCTTTTCTGCAGGAGCAGCAACTTCTTCTTCTACAGCAGCTTGTGCTTTGATATAGATTTCATTAAGCTCTTCTTTCCATCGAGTCATTTCAGGCTTAGTATACTCGTAGCCTCTTTGCCAAAGCTTTGCAACTTTACCTAGTTTACCAGTAAGTTCCCAATCCTTGAGCTTTTTAAGAGTTTTAATTTTATCTTTATCGTACTTGCAGACTTCAGTAGCAAAAGATAGCATAGGATCAATATAGTCTTTAGGCTTATAGAAGTAGTTATACCAAGCAGCAGCTTTACTCCACATAGCTAGTCGTTTATCAACGTCTTTGGCTGTTTCACCTTTTTGAAAGACCGGCTCTGCACCCATCTTAATTTCGTCAATAGAACTTCTGTTTTTGCGGCCTTTAACTCTAGCCTTTTCTAACGCTTTACTCGCCATAATCTACTCCTTTTATAATATAGATCTATTATAACATACTTTACTACGAATGTAAACAATTATTTTCAATTAATCCCTTTCATAGTTTTTAATGCCTGAAACATAGTTTTCTGCNGCTGACTCGGCATACAGTTCATTATGTCCTTTATACCACTCAATGCCTAGAGATTCGCCATCAATATACATTCGAATGCCAAAGCTAGGACTTTCTCCAAACGAACGTAGTACATCGGCTTTACGATTTTTGAATTTATCTGAGCCGTAAAACTCACTAAGTAGCATGCTATTTGCCATCGTCTTCTCCTAATTTATTACCATAATAGTCGTGTGTTCCAGCATCAAAGTTTTTACGTCTTATTGCTTGTTCTTCTGATGCTATAATTGATGAGGTTATTCCAAACCAAATAATAAACACTGAAATTACTGTTGCGATTGCTATTTCTATGATTTCCATAGTTACTTTCCTATATGTTCCACATCGTTACGTGGAATTACTTGATATGCTCCTTTATTATACGCTGGAGCTACTGTGAAATTCTTGGATTCTGTTGCTTTCCAAGAGGTGTCTTCTGGAGTTTGATATTTAGATTCTCCAGTAAAAGATCGATACTTTTTATTGAATTCTTCCATTCTAAGTTCAGCTAAAGACTTTTCGACCTTAAGTGGTTTAAACACTTGCTTGGTTTTACGCACTGTCTTAAGAGCTTTACTCTTTCTTTTACGACCCGATGGGGTGTAGTTTATAGATCCAATATAGTTCATAATTTGCTAGGTGCTTCTAGTAAGAGAGTTGCCATAGGCTTTGATTCTTCAACTGTTACAATAGTACCATCATGGTACTCACGAGTTATTAATCCACTGTTAAAAGCTTTTTCGATATAACCCTTTTCGCCTAAGATGTATTGACATTGCGCGGCCCAAACTTCAACAGCTTGTTTACGCAAGATTGATTGAACTTCTTCAGTATACTCAGTCATAGCTTAGTTATCCCAATCGTTTTTCATTTCGTTGTATGCATCCATGTAAGAAGATCCCGCAATATAGTCTTGGGTTTCTTTATCGGTGTAGTACATGTTTTCTTCCTTGAAACATTCTAGACTACTAGGAGCTTGATGACCAGCTTTTTTAACAGACTTGGTAAGCTTGTTATAATGGTCTTTTGGCTTAGAGTAAACCTTAGTTACTGCAGCTTTAAACTGTTTCTTTTGCTTAGCTTTTTCTGCAGCTGCTTTGATCATTGCCATTCTATCCATAATCTTTTCCTTTCTTTATCATTTAATATAGGTATATTATATCATAGTTTACAGTGTTTGTAAACGTTTATTTTCACTTATTTTAAATTTCTTCAACAGTAATTTTGTACTTCTTACCGTTAACGTCAGCGCATTCAATGGTCTTTGTTGTTGTTTGCATCCAGCCTTCTTTATGCAAGTCCATTGATATTTTACCAACATAATCCATTAAGCCATTGGTAGCATGTAAATCGCTTGTAAGAGCTGGCTTAATAATAGTATGGGCAATGTAGTCACAATACGCCATTGTGGTACTCATTACTCTTCGCCTCCTAATTGATCCCAGCAAGCTGGAGTACAGCCACTGATCAGAAACTCTCTTTCGTCCGCAGATGCTTGTGGCATAGCATCTTGAATAAGCATACCATTTTGCCACAACTCGACTTGTTCAACTGTCGCATTGATAGCCATAGTGTTGGTTTGACCAGTAACTGGAGATTCTTTTTGCCATATTAACATATTAAAGTACCCATACTTTGTTGTATTTAGAAGGAAGGTTATCACAAGAATAAAGATCGTCTTCAGCGTAATTAAGAACTCTTACGCATTCGCCTGTTGAGTTACTATAGTGGACATCTGGTCGATCAAGAACAGTATCAACTGTATCGACTAACAATGCAAGAAGTAAAGCTCCAGCTAAACCCCATGTAATTGCAGTGAATTTTTCAGTTTTACTTAATGACATATTATACTGCCTCCAAAAGAGTTAAAGGACAATCCCAAAGGCCACCATCGATTCTAACAATTGCCTTTTTGACTTTGATTTTTTCGATCACTCCAGTTCTCTTACCGTGTCGACCATTGACGCTAACAGTATCACCAACATTAAGACCAGCTTTAATTGAGAAAGCTTTAACATCACGTAGCTGGCGCTGCTTGAGCTTTATTAAATTAATTACTTCGTTCATTTCTTCAGTAGAACTGATGGAGTTGATCGCATTTAAGATTGATTTTTTCATAGTATATTTCCTTTTCAGCATTATTTAATATAGGTATATTGTATCATAGTCTGAGAGCATTGTAAACGACCTGAGTGAAAATAATTCACTTTTTTTAGATCATTTAGTTATAACCAGCACTTTTGATATAACTCTTCTTCACGACGGTATGCTTCTTTTTCCCAAGGAGCATTCTCATATTTGTAGTTACGTGGCTTACGTCCTTTCCATGATTGATTGTAACCATTGAGTTCGCCTCTAATATATTGCTTAGCATGTACCATCTCATGAGCTAGTGTTTGCATCATCATTTCATAGGGTATAACCTCACCATCTGAAGTACGAGCTATGTTTATTTCAGCATAGCCTTCGTCTTTACAGCCCCAGCAGAGACCCTGACTTTCATTGTCTAGCTTTGTTTTGAATTTGACAAAGATAATCTTTGACCACATGCGATTAATACCAAGTTCTTTAGCTAGTGATTCAATGTAACGACCAACTCTAGCCTTTTCTTTGATTCTGCCTGAGATTTTAATATGTGGCATGTAACCTTCCTTATCAATTTATATAGCTATTGTATCATACATTTGATTATTTGTACACCTTTTTTTCACTTTTTTTAGATCATTTAGGAATAAGGATATAACTAAATGATCTAAATTAAATTTATGATTCCCATATTAGAGTTTTAAGTTTTTTTTCAGTTGGGATAAACCCAAGTGTTTGTTGGATTAATTCTTCGAGGTGATCAAAATTACCAGAAGAGAATTGAATGAGTTGTTTAGAGGCTTTAGATTTAATAAGTTTGTAAGTACAACCATGTGAAATTGCAAATTGGTTAAGTAAGTCTAGAGATTTAGTAGGGATGTGAAGTTGTGTGTTATAGACCATGCTTCTTTCCTTTCATTTGATTAGGGGTATATTATACTATACTTTGGGACGTTTGTAAACGTTTAATTCACTTATTTTTAGATCATTTTGTTATATAGACTATAACTTTGGTGAATATATGGTTATAAGCTCTTCTTTACCCTTAACCTTGATTTTGCCTATTTCTTCGCATTTATACTCATCTGGAAGCTGTTCTTGAGTATATGACGAGATGATTGTCTTATAGTCTACATACTCATGTCGTGCGGCAGTTGCTTCGAGACGGGCTGCAAGATTGACTGCATCTCCAATGACTGAGTAATCGAATCTGGATTCAGAACCCATGTTACCAACAATGCAATCCCCGGTGTTAACGCCAGTACCAACATTAATATCAGGAAGACCTCTTGATTTATATACTTCTTTGAGTTCATTTGTTTTTACCTCTATTTCTATTGCTGACTTTACAGCCATTTCAGCATGGTTATCACAAGGTAGTGGGGCATTCCAAAATGCCATAATACAATCACCCATGTATTTGTCAATAGTACCGCCGTTTGCTAATATGATCTTAGTCATCGCATCTAGGAATTCATTGACTAATTCAACTAAGCCTTCTGGATCATTGTTATTCTTATAATATTCTGATATAGGCGTAAACCCACATATGTCCATAAATAAGAACGTCATCTCTTTACGATCTCCACCAAGTCTTAGCAATTCAGGATTCTTTTGTAGTAGATAGACTTGCTTAGGATCTAGGTAGGTCTCGAACTGTTTTTTGATTTGCTGTCTTAGCATAAATTGTTTATAGAAGTTATTAAATGACCCTGATGCGAAGACTAATATATATACTATTGACACATAACTAATATCAAGGAGAATTCGAGATTCGTTCCAAGAGTAGAAAACGACGCCAGAGACTAGACATAGTGACAGGAGAAATGTTATTAATGAAACAAGAATTGACGCATAGTAAATCGCAAGAATTATCAAAAGAGATCCAATTACAATTACCGCTATTTCCGCCAGATCTGACCATATCGGACGGGATATCGAGTCTCCTGACAGAATTGTCTCTAGCGCTGCAGCTTGAAGATGGTGTGCGGATCGTAGACCTGAAGCAGTTGGAATCTGTGACGATAATCCTTTCGCCGTCAAGCCAATCAGAACAGTCGAACCCTGAAGATCAGGTAATTCGCTGGTCCCGAGCTCTATTTCCTTAAACTTATAGTTCGGGTTAATCCATATAGAACCATTAGCATCTGATGATATTCTATGTGGTCTTAGTATAACCTCTTCAATACCCAGATCGTTAACTTTTACAGTATATGATAACTTGTCATTTATTACCCGAGTTGTTTCTAAAGCAAACGAAGGATATAACTCATTATTGATTTGAGATATGAGAGGAACACGTCTTACCAATCCATCAACTTCTGGCATAGCATTTATAAGACCATGGCCCCAAGCTCCAGCTTCTATCTCTGGAATATTAGTTACTAATCCCTTATATCTTATTGCCCAATCTAGTGGATTACCTGTCCCAAAGATGGCTGTTCCAACATAGGGCGCAGAAGTGCTTTTTCCGTTTTCATCTGCATCTTGTGCTAAAATAATACCATTGTCTTTCACCCAAGAAGCAAAGATTTCATCACCGCCAAACCGATCTGCCTCTGGAAACATAATAGTAAACCCTATTATCCCTGCATTTGCTGCTCTGAGGTCACTTATTATTTGAGCATAAGTTGATCTCGGAAAGGGATACTGACCCATCACGCTGAGTGAATCTTCTCCTATGTTCAATAGGGTTACCCTAGTGGAATCACGCAGAGTGATTGTCTTAATATAGGTATCGAAGGTGTTTAGACGTAATTGTTCAACTAAGGCTGGATCTGATACTCTGACGCTTACTAACAATAATCCAATCAATAATGTTGTCCATATTGACGTAATGTATTTCATTAGTCTTGTGTTACTGATGTACTACAACCACCAAACGTCATACAGTCAATACTTATACTATATGTTTGGTTAGTGGTACTCATTTGTTTTAAAGTTAAATTTGTACCATATAAACCATCAAGAGTTATGGTCGCATTATGATTTGCATTGGCGCCTTTTTGACGAACAAACACATCGTTATAATCGTTATAAATTGTTAAGTTTAGGTTCTTATCACCATCGCTTTGTTGTTTAACTTGAATCTTATTACCATCTCCAGCCAAATGTAAATCAAAGCTATGACCTGAAGTAGACTCTTGGTTTGTTTGTTGAACTGCTATATCGTTATTATCACCATATAGTGTAACATCGATTTCATGGCCACCGCCTTCCCAAGCATCGCTCCACCAACTTAAATCAGTTTCAGAATCAAGAGTATACCATGCGACTCCTTGAGCTAATTTCATTTGATTACCCGAACCACTTACTTCATCAAACGTTATTTTATTAATACCATTACTATCATTGTGTTGTACGAGATACATTGATAAATTTGATGCTGAAATGTATGATTGAGAATCAAACATCATAATTGTATTGTTATAACCTATTTGATCAACACCTAATTGAAGGTTATCGCCAGATTGTTCTAATGATATTACGTTATCATCAGCATTTGCAAATAGTGGTGCTATAAGTAGCGACAATAGAATAATAGGCCAAAATAAAACACTTACCCATATTAAAGCTTTCATTGAATATTCTTCTAATTTATCTAACATATTAATTCACCTGATTTATATATATGACGATATCTTCGCCTTCGTTACCCGTAATTATGCCATCCCAGGTTGGCGTTGTTGTAGCAAGCGTAAAGTTACCGCCAGCTCCTATTTTAATTCTTATAACTCCATTAATGTTTCTATATAATATTATTGATCCATCTTGTAAAAATACATTATACTGTGATTGCAGATTAAAGCCTTTTGCTGCTCCTTTAATATCAAATTCGCCTAATGTATCAAATAGGTCAGAACTATCTATCATATCTAAAACATCTACTAGATATTCAACATCTAGCTCGTCAACATCTAGCTCATTAAAATCATCAAGAGTATCTTCAGCTAACTCGTCCTTTTCTAATTCTGTAAACTCTAAAAAATCTATGTCCAATAAACCTTGGTCTTCGTTTGCTTCATCAGCTTGTTCTTCTTGAATTCTATCTTTTACTTCTTGAGGTGGGGCTACGATAAACATGTTATCGATAATAGAAGGTGTAATTCCATTAAGTTTGACTGTTTGAGTTGGAGACGTGTCTAATGCAGATACCATTGTTGCTGCGTATACTTGATTAAGAGTTACTGTACCACCTTCATTGGAAACAATAATTTCTCCAGATGGATTGCCCTTATCATCTGGTAATAAAATAATGAGTGATCTGCCTAACTCATCAACAGTCGTTGTAAAATCTGTACCTCTTACGGCAATAGATGCCGTTGGTGTTTTTATATCAATATTTGCTTTATTGACTAAACCTAATCTGCCTGAAGCAAATCTAGCTGTACCCATTGTAAACTTCATACTCATTTTTGAGAGTGAAGGATCTGGATCATAATATATTTCATCTATCAATACTTCTGAATGTTCTCTTAATGATAATTGAGCTTCATCTAAAAACTCAATAAGCATTCTTCCATTACCAGTTTTAGCTTCGTCATTTAATTCTATAGACATATCTGAACCAGATACGCTAATCGATTCGTTATTTCTAACGATTTGACTTATACCAGCAGATTCTACAATATCACCAATGGAGTCACTAAATGCGACTCCACTGATAAATAATGTACTAAGAATCGGTATTAGTATCTTTTTGCGTAATCTGTATTGTAGCATTGTCTGAAGTAATATCCATATCAATAATACCATTAGGAGATACACATGCAACGCCTGCTGAACTCGCGCATGTACCGCCAATTTGGTTAATATCAATATCACCATTATCGCCAACAAAATTAAATATTAAAGTTTGAGCACCATCATTCTGTAATGTATTAATGTCATTGCTGTCACCAGTAACGTCAAAATTCCATATAGAATCATCAGCTTCAAAGTCTATATCCCACACATTATAATTACCAACCAATATTAAATCGGCGTCAAGTCTTTCAGCGCTATAGACATACCCTTGATCAATATCAAATGTATTTTGATCTCCTGTAATGCTAAAGTCATAGTTTGAATCATCTGTGTTACCAATATAACCAATATTCCAATCTATAACGTTATCATCACCAGTAATACTAAACGTAAGATCTGATGTATCCTGAATAATAGGACCATAAATCTTGTTTTGATTACCAACCATATCTATATCTATGGTCAAGCCCTGACCAACAATAGTCATATCCGAACCAGTTCCACTAAAATCATCTAATCCGATTTTATTACCATAACCTATTTGATCGATATATAAAGTTAAAGTGTCACCACTTTGTTCTATCATAATTTCGTTGTCGTCCGTGGCTTGTGCGAAAACAGATCCTGCCATAACTAAGAATAGCAATCCTGCTATACTAATTAATTTTTTCATTTTCGTTATCCTCTTTATGTGAGTGCCTTATATTTTTACCATCTATTTGATGGGGATGTCTATGGCCCTCGGTTAAATCCCAAAAGCCTCGGTCATGCCCTTGGTATATTAGTTCCAATACTCCAGCTTCAACAGCTGTACGTACTGCATACGTCACACTCTCATTATTACCCACACCATCCTCATATTCAACTAGTTGCGTGCCTTGTTCATAGAACCTGAACACGTCACCACCTGAACCGTAAGAAAGAACCGACTTTCTAGCTTGGACGTTTAACAAAATCTCACCCGTTAAAACTGATACAGCTCTTATTGAAACTGTAACCACGTCTTTACGATACATACGGCTAAAACCAATACCTAACGTTCTAGCCCCACGGCCACCCGTTTCAGTATTGGTATCATAACCAATTATACCACCTTCAATTATCATTCCTGCAAATAAAAGTGGTCCAACTCCTTGTGCTTCGGTATCAGTAACCTTAGCAATATCTTGACGAGTAGATCTAACTATCTGTCTTTCTCGTACAAGGTTATCAAGGCCTTGTCTTTCTACTACTCTAAACCAAGTCCCGCCTCCAGCAGTTTTAAGAGCGTCAATTAACATTTCAGTAGCGCCTTGTGTAACTGCAGTTGAAAACGATGCTATGTTATCTACTGATTTTCTTTGGCCAGTTAGATCTTTAAACGAATATACAGCGACAACTGGTTTTTCTTTAGCTGGTGGTAGATTTAATAGATCTACAAATGCTGGAAGTCTAATAGCTTCAGCATTATCAACACAAATAAATTTTCGTGTTTTAAATTGATCCCACAAATAAGGTTTATCACTTGCGCATTTTTGTGGATCTGCAGACCATTGTGGTATTTGTGCGCATCCACTGAGTAGTAGTAATACTAATATGTACTTACCCACCGTCTGAATCCTGGCCAAAGTTACCAGATCCTACTGGTATTTCAATTACAGTAGTTGTTCCATCTGAATCTACAATAGTCATTTTAATAAATTCAGAACCATCAATATTTGTAATAACTTCATATGTTACCACATTACCTTCTAATGTAAAAGAACCATATCTTACAGCACCATCATTAGAAAACATTGATTCAACTAATTGTTTAGACATTTGAGCATATATTCTACTTTCTAAGTTTCTTATAAACTTAGCCATTGTAGTATTATCAGCTTCTCTTTGAGCGGCCTTTTCAGCAGCTTCTAATGCGTCTTTAATAGCCTTTTTACGACTATTTTCTTGGTTCTCAATAGTTAAATAATGAGCGCCTGTTCCATTACCACTAAACGATGGATTCTTAAAGCCAAATTTTATTTCATCTGCTTGTACAACCAAACCTTGAAAGGCCATAAAAAACATTGCAGCTAATAATATATCTTTAATCTTTATTTTCATTTTTATTCTCGTTTAATTGCTTTTGCCTGTCCCTATACTCTAAAACGACTTTTACTTTTTCTTGCAGACGTATCATATCTTGATCAAGCATTCTAATTTGATCAATTAATCTAATAAGTCCCATATGCGTTTCTGATAGCTTTGGATCTAATTCATCATTAATGAATTTCCAAATAAAGAATACAAAGTATCCCATTCCAACAATGGCAATAGTGCTAAATCCATATTCGGCAATAAGTACCGCTGGATTTAAATCTTCCACTTAATCTCTTCTGACGTCGATATTACCGTCTTCTACAAAATTTTCTGCCCTTGCTATTCTATCAATAGGTGGAGTCAGTTCTAGCGCGCTTGAAACTAACATATCGATTTTAATGATTTCGTTATTCATAGTACGCGCTCTGTTTTCTAAACTTTTGGTAAATATATTAAGTGTATCTATTTGTTCTAAGACGCCACTTAACATTTGCCTTATAATAGTAAATATAAAAAAACCACTCACAAGCGCACCTGCAATTGGTAATCCTACATCACTTATAAGAGCAAATATATTTTCCATATTAACTAATTAAAGCTGAGCAACCGATACAGCCAATAAAGCAGCACCGCCTTCTAAAGTTTCAGATGGCATTTTTTTAATAAGTTCAATACCTTTACTTGGAATAGTAATTGTACCAATAACAGCTGCGCCTTCTTTTTGAGTTAATACTAAATCTCCAGCTCCACTGTTATATACTCTTACTAATGTAGCAAAGCTCATGTTTGTTGCTGTAGCCAGATTGCCTTGACTACCTTGTAACTTAATTTTCATTTATTTCTCCTCTATGAACTAATTAAATTTAGTTCTTTTAAACTTTTATGCCAGTCTGAGTATCTAAAAAGACCTTGTTTTTCATGGCACCAATACCAACCTTTACTTTTTTGTTCTTCTTGTGGAATACTAGATTCGACCTTTAAAGGGCCTCTAGTCTTACCATAAGTCTTTCTGCTCTGTTCGTTACTTGCTTGTACCATCTTGAATCTCTGCCTTCTACAGCAGCTCCTTTCCAATCACCACATTGCAGCGCTGCATTGTGATTTTTAAATTTGCTTAAGCGCGTAAGTCCCATATTAAACATCATGTTCGCAATTACTTGTTTTGCTTCTTGGGGATAACTATCCCATTCATCATGTAGTTTTCTACAGTCAGAGAGGACAGATTGTACGTCCTGCTCAAAACATTCAATAGTTCTTTCTTCTGACACTGGGGTTCCCACAGCTTGGCCATGCTCTGGATCTGATTCGAGGACCAAATGTCCAATTCCAAAAGTTGCGTAGCCCAGATGGTCTTCATAAATTTCATTTACTTGGCCCTCGTCAATAATTAGTGTTTCTCTTAATTGATCTACATCAATCACTGTTTTTTCTTCTTTGTTCCAAAACATTTTCTTTCCTCTTAAATTTATTATTTATCTCAAATAATAATTGTTCTTTTTTAATAACCTGCCAAAATTTTTCATCAACNTCTTTAAATAAATCTTTATTTGTATTATCCAGTNTGATAGTCTGAATAGCCATTTGTTATGCCTCTTCTCTCGTATAAGCTTTAATATGAGTAAATGCGTTAGTTGTTGTATTATACACACAACCCCAAATCATTAACTTTGGTTCTATAGTAGTATCACTAATATCATAAGGAAATGTATACGAATTTTCAGTACACCATGTTTCTACTAAATCTGGAGCACCTAAGAAATAAACATCGATGTTTTCATTAATATTATTAGACTTATCGTGTATTCTTGCATAGAAATGATAACTTCCTACAGGAAGTGCGGTTTGAACATTATAATAAGATGTTTCATCAACCCGTAACATTTCTTCAGCAGGAATAACAAACTTGGCCAATACGGATTCTGTTACTGTATCGAATTTTAAACCGTACCATGGCATATACTGTTGATAACTTGCGCCAAACGTCGTTTTAACTGCATCAGATGGCTCTTCAAAGTTATAAAAAGAAATACTATCATTAACATAAGGAGGTCTATTAGCAGTATATTCCGCTACTAAGTTGTTACCATGTGCAGTGTATGAAGGTAATTCATCAGGCCATGTAGCTTCTAATTTAGCAACTATTGCTTGACCTTGTGTTGTACCTATTGAATAATCTTCTCTTGCTAGACTTCCAGCCATATAAGTTTTATCAAGTGCATTATTTTCATCTACATCATATGCAACATTTACTTGTGTTTTAACAGAACCTACTTGCTCATGATAATGAGCAAGAATCATATTTTCTGATAGAGTAGTGTTTACAGTAGAATCATTATTTACTTCTGATGGCATTTCAATACGAACATTATCTTTTGTTAGTGTAGTAGTAAATCCTGTACGCGATTTTGAATTTTCAATATGTGTGTATGTAAATGTCATATTATGATAGTCCTGTTATGTTAAGTGTTTGCGTACCGTTAGTAGCAGGGGTTCCACTATTACCAAAGTAATTTGCGTAACTCTGCTGTCCGCCGTCAGCTGCAGCCCAGTGTAAATTTATTTGAGTATATGTAGACTGAGATGAATATGTTGCNGTAGCATCAGCTAATGCTAATGTTAAATCAGGAGTTCCTGTAGTATTTGATTGGTCTAAATAAATTTCAAGGTTAGTGAATCCAGTACCAGTCCATGAAGTTCCACGGTCAGAACTGTAGTCTTTTAATACCATTGTGAAGCTAGTGCTTGATGAGGCATTATTAACAGATTCAAAAGTTACCTGGGTTATTTCAACATCATTTGCATTTCTGGTAAGGCCACCAAAGGTAATAGTACCAGTATTTGGGAATGTTGCATCGCTTAGGGAATCACCGTCACCAGCTGTGGTGCTGTTACCAGACATAAATCCATTATAATANTAAGTTACATATGCACCACTGNNATATGCCCAATAATCTGGTAGAAGTGTGGTCGTATGGTCAAATATCTGACCAACAAANGTCTTGCCAAAAAAATCTGACATCTTTAATTGTCCGGATGTTGGAATTCCTGTTACATTACCCATAAAAGTGCCATTACTATAATAGTCTGACATTCTAACATTAGAACTGTCAGCTCCGCCCATTTCTTCTGCGATACCATTATTAACAGTTACTGTAGTATCAGGCCCCATAATTTCAAAGCCGGTAGTGCCAGAAGTATACATACTATCAATCCCGTTATTACTAGTTGTGCTATTATATTCCCATGCCCAAGCGGTGCAACCATTACTACTAGAAGAATAGTGAGCGCCACTTCTAGTAAAAGTATAGTCGGTACCACTACCAGTAAGTATAAGAGATTTAAATGTATTATCACTATTAGGTACACTAGTTCCATTTAATACAAATATTACCCAGTGTCTAGTGTCATTGGGTGAAGGTGAAGATGAAGGATTTCCAAAAATAATTGCTCTAATAGTTCTTGTATTACCTGCACCGTCGGTATAGAACGTACTACCAATACTTCCAAATGTTGAGGTAGGTTCACCAATAAATGAAGGGGTACTGTTCCTTACACCGTTGGCGCCGATTGGAAGTGCGTCTATCAATAGGCTGAGTATAGGAAGGGAAGTACCACTCATCCACCGTGTACTGACACTGGTACCGCTCTGATAGCCTCCTACTTGGCCTTGCCATTCCACACGATTTAGAAATTGATCTCCGCCGGAGATTTCGTATTGGCACGTAACATTAATAGAAGTGTCCTGTCCACGATATAAGACACCGCTTTCTAATGAATTAGCTGAAGTAGTAGTTGAATTAGTTCCAGCGTTTTGAAGCGCAATTGTCCCAGATGATAATAATGTCATTACTTAATAATCTCCGTAATTAAATCTTCAAACTGTTCTATTTTAGCCACTCTGTTTGGCCATAGAATATATTCCTTTTCAGGATTCTTTTTTAAATTTGTTAAAAGGGGAAGTATAGAGTTATAAAGCTTGTTTAGCTTATCCTCTAATTCATGAACTGATGCCGCAGCGTCAGTAGCAAAGACTTGACTCGTCTGTACAGCTTCAAGCTCGTTTTCATCAACGGCTGTAAAACCAAAATCAAAATCTAATAAATCACTCATAAATAACTCTCTCCTTTACAGTTATTTATACAAGTAAGAATGCTAAAGCTTCTAATTATCTTCTGTATTTTGGTCTTTAATTTGTTTAATTATATTAACTAGATCTTCAATAGTATCTACATCTGTTTGATTTTCTGTATCAATTTCAACGTTTATTGTTATTTTCATAATCCAATTAGGGCCCAACCATGATTTGCTATAGCGTTAAGTATGATTGCCAGACAAGTAAGCATATGTGTAAGCCACCAGATGCTACGAATAAAGGCAATAGTATCTGCTTGCTTATCAGTTTCACCAACCTTTTCTCCTAGACTCTTAGCCCAGATTCTCCACCACTTAGACATTGCCACGCTTAGTTAATTCATTACGAATCTTCTGCTTCTTTTTTGGTGGTGTATTACTATTATCTAAAGCTTCTTTCAACTCATTAGTTGAAGTTGATTGCATGTAATAGTTTTGTACCATGCCAGTTTTTTGATTCTTAACGCTATCTTTAAATTTGATTGGCATTAGATTTCTCCTGTAATATGTTTATAAATTTCTTTCCATTTCCAATAACGTGGTATATCACCTTCATAATACGCGTTATGATCATGAGCTACAAGTATTGAATTAAGTCCAAATGAAGCTCCAACTTCAGCATTCTCTGGTTTATCTTCAACCCAGAAACATTCAGTTCCTTCGTATTTAGCCAAAGCTTCAGTCTTATCAGCACCACATGCTAGATAGACATAATCATCAAACATACCTTTACCAAATAACAGCTCAAGGTTTTGTGTTCTAAGTCTTTGTGCATATTTATTTATACTTAAAGATGTAACGCAATGGAATCTATAACCATGCAACATATTAAGTCGTTTCATGTAATAAACAGCATCTCTTAATGGTGGTAAGAAACCAATGGCTGCTGAATCATTAAACTCAGCTACTAGGTCATGACCATACTCTTTGGATATTCCAAATCTTTTACCAACATTATATTGTTGATCATCAATCGTAGGGAATCCTTTGTGGTTCATCCATTGAGTAAATGAATACTCCCAGTCACATAAGACGCCATCGCAATCAACTAATATTATATTTTCTTTCATTTCTTTCATAAGTCCTTATCAATTTATAGGTATATTATATCATACTTTTAGTGCGTTGTAAACGTTTATTTCACCTATATTGAAAATATTTTTCTAACATATTGTACTTATCAACATACTCAGCCATTAAACCAAGCTCTTTTTCAAGAGTTTCCATTTGATCTGAATGCTCTCCGACTGATACTTGATTGCTCAAAATAATGTCTGCATTCATTTGATGCTTTGCTGCTTGAGCTTGCATATATGCCATAGATGTTTTTATCATGTCTTGCCTAAAATTTCTCATTTATCTTCTCCTTTAAATTATATGTTATTAGTAACCGCCGCTCTTAAACCAGCCTTTACCTTTTAATTTAAACCCACCAGTAGTACTAGGAACCATAACCTTTTTAAGTTCATCCTTTTTACATTCTGGACAATTAACAAGTGGGTCATCGCTCATACGCTGCATGATTTCAAATCCATGATCGCATTGTTTGCACTTATAGTTATACGTTGGCATTAATTAATGTACTCCAATCTGTGTCTTCTGGCATCAACTCCACTTTGGCAGAACCATCTAGGCCATTACCAGTTTCTTGCATTTGTTTAAAGATACCAGCAATACTCATTCTAAGCCCATATGTTTCTTTATGACATATGTAATTAGAACCACTGTGACCATAAAAGTGAATTTCATCTTCATGGTCAAATACAAGATTAATGCCGCTGTTTAGGCGCCACGAATCACCATGTAAGTAACCACCACTCCATCCTGCTAATACTTTGTAGTAAGTTCTGCCTTCTATTATTATTTTAACAACAACCCAGCAGTCTGGGTGGTAATCTTGACTCATTGTACAGCCTCTTCAAGTGCTTTAATGTATTTACGTAAGTCTTTAATTTCGCATTCAAGCCAGTTAATATATTCTTCAACTGGAGCTCGTTCACATAGAGTTTCGCAGCAAATTGATATCTGTTGCTTTGCTATCACTTCTAAGCTTTTAGAAATCCTCATTAATCCTCCAACCAACTATCGCTTTTAATACCAGCATTCCAATCGCCAAATATTTCTGGTGCTAGTTTTCGTGCNTCTTCCATATGATACTCACCAGGATAATGCTTCAAACATCTATATGCTTCTTTTCTTATAGCACTTGGTACCCGTGGTGTCTTCTTGGGATCCATCAAATCTCTGAGAAATATTTCAGTATTCTTTATAGCCCATCTTCTCTCATTCGGCATTGTCATCGTCTTATTAACTCCTCAATCATACATGACTTTAGTACACCAGGTGGGTTGCACTGTTCTAAAACTGCTTTGAGATGATCAGTTTCCATGTCGCCAATAGGTATCCAACGAATTGGTTGGTCACCATTGATACCATAAGAACCCCAAGTCAAAACTTTAGCTTGAATTTCGTGAGGTTCATTATCATATAAACATAAATCTACTTCATCACCATGCGCGCTACGACGAACATAAGCTAATCCTCCATCAACCATATAAGTCTTACCATTGGCATCAGTATGTGTCTTATAATCGTGACGATGTGTCGATTCTAAGATCGTGCCGTCAGGAGTTTGCATGGCATTTTTAATTAAATTCTTCATTATTTATGTCCGAATAGTTTGCGTCTTTTATATTCAGTAATAGTTTCTAGTAACTTTTTAGACCAGTTGTCACGATGTTCAATAAAGACTTGAGCGCCCTCATCACCAGCGATTACAGTAACTAATTGAGTAATTGGCATCCCTGTCCGTTCTTCCCACATAATAGCATATGCAGTTTCTTGTATGAAGTAACCTTCACACCATTCTTTTTTCTTAGTCTTAGCTGAAGTCTTATAATCAATAATAGAATTTTTACCATCAAAGACTCCAACGCAATCTACTCTACCAGCAACACCTAGATGTTCTGAGTATAAAGCAGCCTCTTGGGCATAGACCTTGGTTAGTCGACTATCTAAGATTTCTTTTACTTCCATAAAGTTGGACTTTACAATAAGATTAGCATCTTTTAAATAGTCTTCTTCATTATCTACGTATCTTTCCAATACAGAATGGACTGCAGTACCACGAGTAGAAGCCCTGCTGCTAATTTTATTAGCTTGTTCGTCTCCTACTCTTGCTCTCCATTCCCTAATGTGGTCTTCACTTAGTATAGAAAGTACTGTAGTAATAGAAGGATACTTAATCCCATTAGGAGCAGCGTATTTTCGCCCAGCATCAGTAGTCTTTGCGACCAAATCTTTGTAGCCAAGATCAATTGGTTCATGTTCGAAGTTTCCTTTATTCATACTTGTTTGCGCCATGGACGTCTAGAGCCATCTTGAGGCCTGCCCGTTTGAGCCATTTCTGACTTATAGCCATTAATGGTAAAATTCAGTTTATAGGGATCAATACCAGAAGTATTTTCGATAGCTCGATGAACTGCAGCTAATTCCAGATCGCGTTCAGGCTTATTGGACTTTAGCTTCTCTTTATGTACTATGCCATATAGTTCATAGAGTTTAAAATGCGATAAAGGTTTAATTAGATTTCGAGCTTCTGCATCGTAATCTCGTGATTCATTTTTATCTTCATGTCGCCATCTACTCATAATGTAGTTCCTTTCTTTATCATTTAATATATGTATATTATATCATAGTTTTGGGATTGTGTAAACATTNATTTTACCATTTCTTAGATCATTTAGTTATAAGCTTAATCTAATTCCCCTCGTTCAATCATTTCTTTAGTCATAATGAAATCCCTTACAAAGCCAGATCTTACAATGTCTTCCCACTTGAATTCAATATGATCAAATGCACGCATATTTTTAATGATATTGATGAAATAACTAATACCATTTTGATCACCCTTACGAGTAAAGTCTGATTGATAGTAATCACCAGCCATTATAAATCTACAATCTTCGCCGAGTCTTGTTATAACTGAGCAAAGTTCGTGATAGGTACAGTTTTGAGATTCATCAATAATAACAATTGCATTTTTAAGAGTAATACCACGAATAAACGATGTTGTAAGAAACTCTATTTGTTTACCCGAAGTAAGCTTTGTCCAAGCATCTGAATCTTCAAATAGATCATTAACAATTGCTTTATATGGAGCTGTGTAAGCGTCTTCTTTTTCTTCTTGAGTTCCAGGAAGAAATCCCATGTCTCTTGTGGGAACTGCAGAACGTACAATAATAACCTTTTCATATTCTTTATTAAACACAGCTTCTAATGCGAGATATAGAGATATAAAGGTCTTACCAGTACCAGCTGAACCATCTAAGCATAGATGATTACCACTAGCAAAAGATTCGAATGCTAGTTTTTGATTCTGAGTTAATGGATCAAGCTTTACTAAATGCTCTAGTTTTAAACGTAATGGTTTTTTATTCATTTTGTATTGATATTCCCTCTATCAGCTGGTGGCATTCCACTTTGAATTCTTGATTGGACTTCTTTCCATCCTTCGCCTGCTTTCTTTAAAACAGATCCACCAGTTTCTCCAATAATCTTTGGAGCTGAAAGTACTTGTTGAATGTTTTCATCTTTAACGTATTCTTGCATGTCAGCAATAGACATCATTTTTGTATATACTTCGCCAGAAGTTAAATTTCTAAAATCATATAATGGCATTAAACCACTCCGGTTGTTTACGATTAGTCCAAATCATTTTGAACTTCTCTTGTTTTGTTTGATAAAAATTTCTATAGGATTGTACCGCGTTTGTTCCACCTAACTCATTAACAACGCATTCTGGATTAGATCCCATAGCTAGCTTATATGGAGTTTTACCTTGTTTTATATTAACAGGTAGCTTTTTAAGAGCTTCTCTCAACTTAGTATCTGTTGAATGAATCTTTCCATACCTATATGTATACTCATCGCATAGTGCAATGAAATGCTCGTAGTGCCAAGTATAATTACAACAGCCTTCTCGAGTCCAAATAGTTGATGGGTGATTAAAATGACATGCCTTATATAGAATATCTTCTCTTTCATCGGCAAGTTTAAAGTATTGTAACATAGAACCAGACTTAGATGGTCTACGTTCCATAACGCCATCTACCATTCTATGTACTGTTGATAGCATTTGAGCTGATTCAACAATCATTTTTACTACATGTTTGTCACATTGTAACTGTGCTGCTATCACTGGATCATCATCTAAAACAAATATATTCATAACGAGTCTTCTATTATTTAATACAGGTATATTATATCATACTTCTTAGCAAATGTAAACCCCTCAGTGAAATTAATTTTACCTTTTTTCACTGAGGGGAATAATCAATGCGCCTTGCTAATTGCCTCCATATCATCTAGGAAATGATTTAAATGCGCGATTTTCTTCTCCATCTTGTACGCTAACACCTCTTTTCCTTTCTTCATTAATTTTCTTTGATAGTATAATGCCTCATTTCGATCTTTCCTAAGGCGTTCAATTTGAATATAACTCATAAGCAATCTCCGGGTTAAGTTAATTGAAACTATCATGATATAGATTTTCTGGTAATAGATCTCCTATTTTTTGATTAAGTTTGGAAACGCGCCTTTAATCATAGCCTTTGTAATATATTTGAGTTTGATATTTTTATCTTTGGCTTCACAGAATAACACAGCGTCGTCCGGGTGAATTGATTCTAATAAATCGATAAATATTGTTTCTCTTTTAAATTGATTAAGCTTTGGCGTTGCAGCTTGTACAAAATTTCTAAACTTAGGATATTCAAATCTAAGTTGTTTTGGTAATTTTTCGCCAGAAACATCAAACTTTTTAAATGGTGGTTCACCGGGTGGTAATGCCAACTCAATTGTCTCATCAAAGTTGATACGTAATATATCCTTGAGAGCTGTACAGTCTTGCTCTTGCAAGTACTTGACCCTGTCACCTTTAGTTCCTAGTTTGTTAGCGTTTTTTAACACTTCGCTAATAAGTGGTTTTGTTGCTGGTTTAGCCATTGTAAAATTCCTCTACACATTCAATCAATAGATTGCATCGTTTTTTAATAAGATAGTTTAATACTTTCATCTTCATCGGAAGCTTTTGTTCCATAAATGTATTTATAATATTTTTTTGGTGGACATCAGGAATCTCTTCAAGATCAATAAGAGTTTTGTTTCTTTGATAGTTTCTATACTCATCTTGAGTCATTATTTCTTTTAGGTTATCCATATTATCAGCCCAATGCTCAATCTTTTTCTTAGTCATTGGAGCTTGACGAATACCTTCCATGATAGCATTATCAGGAGATAGAATATTAGGAATGCCATCACCTTTATCGCCTCGACAAATATGATCAAACTTATAAGTCCTAGGGTTCTTATCAACTACTATTTTCTTTTGAATTGGAGAATACTGCTTAACGTTGTTGTATTTGTGGAGTTGGATAAAGTCTTTATCTGATGAGATAATCATCACTGGTTCATGTTGACCAAACTCTTGAGTATTCATAGTAAGAGTACCAATGACATCATCAGCCTCGCATCCATCTATGTGGATTACTTTATATGGAAAGTTTTCTTTTAACTCTTCGCGTACTAGATTTAAGATTCTAAAGATCTCTCCCCAGTCTTGATCTGACTCTTTACGATTCTTTTTACGCATTCCTTTATATTCAGGAAAGTAATCTTTACGCCAGTATCCAGAACCATCAGCACAAATAACCATTTGACCGTATTCTTTTCGATACTTCTTATTATACATACGGATACTGTTTAGTATCATATGTCTTATCATATCTTCATCATTTAGCTTTTGTACTATAATATTAGATAGCGCTATTTGGCTATAGTCAAGTAAAATCATTCAATTGCACCCATTAGTTTTTCGTATATATTATCAAAATCGTCTTGTAGGAAATGACGAGTACCGCCATATCTCATTAACATCGAAGATATCATGTTCATAATAACAAACATATCACGCTGTTCAGGCATTTCTTCATCTCTAAAATCTAGTTCATCAAATAAACTATAATCGTTTAGTAAAACTTCTTCTAATACAAGAAGACATGTTTGTGCTGCTTCTTGACAATCATTAACGTATTCTTCATGCTCGCTTTGAGCTGAATAATATTCTTCGTCTATTGCGGCTTGACGAATATGCATTGGAAACTTTATCACTTTACTCATATATTATCCTTATTTAATAGATATATTATAACATACTTTTAGGTGTTTGTAAAGGTTTATTTTAAAAAACTTTTCACTGCGTTACCGCCTAACTTAATCTGAATAATACCATTGTAGTATTCGTCAGTTAATAATACTTCCCTATCAAACTGTTCTTTTGCTTCCATGTATGAACATTCACCTTTAGTCTTACAGAGGTGTAATATCTCTCTATAGAATCCATCATCTCCTATCTTTTCGTGATGCTCTTGAAGATGCTTATTAGAACCCCAGTAGGTCTGCCAATCAGATTCAACTAGAGTCTTCTTTCGACGTTTTCTCGTCTTGGTTATTCCCAGAGTCTTCTGACTCCAGAAAAACTTTTTTCCAACGTATTTCTGGGATGTTGCTAGGTTCGTTATCAGGTAAACGAAACCGTAAACGTCTTTGTGATTGAAGTCTTCTGGCGGTAGCCATTCTGAACCTTGATAATGCCATGTCATTTTACTCGTCGTTAAAGTCTAGTTCTTCTAGAGCTTCGTCCTGTTCTTCGCCACAGTGTGGACAAAATAAAACTATCTCGTCTTCCTGGTGCCCAATTATGCTTCTATTATAACAAACTTCACAGTTAACCACTGATCGCTTCATATGTTATCCTATGTCTTTAAATTGATCCCAACCACCAATAGATTTACCATCAACTTTTATTTGTGGGAATGTTCTTGCAAAGGGAAATTCTTCTAATAACTTTTCGCGATCGAAGTCCTTTCCAAGTTCGAATACTTTGTATTCTGCTATACCATAACTTTTTAAATTTTCAGCCTTGGCCTTTGCGTAATCGCAGAATGGACATTGACTCTTACTATAAATTTCTATGTTCATCATAAGCTTAATCCTTTTAACGCGTTACTATCTATATCTTGTTTAACTCCACCAATTACATAAGAGCTGATTTCAGTTTCTTGTGGAGCGACTTGTACGTTACTGCCACCAATCCACTTTTCAGTCCATGGTAATGGGTTAGCCTGAGGAACTACATAAGGACATGGTAATCCAATAGATCTCATTCTTTTACAACCAATCCATTCAATATAATTAGCTAAGATCTTTTCATTAAGACCAATCATAGAACCATTTTGAAACAAATAACTAGCCCATTCTTTTTCTTGGTTAATTACTTCTTCATATAATGCAATTGACTGTGGTTCCATTTCTTTTGCGATCTTTTCAAAATCTTTATCTTCTTTCTTAAGAAGCTTTAGCATAGTTGTAGTTGAAGCTAAGTGAACGTTCTCATCTCGAGCAATCAACTTAATAATCTTTGCGTTACCTTCCATCTTTTTAAGTTCAGCGAATGCCCAAGAACATGCAAAAGAGACATAGAATCTAACACCTTCTAAAGCGTTAGCGCTCATCATAGCCATCCAAATAGCGCGCTTATGATCCATTTTGTTTGTTGGACCACGATTACAATCAATAAGATCATCATAGTATTTACCAATAGACTTACCGCAATCCATAATATTCTTTTGATTTAATAGATCATCAAATACAAAAGATGGATCAGGATAGATATTACGAATAATATGCGTGTATGATCTACTATGAATTGTTTCAGAGAATGACCAAGTTTCAATCCAGTTCTCTACTTCAGGTAAAGATACAATAGGAAGGAATGCTAAGTTTGGAGCACGACCTTGAACGCTATCAAGTAAAATTTGTCGCTTAAGATTACTTGTAAAAATATGCTGCTCGTTTTCAGTAAGCGACATAAAATCTTTTTTATCTTTTGATACATCTACCTCTTCAGGTCTCCAAAAGAATCCTAGTTGTTTATCTGTTATTTTATCCATTTGTGGATATTTTACTTCATCATATCTTTGAATATCAACCGCCTCATCGAGAAACATCATTTTTTCTAAGTGCGATTTTTTATTCTTCTTCAATACTGCCATTAATTTTTTCCTTATATTTTACAGCTTTCGCAGTCGTCTTCTTCGTATTGTGGACTTTCACCATCGTATGTATGGTTTGTTTGTTCATCAACCATTTCTCCAGCACCATCAAAGGTGTTAAAGTAGTAAAGTTGCTTTAAACCATATTTGTAAGCTGTTACTAAGTCAGTCATCATTATAGACATAGGGATCTTATTGTCTTCGAAGTGTTCTGGATTATAAGATGTATTTACACTAATGCCTTGATCTATGTACTTTTGAAGAATCGCACAGATCTTAAGATAACCATCAGGAGACTTTTGATCCCATAATAGGTCATACTTATTTTTAAGATGGTGGTAACCAGGAACTACCTGAGCCATTACTCCATCCTTTGACTGCTTGTAACTAACTAATGCACGAGGTGGTTCAATACCATTCGTACTATTAGAGATTTGAGCGCTTGTTTCTGCTGGCATAAGTGCCATGAGTGTAGAATTACGAGTACCTGTTTCTTTGAGTTTCTCTCGAAGCTCGTTCCACGGTAGTCTTTCTGTATGCTCTATTAAATTATTTAGCTCTCTTTTATATGTATCAATTGGCAATACTCCATCGGCATATTTTGTGTGATTTTTCAAAGGAATTTCACCTTTTTCACTTGCTAATTGCTGAGAAGCTTTAATTAAGTAATATGACCATGCTTCAGCATATTCATCTACTATTTCAAATGCACCTTCATCATATTTAAGACCACGTTTAGCTAGGAAGTATGCTAAGTTGATAATACCTATACCAAGTGGTCTACGATTCATAGTGCCCCGTTCTGCTGCGCGTACAGGGTAAGACTGATAATCAAGCAGCTCATCCAAAGCACGGACAGAAAGATCACAATACTTTTCAAATTCTCTGGGCTCATTGATTAGACCCCAATTGATTGCTGATAATGTACATAACGAGATTTCTCCTTCTTCAGGACTATCTGATAGTGGGCTTGTTGGTAGATCAATTTCACAACATAGGTTACTCATACGAACTGGAGCAACTTTAGGTTTAAACGCGCCATGTTCATTTGCATGATCTACGTTCATAATATAGATTCTACCGGTATCTTTACGTTGTTGAATAAGAGTAGAGAATACTTCAGTTGCTGGCAATGTCTTCTTGCGAATAGAACGAGTCTTTTCATACTTTTCGTATAGAGTTTTAAACTTATCTTGATCATCAAAGAAAGACTCATACAAACCAGGTACATCACTTGGACAAAAGAATGTAATATCACCATTAGTTAACAGACGTTCATACATCAGTTTATTAACTTGAAATGCATAGTCCATATGACGTACGCGATTTTCTTCAATACCTTTATTGTTTTTAAGTACAACTAGATCTTCAAATTCGTAATGCCACATTGGTAGATATACAGTAGCAGCTCCACCGCGAACACCACCTTGAGAACAAGACTTTACAGCAGCTTGAAAATACTTTAAAAATGGAATAAGACCTGTATGTACAACTGATCCATCGCCAACACGTGATCCTTCAGCTCTAATTGAACCAGCGCCAATACCAATACCCGCTTTCTTAGAAATATATTTTACTATTGAAGTGGCAGTTGCGTTGATAGAATCCAAACTATCACCAGATTCAATAAGCACACAACTCGAAAACTGACGCGTTGGCGTACGAACTCCAGCCATGATGGGCGTAGGGAGCGAAATATAGAACTGAGATATTGCATCATAATAATCCTTGACATATTTAAGTCGAGTTTCCTTAGGGTATTTTCCAAACAGAGTAGCTGAAATCATCATATACAATATTTGAGGCGTTTCATAGTGGACTTTAGTCTTTCGATCTTGAACTAAATACTTGCCTCTAAACTGTTCCATACCAGCAAAGGTGAATGTATCATCCCTATCGTGTTTAATTGAAGCATCTAGTTCTAATAGTTCTTCGCGGGTATATTCCTGCATAATTGCGCCATCATAAACTCCACGGCTTACGTTATCAATTACGATTTCTACTAATGGCTTTGGAACATATTGACCATAGACTTCTTTACGAAGCTTATAAGATATTAACCGAGCTGCAACATATTGATAGTTTGGCGTATGCTCTGAGATTAGTTCTGCCGCTGATTTGATAAGAAGCTCGTGAATGTCATACGCTGGTATCTTATCATATAATTGTATATTTGCTTTAATTTCTATTTCGGAGACTGAAACTCCGGATATGTCGGCAGTAGCCCATTCTAGAACTTTGTGTACTTTTTCTAAATCAAAGTCTTGTGATGTGCCGTTGCGCTTAGTTACGTGCATCGTCATAAGTGGTTGTCCATCATTCATAGTTTATTAATTAGTAATAGTATATATTATAACATAAAACTCACGCTTTGTAAACGTTTATTTTGTTTTATTTTTTTTTCAATTCGTTGACGATAGCCTTTTGAATAACAGGAAGTTCCCATATAGTCATAAAATCAGCTTCTAGATGATCTAATCGATCAGCTTGAAGTGGATATTGTTTTCTAAACTTTGCGTCTTTTTTAGCCAATTCAAGGTCATACTTTACAGCAAAGTATTCCATATATTGATCGACTTTCTTTTGAAACCATATACCCATAGTGGTACCTTGAAACCATTGGTAGAATGAACTACCAATGACTGAAGATAATATTGATTTAAGTGTAAGTATTAATAGCCAATGCATATCACTTCTCCGTTTTAGCTAGCTTTTTAATAGCTTTAACATAGTTAGGCATTCCATGGTCTACAACACCATCAAAGAATGTCCATTTTTTCCATGACTGAATAATACCATAAAAGAAATCAGTCCATGTTGGCTTTAAAGCCTTATCGCCAAATCTATCAAAGTAAATCATAGTACCGTGATGTCTAAATCCTAGCCACGCTGGTGGGATTCTACATACGATATCGTTGTTATTCATAAATCTATAATGATCACATTTTATATTTTTGATGAATCGTTTACCTCCGACTCTCGGCGATCCGAATGTGAAGAGTTCTTGAGGTTCATAACGTGTGGCACTAATAGTAGCCATAGCAGCACCCAGACTATGCCCAGTAAAATATACATCTTTTCTTACCTTTAGTTGGTCATTATGTTCTAGTTCTTTTACAATATCCATCCATACATCGTCGACTTCTTCTTGGAAACCTCCATGGACTTTACCTCCAGCTACTGCTGAATTTTTAATAACTTTAAGATCAGCCATAACATCGTTNAGTCTGTTTGGTTCTGTTCCTCTAAATGCAAACCATANATCATTTCTATCTTTTGCTACGAGTACTTCTGCGCCGTCTCTGCTAATAATTGTACCTGAACCAAATCCTAGTTTTTTACAAGCCGTATCGGCTGGCTTAGGGTTCATATATGCGATTGCTGATAGCTTTGCTGCTACTTCTGCTCTTTCCCATACTGTCATATCGTCTTTCATTTTACTCATCTTTTTTCTCCACTTTAATTTCCACTGCTCCAGCATCTTCGTCGCCTATTGTTACGTTTCTGTAATAAACTATTACTTCACCGAGTTGATTAATATATCTTTTAATCTCTTGTGTATTATAAGCCATTAACTCATAATCGGCAACGCTCATAGCAACAAATACTGTATCGCCTCCGTGCATTTTTTTAATATCATCAATAAACTTATCAAAGTATGTATATCCTTCAGGGTATAGATCTTCTCTACCAAGCTTACAATCAGACTTTCCTTCTTCGTTTTTTAAACAATTTTCAATAATTTTAGTGTCTGAAACTACGTACCACTTAGGTTCTTTTAAGTTTAAAGATCTTGGTAATACTGGTTGTACAATATCAATCTTAATTGGTTTAGTTATTATTTCGACTTCACGAGGTGGTTGTTGTAATAGACTACACCCACTAATCATTAAGAGAGCTAATACGATTGCTATCTGCTTCGATACCATCAAACACCTCCTTTGTTGCATTATTAATTCGTGTTTCCATCAATCCAGGTCTAGCGCTTGCGAGCTTAGCAATGTTATGCCTACGGAATATATCCATATATTCAGACATTTGAGTTTCGTATTGCTGATTTTGTACTTGAAGACCTCTAAGAGAATTAGAAGTCTTTTCCAAGTTACTTTGAATTGCCTCGATCGCGGCCTTTTGTTCTTGATCTCTTAGATCTTGAGCTAGAATAACCTTTGTTTGTTCTTCTAGCTTGTTCTTCATTGGTACAACAGAGAATTGGTAATACATCATACCAGTAAAACCCATAGCAACAATAATTCCAATCAATATTTTACTCATATAATTTTAACCTATATTAGAAGTCTACTACACCATTTTTCCAAAAGCCCTGAGGTTCTAAAACATCTTGAATCTGATCTCTAAGATCTGTATCCATAGCTCTTAAAGCGCCTTGCATAACTTTTTTATTACCTTTACGGAACAATGCTTCAATTCGCTTAACTTGTTTAGCGTCTTGACCTTTCATTTTATTACCAAGATCATTTAGTCCTTGGACGGCTTTAGCGACTTTAGGATCTACAGATTCAGTAAGAGCATCAATAAGTTTTTGAACAGTAATCTTTTTCTTAGGATCCAAAGCTCCACGAACTACAGTTTTGTCAACATCAACTAAGTCGTCGCCATCAAAATAAACCTTTGGCTTTCTGCTTGCTTTCTTAAGAAACTTAGACAATTCCATCTGTGGAATATCAGCAGCCATGGCCTTAGGATTTACCTTAGCGGCTTCTTCAATAGCATCTTCTTTAACTACTGATAATTCAGAAGGTTTATGATTCATTGTCTTTTTACCAACACCAACCTTAACACTATCTTTAGTAACACTTAGAACTGTACCAATTCCGCCGTCCTTCATTTTGACTTTAGATCCTTCAGGAAACTGAGATGCCATTTGTGCAATTTGCTTGCGTAGATTCTCATCTAGTGCTTCTTCTAGACCTTCTTTAGTAATCTTAAATGAATCTGCTGATGCAGCTTTAAGAGCAGGATCTTTCCATAACTTCATAGCTTTATTAATTGCTTCAAAACCTGAACGAGCTTTAACAACTTGCTTATCACCTTTCTTAAGTTTATTGACTGGCTTTTGAACAGTTACTGTCCAAGTTGACACAGCTTCTCTTATTTCTTTAAACGTTTTCATTTTTTGCTTCCCTTTTTGCTTCGGCTGCTTTGCGCCTAGCAACTATTCTTTCTACGAATTTACGGCCTGCTTTGGTTCTACCATCGTATAGATCTTTCTTTTTCTTTTTCTTAACAGCATCCGCTGGCATAGATACACCACCCGATGCTACTGAATTTGCTGCTGCGTCTTCCCACATATCTTTAAATGTTTTCATCGTTTTAAATCCACACTAGTTACTAGTATTTTTTGTTTAGTTAAAACGTGTTCTACTTGGTATACGTTTAAACCGAATATATTACCATAGGCTTCTGTAAAATCAATGGCCTTTACCTTAGTATTTATACTAGCGATCACTTCACCGGTGTTTGGAGACGCAATATCTTGTACTAATGTATATGTTCCAGGAGCTAATTTGTTTTTATCAAACCATGAAGCGCTTTCAGATATATCAATTGTTTCTTCTAAATCGTCAAATACATCGTTTAATATGTTTCTAATCTCATCATCAGTAAGACCTGTATTTTCTTTAATTAAAAATAAAGCTGATGCGTACGATGCTAGTTTAGTTTGACCAAATGGTAACTTATTAAGTAAACGTTTTACATTAAATACTAGTCTATGAAAAACCGTGTATGCTGATTTTTCTTGTGGAGTTTTTCGATCTTTAGCTTTCTTAAGAACATTACCATTAGCGTCAATAATGCCTAGTTCATATGCATCGGTCTTATCCCAAGACGAGACTAATAACTTTAGAAACCTAAAGGCATAGAATAAATCAGCTGTTCTTGAGACTACGCTCATTAAAGTTTCCTCAGTTTATCTATTATGACTTGATCTAATGGTATTTCTACCTTAGCATCTTCCGGAAGATAATTCAGGAAGATTAAAAAAGTCTTTAGCATTGAATGATGTTCTGGTTCTATTTTAAACCACATCATTCTGTTAGCTGCTTCAATACCAAAAACGTTATATAAGACAATAATGTGGTTCAATATAAGCCTTTCTTGCAAGTCATCATATTGTTCATATCGTCTAAGTAATCGTTTTAGATACTTAAATCTTGTTAAATCTTCTTTAAACTCTTCAACGTCACAACACTCAGGATTATTGTAATGTTGTGACGCAAAGAGCTCAAAGTTTCTACTAGTTAGTTTGTCAAATAATTTCATCATATATTATATATAACTAGTCTTCTTCGTTGTCTGCCTCGTAACCAGCATCGACGTAATCAAAGAATTCTTTCTTCTTATCGCCTTCTAGTTCACCCGGTGATTTAACACCAAACTTTTTAAGAGCTTTGTTAAAGAATGCTTTATACTTAGCTTTATCTTCTAAAAGAGTATTCATAGCATGAGCTTCTTCAATTACCGCTTCGCTTACTTCTTCATTAGCTAGTTGTAATGCAGCTGCTACTTCTTTATCTTTAGACAAACCTTTCTTCATCTGTTCGATTTTCTTAACAGCACCAGTCATATTACCACCCATCTTAAGAGCAGTTTCTACAGCTTTCTTAACTAAGCCTTTATCAGCCTTTTTCTTGGCCATCATAGCAGCATAGTTAGCAGGAACTTTTACTTCGTCAACTTCTTCCTCGTCGTCACAAGAAGCTTCTTTAACTACAGAACCATCTTCTTTTTCGCCAGACTTCTTAACTTTATGCTTGCCTTTAAACTCTTTTTCGCCTTTAGCTTTAGGCTCAGCCACTTCATCAACTTCTGGCTTGTCATGGGTATAACCCTTCTTAGCAAGAGCTTTATGTTCAGCTTCGTCTTTAGCCACTTCTTTTTCACCAGTCTTTGGATCAAACATATCGTGTGGATATTTTACTTCTTCTTTTACTTTACCTTCGATTACATCGCGAACAGAATCAGCAACGCTTGCGATAATATCGTCTTCATATTTTTTCATATCTTTCTCCTATTTTATGAAAAGCATTCCTGTGATAGCTGTTGCGGCTGATGCCATTACTATCCAGAATAGTTTATTAATTATATTTACAGTCGCTTGATTTTCTCTCACGACTTGATCTAACTTATCAACTCTATTTATAAGAGTTAATATTTGTTCTCCTTGTTGCTTACCAAACTCAGCCATTGTAGCGATCTTTTCTTCGGCACGAGCTAATGATATAATAGCATCAGAAAGCNTATCTATTTTTTCTTCGATTCTATCNAATCGTGCTGATTGTTGAGCACGTTGTTCATTAGCTGTTTCCATATTTTACAACNCTACATTTTAAAGGTGTAACACCTTTTATTAATCTATGGTATTCATGATGTTTGANNTCAAACACCATACCCTTTTTTAAAAGCCAAGGTAAACATTTCTGTAATTGAAACTGCCAACCTTCACCTTCTAATATTTCTATTTCTCTGTCTTCAAAGTCTCTATGCCAAACGTATTCAGCGTCTTCGCACGTGGGGTCAAAGGTTCTTACCTCTCCATCTTCCCAATACGGTTTACCAAAAGTAAGATCCACCACCTTTAAGCCCCAAGTCTTTAGCATACTTCGGGAGGCGACACGCCCAATAGCCTGCTTTCATTTTGTCAGTCTTAGTATCACAGTTATGACGAGATGCAAAGTTTCTTGCAGCATCTCTATCTCCAATCTTTGATGTAAGACCACCCTTTTCGTCGCCAAATTCTATTTTCTTTACGTTTCCAGTCTTAGGATTTTTAACGTAAACAACGTATTTCTTTTTACCACTAGATCGCTTAGGTTTGTTTAACTCAGGATCTCCAGCTTCGTCGATTTCGATCATAGGCTGTTCTAAAGGAACTTGAACTCCTTCGTACAAACCAAACCTTTCTTCAATATGTTCTAAAAAATTATGCATTAGTTACCCTTTATAGTTCTTACGATTTTACTAATTATCATTTTAAGAGCTGNTTGGTATGCAAATCCNTATCCCCANAACCAATGNAACGTGTGGTTTTTTTCTATTTCTTCTTTACCACCAAACTTTCTAGTCCAGTTATCTACAAACTCGCCTTTATATCTCAATACGGCATGTGATACTTTTGTTTTACTTGGTCCTACTAAACATATACCAGCTTGATGTGTAATTAATAACCACCACATTTTAAGATGACTTTCTCCAGCCAATCTCCAAAGGATAGATAGCGCATAGTCTTCGCAATCTCCTACAAACTTACCTTCAGCGTCTTCTGAATAGATAATTTTCCAAGAATCAGCAGCGCCGAATTGTTCTTTATCGGTTCTATACTTCCACTTTGCTGTAAACGATGATACTATTTTATCTCTTGATTCTACTTCTTCTCTATTCATTTCTTTTGTCCTTTTATCCAACGTTGAGCTATAGCGTTTTCAGGAGCTTTATCAGCCCAAGTTTTTATTCTTTTAAACGCCCCAATCGTCTGACTATCAATGTCAGAGCCTTTAGAGTTATCAACTATTAATAATCTGTTTCTAAATAATCCTTGAAATTTACCAATATTCTTTTGAACATCTTTCCACATTTTAGTAACTAAACTGTCTTCTAAAGATCGAGATCTTAACTTGTTTCTTTCTAATGCAGTTTCTAAATCTGTATTAACAAATATCATATGAACAGCATAGCCAATTTCTCTTAACATATCAACTTGCTTTTTAATCTTATCATAGTCCTTACCAGTACCATCAATAACAATACCCATTCTACCTTGAAGAGCAAAGTTCATTTTCTTACCAGTAATAGCTTTTGCTTTAGCTCTTACAGCTTGACCTTGAGCTGATGCAATATCTTCTGGAGAAGCAGTAAGTCCTGCTTTCTTTAATCCCTTTTCAAAAGCATCATCAGAATTAATTAATCTAAAACCTAATGCTTGTAAAGCTGTTTTACCTACAACAAATGATTTACCAGAACCTGGGCCACCTGCTAAGAATACAGCTTTAAAAATAGAAGGATCGTTTACGCCTTCCATAAGTTCTAAATGTTCTTTAAAATTATCCATTATTTTTTAATATCGTATCTAAATGATTTATCTTTAGCTTGGCCTTTCTTTGTAATACCATAGCCAGCCATTTGAGCTAGTGCTTGTAACTTAGGCCAGTTTTTTTCAGATTTCTTTTGGCTTCTAGCTTTAAACATATCATCTTTAATCTTTTTAAATAGAGTATCAAGTATATCCATATCATCCATTACAAGAGGAGACTCATCAATGGAGTCTTCTTTAGCATACTTAGCTTTAAGTCTATCTAGCTCAGCTTTACGATCTTTAGCTCTCTTATCTAGATCAACGCCTTTACCTTTTAAGCGTTTAGTTAATCTTGATGCTGCTGATTTTGCTTCTTGTATTTCTTTAAATGTTTTCACTAGCTTCCCCTTACCTTTGCTGCAAGATCTTTATCAGCTTTACCCCATGTTCCAGATGACTTAGTTGTAAATGAGTTAACTCGAGCTAATCCCCACTGAGTTGGATTTGTTCCTGGTCTATGACTTGTTTTCCAAGCAGCATAACCACGATCAAATACTTTCTTTAGGATACCATAAGGCATGCCTGATTTTTCAGCTTTCTTTTTAAGTGCTGATTTAGCATCAGCTTCTTCTAATGATTGTGAAAAGCTTTTCATTTCGCCAAACTTCTTTTTAAAATTCTTGGTATGTTGGCTTTCAGGTGCATTAGGTCTTTCTTTATCATGAGCTGCTTTTTCTTTAGAATCCATATCGGTATATTTCTTTTCATCTAAATGTTCTACATCATCTAACCAAACTCTCTTCTTCCATTCGCCAAATTCGACAACTAAAAAGTTAGTGCCACATCTTTTAATAACACCAATTTGATTTGTTTCTTTTAAAACAACTTCATCGCCTTTTTTAAAAAGGTTACCTGTTATAAACTGTTCTCTTTTTTCTGATACTGTTTCTAGTTCAACGTGCTTTCGATGCATGTGAGATTCTTTTAGACCCATACCCTTTCTAATAGTATTAAACAGCGCCTTTGAATCTTTATAACCTTTAGGCATTCCCTTTGTAAAATTTTCTAAATCGTTATCTGAAGCATATGCTCTTAATTTAGATGCAGACATACCTTCAACGCCTTCAGCATCTGGATCTCTTTCTCCAGCTGAAACGATTTTAATACCATTTTGAAAGTTATAGAAACCATGTCTAGAATCGACACCGTTATATTTATTGAGAAGAGTATCAAACTCTTTAACTCTATCTGAGCCTGCGACCATAGTTACTGAGGTATAACCTTGGTCATATAATTTAGTAGCAATGTCCATAACATGTCTAACATCGCTATCAGCCATTACGCTACGAGCATGTTTTGGAAACATTTTGCGTAAGAATTTTACTTTGTCTTTAAACGATAAAGGATTCTTTTTAGCATCTTGTGATTTTGAACCATATATACGATATGGATTACTACCAGCCGTTTTCTTTAGCTTGTCAAAAAGTTTCTCATGGCCTGAAGTTGGTGGATTAAATCTACCAAAGACGAAATAGACTTCGCCTTTAGCTTCAGTTAAATAGTCGCTAAAACTTTTAATTTTCATATTATTCGTCGTTACCTTTGCTCTTCAATTTAGCTCTATCAGCTTTCTTAATTGCTGGTAGTAACTTTTTAGCAATCTTTGCAATTGCTCCTTTTTTAGATACTAATTTCTTTTCAATACCAGCTCTGCCAGCATATGATAGATCACCTTTCTTTTTATTCTTAAGTATTTTTTGTATCATGATATCACGAGCTTGTTTCGTGGCACGACCTTTGAGTTTTTCGGGAGATGCTAATTTTTTTGCTGCTTTCTTTTTACCTAGAGCAATTTTAGCTTTGTTTTTTCTGAAACTAGCTTTCATCTTCATTCTATGCTGAAGTGTCATTGCTTCAGAAGTATCAACAGACTCTTCAGATAGTTCTGCTTCGTGTTCTTTAAACGTTTTCATTTTTATCCTCGGTTCCATTTAGTTAGGATTATCCCAACCTTTAATAATGTCTTTGCTAAAGTTATTGGTAGAAAATTCTAATCTATCAACTAATTTAACTGCTCCACCTTCCATACGATCTATTGCAACAAAACCTTCAGGGTTGGTTACCTTAAATCCGGATTTAGTCTTAACAAAAGTACCAATTTTATTTAAACCATTTAGTTTATTTATAATAATTAATTTGCTATCTACCACTAAATTTTGTAAATCAAACACATTCTGTAAGTTTTTTATATTAGACTTGTCAAAAAATGCAAGTAATTGATCTCTTTTAGCAATTTGAGTATCTTTACCCTTTTGACTATTTCGCTTGTCAATCTCTTTTTGATAACGATCTTGAACAAACATAATAAGACCAGTAGCATGCTTCTTAGTGTCTGTGATTCTTTGACCTTCTCTGACTTTCCTATTGTTATACACATTAATAACAAGGTTTAGTTCTTTGTTTGACTCTAACTCTTTAAGAGTAGATCCAGATATTTTTTTAAATAACTTACCAGCGGCTGAAAGTTTACTATTAAGTAATTCAGTATCTTTTTTGGTTAATGTAGCAGTTCCTGATAGATCAGATAAAGTAGCATCGACCATCCAAACATCTTTTGAAGCTTTTAATTTTGGTACAATTTCTCTACCAAATTCAGCTATCATCGTTTCGAATGTTGCTCCAGAATACGTTGTATGCCAAACAATTCCGATCTTAGCTGATCCAATCGTCTTAGCGAGAGCACTACCAGTAGGTACTGCGTAAGCGATAGTGTTAGGATGAAACACAATATGACTAACTCCATTTATATTCTCCTTTTTAAGGTCNGACTTATCGAACATAAAATCACCTTGAATCACGCCTTTCACACCNAGAGGCTTAATGTAATCAAAGGCCATTTTCAACTTTTTAGCTAAATCTCCAGAAGTATCAGCATCGATATCAGCATGAGACTTATAGATCTTTGGATTAGCATTAAAGATACCTTTCTTTGCTACAAAGAATTGTCCATCAGATGGATCTTCTCCAGCAAATACGGCGGGAGCGCCATCCCATTTAACAGTAACGTCTACTGCAGATTTTGCGTTACCCGACAGCATATCTCGCAATGATCTCAATGCAAGTATAGCTTGGCGCGCTCCCTTAACTCCGCCATCAAGAATAAGATCTTC
>JGI26260J51721_1000039_pt1 | contig 50836 bp, 41 predicted proteins | sample SaaInlV_120m_DNA_4_FD_51721 | JGI IMG/M metagenome (IMG submission 51721)
GTCGGGTTGGAGCATTGCTCGACAGGGTCAGACGTTCAGTCTATGATTAGACAGCAGTAATTTCGCCCGGTACGAGCAGCAATGCTCGCCATGTGATGGTAATCGATTCTCCAGAGTCCCCAGTAAATGGATTGCTATTTGTTGCTACGGTCACGCCCGCCTCATATGATCCCATCATGCGGTCGATGTTGCTCATTCGCTTTGCATTATTTTCGAGCTCGTTCATGGTTCCATTGGCGGTGTACGTTCCTGGGATTGAACCGAACTCCAAAAGAGAGTTGTCGGTGACAATCGATGCCATCAGCTGTTCAGAAGCATCGCAGGTTGAGGTGGACTTTGCAGAATCGTCGACTTCGTCATGAGGTCCCGCAGTGTTGCTAAAGTCGGGTTCGACCGTCACATCATCACAGTTACTGGTTCCGACCTCATTGCTTTCCTCATATGAGATGACAAACTGAATCCCCAAGGAAGCAGTAAACATCTCGTCATAGGTGAATGAGAACTGCGCAGTCTGGTCGTTTCCAATGAACAATGTTTCCGTTTTCTCCCATTCTTCGATGGTGTAATTCATCGTGTACTCTTTGCTGCTACCAGCGCCATTAGCGTTTGAATCTGGGGCGAAATTAACGTAGGACACTTCTGTGACAGCAACGACAGCCAGCAAGATTGCGAGCCCAACAGCCACCGTTTGTTGACCTGGCACACTGTATCGCCCGAATGCATTCGTAGGTGAATCATCGCGCAACCAGCACAAGAGGAAGTGGGTTGCAAATGCAGCGCCGACACCAGGCACTGAGGGGAAGATCCCGTCCGCACCATCGAGGCCAAAGGTTACCCATCCAATCACGCCGAAAAATCCGGCCATCATCATTAGAATCGAGTGGGTTGTGTCAGGCTCATACCCCATCATACGAACCAAAATCATCGGGACAAAAATAGCGCCCAAGCCGTAAACGGCGAGAACAACGAGACTGAACACAGAATCGCCGAACCCTGGGAACTGCTGACCAACGAGGGAAATCACCGTGGCGAAAACCGCCATGCCAAGAGTGACCATTTTCGTCTTCTTGTGGTCCTGACTCCATTCAGACTTCACGTCATCGGTGATGGCGGCTGTGCAAGCCAAGACTTGACTGTCCGCAGTCGACATTGTGGCAGCAAAAATCGATGCGAGGATGACGCCGCCAAGGAACGGGCTCAGTTGTTCCATGGCCAACAATGGCAACCCAGTTTGGGCACCATCCGTGCCCAACTCGGGTAATAAAACACGGCACGCAAGGCCGATAATGAACATCAAAACGATGAACGGCGTTTGCCAAACGAAGAACCAAACCATCGCTTGCTTTCGAGCAGCGTCGTCTTTCAGCGTCATGACTCGAGAAACAACCTGTGGCTGTCCCGCCACACCCAAGCCGCCTAAGAAAAAGGCAGCAATCCAGAGGGCAGCCCCAAATCTCAAGCCAGACGGGAACAGACTCACCATCGAATCATCAACGGCCGCAAGCTGATCGTGCAAACCAGAAAGCCCACCTGAATTCTTGACTGCAACAAGGCAGAGGATCGTTGAGCCGACAATCATGACGCTGGATTGAGCGGCATCAGTCCAAATTGAGGCACGAATCCCGCCAGCATAGCAGTACGCCACAACAAGCACGAATCCGATCAGAATACCAACTGTAGGGGCCCAATTGAGCATAGTTTCGAGGGCAACACCACCTGCAGTCAGTTGAGCTGCTGCATAGATCGAGAGGAAAAGAACCGATAGGACCGCTGCAACCTTTGCTTCAGGTGAGCCGGTTGTGCTTGAAACAAGAGATGTGAGCGAGCGAATACCCCGTTCCTCTCCTTCTTTCTGGATGTACTTGTAGAGCCAAATCCATGCTACCAATTGCCCGATGGTCGACACCAACGCAATCCAAATCGCAGAGTAGCCTTGAACGTAGATGAAACCGATGAAACCGATGAACATGTAGCCGGAGTTCCATGTGCTGACGGCCGAAAGTGCAGCCAATCCTGGATGCATACCGCGTCCAGCAACGAGGTAATCATCCGTCGTGTCTTCTTTGACGCGCATCGATGCAAGCCCGACACCAGCAAAAAAGAACATGAACAACAGGAAAGAAAGGAGAATTATCACATCGTCAGACATACAGCCACACACCTTTAGCGCCAACGAAGGAGAGCCTTCTCTTCAACTTCACTGGTTTTGGATTGGAACACGAGGCTGTTGAGCCGCCCGCCAGTTTGACCTTCAAGTTGGCCAACAGTCGTCACCACAAGGGATTCATCATCCGTGCCCATATCGGAACACAGCACGACATCCATTGAATCAAGATCACCACTTAGGAGGGCTTCACATGCTTCGACGCGCATCGATTGCAAGGCAGTCTCTTGTGGCATTTCTTCAATTGCATCTGCGAGCTTGTCCCACATCAACCTCAACGAGGCAACCGCATCTTGGGGTCTCATCGGAATTTGGTGGCCGATGCCTTCACCTGTCGGATCCAAATCGAGAAGGGCCAGTGTGTGGAGGTTTTGATGCATGTTCGCGGCGATGACTTCCAAAGGTGAAGTCGCCACCCATCCACCATATGGGTAGGTGAGCGTGGTTTGCCGCCCGAATTTATAGTTGGACAACCCGATGGCGCCAGTCACCAAGGTCGTGATGGATACGCCATGGAACACAAGGCATTCGAGGCCTGCTTCAGTCGCTTGGAGTTGTAAATCAACATGCGTCGTTGCCTGAAGCGGATCGCCAACCACCAAGAGCGCAACCAACGAAGTTCGAGCCAATTCAAACAAAGCCTCAGGGAGTTCCACTTCCGGCCTCATCACCTTCTCGATGGCTCCAACTTCTGCTTCAAGTGCATCGAGTTGTGCTTGTGGCCAAAGAGCAGTGTACGCTTCATACCGCCGCACATCGGCGGCCTTTGCGGCTTGAAGTGCTTCAACACTCATTCCAGAAAGACGTCCCGGTCCCATGCCGATGAGCATAAGGCCAGTGTTGGGAAGAAGGGGGGCCTTGGTGTGTTCCGCCGTCATGCTCAAACCTCCCCTTCGCTTGGAGTGAGCGAGCATCATGCGTCATTTGAGTGTGCCGAGCGCGCAAACCCAACATTGGTTGGAGCGCTGTCGTTCTGAAAAATGGCTTGCTGAGCACACAGGCGTGACCAGTTTAAGGGGGCGGAAACAAAGCCATCCCCCTCAACCAAACAGCTCCGCCTGAAGGCGATGCGGCATGGCTCGGAAACGCCCTGATTGTTCTGGCTGCTAAGGAAAAAGCACCTTCACACTGGACCGAACACTTCGATGCCGAACTCTTGAAACATCACAAAGACGACTTGCCCAAGGCGTATGAAACACAAGGCGATGTATTGATTGTAAAAATCGAAGAAAGCGTTTGGCACTTGGCTGAGATGATCGCAGACGCCATGCTCACACAGTTGCCGAGCATCCGCCTCATATGCGCGGACCTTGGCGTTCAAGGAGATTTCCGCGTTCGCAATCTCGAACCGCTTGCAAGCCGCGATGGCTCGACAGAAACGATGACGAGGATCAAAGAAAATGGGTACTTTCTTTGGGTTGATGCTTCCAAAGTTTATTTTTCTGCTCGGCTTTCAAACGAACGAACTGGGACACTGCAAAGCGCAAAGAAACTCAAACAACGTCTGGCCCGCCCGCTTGTCGTCGCCGACCCCTATGCAGGCGTTGGCCCAAGCATGGGCGCCCTGCTTAGCGAGCCATCCCTCATCGAGGGGTATTACGCAGGTGACCTAAACCCCGATGCGGTGGAATTATTGCAAGCAAATTTGACGTATTTGGNCGGTCGAAGAAAAACCGAAACGGGCGAACCTGCGCCCGCACTCGCCCCNTCAAGNGTCATGTGTGCCGATGCGACCCAATGGAAAACAAACCCTCGCCTTTGCAACTCATCTGATCTTCTTTTGGTCAACCTCCCCCACGACAGTGTTGAACATTTGCCTCACCTTCTTCCATTGTTGCGAACGGGGCAAACCAGCCTTTTGCGAGGCTGGGCGATTATCGATCGAGCCAATGAAGCGACGGAGAAAAATAAGATTGAATCGGCAATCATAGAGGCTGGTGGAACGATTGAATCCCTTGAATTCGAAGAGGTCAAAGGATTCTCTGCGAGCAAGAGTTTCATGTGTTTCGAAGCATGGGTTGTGCTTGCTGCTGAATCGCTGAGTTCATGAATCAGCACCGATTGCGTACGACCATGCAGAACACGGTCACATGCGTTTGCGGTGTGAAAATCGACGTTGCCGGTGCCACACCTCGTAAAGACGGTACCAAGGTTTGGTGCAGGGTTTGCGGGACTGTTTCAGTCCATCACCGCGAGTGAACCTCAGCGTTCAGCGACCAATTGGTGAGCGCCAAGGCCCATCTTCATCCAGCGAGAGATCCTCTTCTGGCATACCAGTCCTGAGGGGTTTGAATGGACTCTTTTCGGTTCGCACCGGATCTGACTTCGCACGCTTGGCCATGAACACCTCAGCTTTCTGCCGGATGAACACCTCTCCAAAGGCAACGAGGAAGAGGGAGATTGAGAGTATGATGTGCCCCTCGAGTCTGTAGGATTCAAAGGGCTGGATTTGGAGTACTTGTTCGGCTACGATTCCTTCGTCCACGGTCGTTTCGACGGTGTAGGTGCCGGGCTCAAGTGCCCCGCTCCAATTAGGGGGCCCCTCTGAAAGCAGACCGGACCATTGGGCTATTACGCTGTTTGATGCGTCGCGAATGATCCACGACACAGTTCCATCATCGACCGATACGCCTGTGAATTCGACTTCCATTTCCGCGGGCATTTCCTTGTTGAGGCCAAATACAGAATCCAATTCGACGGTGCGTGTTTCGATGGCTTGGTCGACGTCATTGATTTCGTACGGAGCAACGCCGCCTGCGACACTCATCCATAAGCTGTTGAGAACGAGCAACGCAACTGGCCATAACACCAAATTGACCAGCCGTTTTCGTTCCATAATAACATAAATTACTCGAGTTTGCTTTTGATACTATGTATTTCTAGGGAGCAACAGCATCATGAAGTTCCACCATTTCCAAAATGCGGTACATCCACGCCAACTTTTTCAATTTCTGTCCAGGGACAGTGGTGGCCGACCACATGCCAACCGTGTTGAGTGAAAAGCCCACTAGGTCGATGTTCATAGGATTCACACCCATTGCCAGGGCGAAGCATACGGCTCGGTCTCCGTCTGTGAAGCCACCGAAGTTATGAGCGCCTTGACATTGTGCTGGTGTCTGGTGCGTGAGAATAAGCCAGGGAGGGGTATCGAACTGAGACCACTCTGACAACGCACGTGTGAATCTCTGAACATTATCACCATGGCTGTGAGCTACGATCGGAACGCCTTCCTTTGCTGCACCGTGGAGGTGAACCCCTCCATCGAAATCTGAAACCACGCATGCAAGGCGATTTCGTACCCGCAAGGCACCAACTGAGCCATCGGCAGCGATGATGACGCCTTCCTGTTGAGCGACCCTTCGTGCTTCCTCTTCAGTTGCTGCAGCGCCTAAAACAGTCACCCGTTCAGCGGCAAACAATGTCGCACGCAATGCGTCCAAGGAGGCAAGGCGCCCTTCTTGACTCCAAGAAGGAACTGCAGCGACGAGTTCATAGGTGCGTTGGACCAATGCTTCTGCAGCAAGCAGGTCTTCCTCAAGGCCCCATCCAAAGGCGTCACGCACCTCATCTTGAATGTCCACAAGGCGTTGGTCAACAGCCTCGTGCATGTTCGTTGGTTCCATGGGGACCTCATCAAGTGTCCGTTGAAGTTCTTATGCGGTCGGCGCGCTTCGCTCAACCATGCCCGTCCCAAGGTCCCTGCCGGAACTGGAAGACGAGGTGACGTTCGCCCGCTATCCCTTCCTCCCGCAGGCGAGTGGATGGATTCAATCGATGGCGGTCGATCATAATATTGATCTTGACGAGCTCTTGGACGGTTCGTGGATGGAAAAAGCGCGTTCTCGCGCTCGTATTCGCCTCATTGATTCCATTCAATCCAAGGAAGGCGTCGAGGTTGTTGGTGGGGATTTATTCACTGAAGAAGGACGAATTATCGAGGCCTTCTCGTTCTATTACGCCCGATTGGTCGTATGTGCGTCGGAAGACGAGCGGCTCATTGCCCGCTGGGCTCAAGCAGAAGCGGCGCGCGCAGAACAAATCCTCATCAAAGACNCCAAGAACATCGAAACCATCGCTCGAACCTACATCAGCCAACTCGAACGCAAAGAGGGCAAAGGTGGGCGCCAAGCAGCCATGAGCATTGGCTCAGGTAATGTGGACATGCGCTCGCTAAGGCAATCGCAATCGGGGCCAGTTTGGAANATTGGCCTCAGTGATTTCATTGAGATATGCCCTAAGATTACTGGCGCACGATGGCGCTTACCAAATTGTGATGTCAACCAAGGATGGGTGACGCTGTTCGATGAACCGACATATGGATCATCTGCCAAGTTAGCCCGATTGCTCCGGGAACGGATCAAAAGAGGCGTCGAACAAGACGCATTAGAGAAAATGGCAGAGGTGACCACCGATCTCGCCATCCGTTTGGCAGAACNAGTTGGCATGGTTCGAAACCTTATGTCCAATCAAGCAAGCGAGGCGATCGCATTGGTTGGTGCGGCTGAAGAAGATTGGCCTCCTTGCATGCGAAAGGCCGTTTCAGATTTGGCCATGGGCGTCAACTTGAACCACTTCGGGCGGGTCTTTTTGGCATCGATTTCAGCGGTTCTCGCCCTCCCAAAAGAGTCATGCGTCAATTTCTTCCGAGGCGCCCCAGATTTCAGTGAAAGTACGACTTCGTATCAGGTTGACCATGTCTACCAACACGGTTACACTCCATCCGGATGTGGCAAATTAAAGGTCAATCACAACTGCCCAGTTTTGCCTGGCGATGATCGTCTGTGCGACCAGCCATGGCTTGATCACCCGCTCAAGTACATCAGGGCAACACAACGATGGAAGGCGCGAACGCAAGCCCCAGCGCCGCCCCCCAAGACCACTTCTGAAGAGCAACCAGAAGCGTCACCTCCACCGTCAACAGATTAAGGCCAATTTGTGCATGTCGAACTGGGCTTTCGCGCGAAGACTTTGAATTGGGTGGGCGACTAGGGTACATCCAACAGCGGTGGCAAATGATGGTGAGAACGCTCGTATTGACAGTAGACCGAGACAACGATCTCGGCATCAAAACAGCGATTCGCGGTCCGGTTATCGGCCGCCGTCAAGTGCTCACTGCGGCGCTGAAATTGGGAATCGCAGACCCAGAAGAAAGCGACACAAACGCCATGCTAGGTGCTTTGTCGGCCCACGACAAACTCGCCGAAAAAAAACCTGAAGAGGACGAAGTTGAGATTGCCATCCTCACAGGGGATGAAAAAGTCGGCATCCGTTCCGACCGAGCCATTGCAGCACAACTCGAAGAAGTGGTCGCCCAATTCCAACCAGACAAGGCCATCCTCATCACTGATGGTGCTGAAGATGAATCAGTGCTTCCAATCATTCAATCACAAGTTCGTATCGATCACGTTGAGAAAATCATTGTGAAGCAGTCGAAGGGCATCGAAGGTACGTATTATTACATTGTTAAGGCGCTTGAAGATCCAAAATGGCGTGCTAAAATCATGATTCCTTTCGGCCTTGTTCTCGCAGTATTCGGTCTTGGCATCATGCTTCCAAACGAAATTGGTGGCTTGCTGATTGGTGGTTTGCCGATGGTGACCGGGCTTTACATTCTCAGCAAGGGAGCAGGCATTGAGACCACCGTCAACAAAGTCATTCAAGAAATGAGGGAAAACGCAGACGCTGCTATGTTTTCTTCATTGTTATGGACCGCTACCCTGTTCAGCGCAATCTTTGCGGTTGCAGAAGGGTGGAGAGAATACTCGGTGCTTGCCGACGTGTCTTCTCAATCAATCGTCTGGCTGTCTGCGGTTCACAAAGCCCTGGCTTGGATCGTCATTGCGTTCCTCACTTCAACAGCCGGCTTCATGCTGCTTCGATTGAAGCGAGGGTCGTTCTCAGGACGACTCATTGTGCTCAGTATCTTCGGCATGGTTGTGTATTCATTCGTCGACACAGCCCTTGCGATTGCAACCGATGTGTTGAGTGGAACTGCTTACGAATTTAGCGTCGGTAAGGTGCTTGAAGACCTGACAAACCCGTTGATTTGGGTTGTCGTTTTGTGGATGACAATGACCATTGTTCGCTCTTTGCAAGCAAAGCAAGCTCAAGCAGAACGCTACTGGGGCATTTGATCACANGATGAACTTCGGCATATGCCGAGCCATGGTTTGGTGGCCGACAACGCCCACAAGGCTNCCCTCTTTGTTGACGACAGCAATTTGATTGAGGTCGTGAGTGAGCATCAATGCTCCCGCCTTGAGCAACGGTGTGGTTTGTGTGACTGTAATCGGGGGAAGGTTCACCAACTGTTGTGCTGGGATTCCATGCATCCAAGCAATGTCACGGTTGACCTTCTTCCTTGCGATGATTTTCAACACATCAACAGCATGGATTCTACCTTGAGGCGCACCCTCGTGATTAATGACGAACACGTGGTCCCAATTATTCGATGTCAAGTCNTCGATGACATCGGCCATTGATGCATCATACCAGACCCAATGTGCTTCGAGCATGGTTTCCCCACAGGTAATCGAGCGTGCTGTCTCAGNTCGCTGTTTTGACGACATTCTCGCCATGACTTCTTTGGTCAACTTCCTTGGTCGGCTTTGAGGCATTGAGGTCCCTCTCTTGTTCCCGCGGCGCACGCGCTTCTCTTTCAAGGCTTTCGGCGNCATGATACTTTCCACATCCGTGTTGTGAGGTTCCGGATACCGGCAAAACCCTCGACACAATATAACTGAACAGTGAAGAGTGATGAACGCTGCGAGTGGGACATGGCATCTGTACCGCCCGAAGTTCTTCACGCCTTGGCTGGCATGAGCGGCTATGATCGAATGTTGGAAATTGACCGCATCGCATCTGCTTATGGCGTAGGCCATGCATGGATTGAGCAACAGATTGCAGGCTCGGCTCAGCCATCATCACCAGCCCAGGATCCAAACAACTTCGCCCCCTCCTCAAAGGAGGCCCCGGCCCTTCCGTCAACCCCTTCGATCCCAAATACGCAAAGTTTCCGATTCCAATATGACCCATCAGAACAAGCTGCAGAGCGACGACAAAGTGTGAGTCAGGCGATTCTCTGCCCTGCGTGCGGCGTTGCACTCGGCATCCCGGCAGTCCGCCCAATCAAGGTCACTTGCCCCCAGTGCTTACAAGAATCCATCTTCCAATCCTAGGCGTTGAATTCATACCGGTGCGAACGAAGCGCTGGGCATGCGAGACACTTCTCCTCGGCTGTGGCCCTATGCGCCAGCAAACTCACCAGTGGCCCTTCCCGAGTCACCGTTGTTCTTCTCNAACACAACCCTTCGGGAATTGACNCCTCCAGCCGATCATCAAGAGGGCCAACTTTCGGGCCCNGCTTTGCAANCCTATTGNGCTTCATTTACATCNACAGAAGGCACCGTCGAACACCTGCTTGCAGAACAATCAGCACCGCCAATGGCCCAACGACGCCCGTTTTTGTTNCTCGGGGAACTTGCAAACCCATACAGGTTGCAGGACATTCGCATTGGAGCAATGCCAATCTACACCGTGCGAATCACGGACCTTTCCCGTACCTATGCAGATGGACTTGATCCGAGGGACACCTACCCTGGCGTCCATCACATCACCCTTGCGAGAACCGCCGGTTGGTGGGAGAAAACACACATGGCCATGGCCACGGTCGAGCAAATGAAAGCCATGATTTTCTGGCTCGACAATGGGCGTTCAAACACTTGGAAACCAGTCAAACCAGCAGAAGGAAGCCTTCATTTTGAACATGAAAAAATTGNCGCGCCCTTACCAGAAGACATCGTATGGGATGGCGAGAAGGAACTTGTTGAACGCACACCTCCGCCAACAAACGGCCCACAGATTGATCTCTCCACGACAATGGTTCCAATCCACACTCGCTACGGTTGCTATGACAACCGTGGACGGTTGGCGCGAGCGACGCATCTCGCCCAACGGCAATTCCACGAAGGTATGTTCCGGCGTGGCTCTTCCATGAAGTGGAATGACGTGCTCGATATCCTCTGATTGTTGGGCTCCCATGGATGCCCCATCAAGCATTGATATACGCTGCCGTTGATGTATTACATGAGTAAAATGAAGGGCAATGGGACACAAAAACAAGCTCGCTTGGCACGACTAAAGAATGAAATCGTGGAGTATGTATCTTCACAAGAAAGCTGTTCGGCAGCAGACATCGTGCATCATTTGTCGAACGAACGACGATGAGAAATCACGGGCTCACTGCCCGCAAAGTTGGCTTCTTCATTCCACGCTATCTTTCTGAGTTCATTTCCTTCACCCTCGATCACGGTACAGGAAAGCGATTGTACCACCTCGCGGCATGATGGAAGCGTTATCTTCATGCCACCGATGCCCATGCCCTGTTCATGGAATGGCCTGATTGGGTGACTGCCCACGTCCTTTTCCCTACATTCTCAAAAGAGGTGCACGACGGTGCAGTCCCTATTTTTTCAGACGGAGAGCCTGCTTGGGTGCTCCTCGACCCGAAAGCCAAAAACGGCCTTAAATCTCAGTTGATGGCAGCTATCAACGCCTATTCAGAACCAACCCAAGACCCTACGAAGAGCGGTGCAACCGTCGACGAGTCACAAGGCCCAGTCGTTGTCCATGCAAACGCCATCGTCGAGCCTTCTGTCCATTTCATCGGCCCGTGCTTGGTCGAATCAGGGGCCACCATTCGCCATGGAGCATACGTTCGGCCACATGCATGGATTTGCTCTGGATCGGTGGTTGGCCATTCAACAGAAATCAAACATTCAATTTTACTTCCAGGGGCGAAAGCACCTCACTTCAACTACGTGGGAGATTCAATTCTTGGCTGCGGTGTAAATCTAGGCGCAGGTACAAAATTGAGCAACTTGCGAAACGATGGAGGAGAAGTCCATCTTCGCTTCGAAGGTCGAAGGTTGGGAAGCGGCCTCAGAAAATTTGGCGCAATCCTTGGAGAACATTGCCAATTGGGGTGCAACAGTGTGACCAACCCAGGGACCGTTCTCGGTCCTAACAGCGTTGTTTGGCCAAACACAACAGTCACCGGGCTCTCTCCTGCTAATTCGACCCACAGGTGAACGAAATGACCCGTCGCTTGTTTGGAACCGATGGTATTCGTGGCAAAGTGATTGACGCTTCCCCCGACGAAGAAGCATCGATCAACGCTCTTCACGAACAACGGGTCATCAGCACAACCCTTCTTCGCATCGTCGGCGAAGCACTTGGGCGCACCATGGACCAATTGCCTGGCGAGGGCACAAAAGCAGTGATCGGATGGGATGACCGCCCAAAGAACACAGAATTGGTCGCAGCACTCACGCTTGGGCTTCGGCTTACAGGATGCACGGTTGTTCATGTTGGGATGTGTGCAACCCCTGCCCTCCATCGCGCCACCCTCCGTCACCAAGCACGCATCGGTTGCATGATCACAGCCAGTCACAACCCTGTATCGGATTCTGGATTGAAGGTGTTCGATTCGCTTGGTTACAAAACCAATCCACAGTACGAAGATTTTGTCTCGAACATCGCGGATGCATTAGCCTCAGAAGAACGAGAGATTGACGTCATCGATGAAGCAGAATTATCTCAACCAAGCCAACCATATGATGCGTCGATGAGCGCAGCAAACCACCATCCTTCTTGGCTTTCGGAGCGGTATGCCCATTTCCAAATCTTGACTGGGACTGAGGGAATCAAAGAGGCGAATGTGGCACGTCCTTTCGTCATTGATGCCTCAAAGGGTGCCGCCCACACTTGGTTGGCCAATTGGCTCTCAGAACAAGGCCTCGAAAGCATCGAGGTGAGCGGTGAGGCGCAAGCCCTCAACCTCAATTGTGGCGCAGGGGATTTCTCGCCAACCCAAACATGGACCTTTGAGGAGGCCTCAAACTCTCCTCACATGCTGCTGCAAAACCTAACGCCTTCGTCACCGGGGACATTGGTCGGCGCTGCACTCGATGGTGATGGCGATCGCTGCCTCGTCATCCAAGCAACTCGAGACGGTTTTATGGTCATTGATGGGGATGCGATCGGCGACACGATTCTCTCTACCGCAGCCCTGCATTCTGAGGCACCATGGCACCTTGCAGCAAGCATCGAATCTGATCTTTCACTGCTTGCCACAGCCGAGCGTTTGCCTGCACCAGTTGAAACAACCGAGACCGCTGTCGGCGACCGTTGGCTGTCAAAAGCGCTTGGCGATGCACTCCCATATTCTGAAACCCCCCCGAGATCGATTGGTGTCGAGGATTCGGGCCACATTGTGATGCCAACACCACTTCCCGGAAAAACCGGTGACTGGGCTTTGGTTGGTGATGGCGCAGCAACGCTTGTTGCTTACTTGCTTGCCTTCTCAAATCAAGATGCGACTTACCACATGAAACGAGGTTGGAAGCAACGACGCTCTGTGAGTGGTGTGGACCGAACCCTTTGGACGGGCCAAAACAGACTTGCGGACCAAGCTGAGTCAATTGCAAAGGATTTCTTTGAGCAGCAAGGCACCGTTGAGCAATGGAATCGCCATGGCCTTGAAGGTGAATCAAACCTTATGCTGATCTCATTCGAAGTCGATGGCCATCCAGCATCCCTTGGCATTCGAAACAGTGGTACGCAGGCTAAAATCAGTGTATCATTGCGTCTTTCTCCAAACATAAATCCGGCCAATGCCCCAGACCTCATGAGTTCACTCACGAATCTTTTGGGTGCAGAAATGAAGGCATGAACGCCTCATAGTCGAAACGCATCATTCGTTGGCCATTTCACCTTCAAAGGTCTGCGTGAGCCACGTGACAATGCCAAGAAGCGCTGCGGAAGCAAGCAGGATGGCAAACAATCCTGTGACAGAACTGCCTCCAATGAGCACAACTCCAGCAACAATCCACCCGAGCACCAAATCAAGGGCTCCAACAATTCTCCAGCCTTTTCTGAGGGTGAGAATACCGCTGACCCAAGACACGGTTGATGCGATGAGGATGAACACAACAGCGTACACGAGGTTCGGGAATCCAAAGCAAGCCAAGAAGAGTAAAATGTGCAGGGCCCACAAACCAGCAGGGAGCCAGAGCCCCATGCGATTGATGACGGTCCATGCTACAAATCCTACCGTGATCATGGACATGGTCGAAGCGACAAGGTAGAATGGAACCACAGTGAAACTGAGCAATTCTGGTGCCCATGCCATGATGCCTTGCACAACAACNGGGAGGGTAATCCATGCCATCAAAGCAGGCGCAGGTTGCTGCCACCACACACTTCTTCTTGCGGTGAAGGCGAGCACCAACACTCCAGCCACTCCGAATGAAAGCACACAGACGGCGAGGGCCCAAGCACTGCGGCCAGCAGCCCCCCGATGATCGCCCATATCCCGTTGAATCCGCTTCCCTTCGACCCAATCAAAGCCNAGCACAGCACCAACAAGCGCCACCTCAATTCCCATCATTGGCACGCCTGATTCAAACAGGAATGCGTCAAAGGGATCGAAATTGAATGGAAGAGGCACTTCGCCACCAATGAGGAGGCAAATGACGCGGTCAAGCATGGCCAAAAACACGACACCTTCCAATGCATTTGGAAGACGNAGCCCAAGGTCACTGCGCCCAATAATGCCCATGCCGNCCATCATCACCAAGCCACCGAAAAGAACGAGTAAATGCCATGTGTCCTCGAGCACTACGACGGAATTCGAAGCTCTTCCAGCGACGTGAATCAATACCAAACCAGCCATGCCAACCGCAATTGGGGACTCGATGCCCATGATGTCAGGGAGCCTCAAACCAATTTCATTTGCTCGNAATCGCGCCGCTCCAACAAACAACATCGAGAGTAAAACTCCGAACAGCAATGTCATCAACGTGTTGCCAGAAAGGAACGAAATCACCGTGGTGACAAGGATTGTGGTGACGAGGAACATCATCGTGATGATTGGTTGGTGGTGAATGTCTCCAACTTCAAGATCGTATTCTCCAGCCGTGCTCCAGTTTTTCGATCGCTTTCGTTGCTTTTCAGCGAGGGCCAACAACTCAGTGTCGATCAGCCGCAAAGATCCTTGGACAGGCCCTGAATCATCAGTTNGCGATGCTTGAGACTGCAAAATGACTTCACTGGGCCCAGTTGCTACGCCGNCATNGGTCTTCTCAACCATGTCCATNGCACTGTATTCGCTTGCGGTTGTTGAGGCGGCAAGGAATTCCTGCATCCGTTCTTGCTTTTCCTTAATTCGCACAAGTCGATCGTCGCGACGAGCAAGGGCGCGCATGCCTGCACGGAATTCACCTTGAATGGCGAGGTAGGAACCGGAGGCTACGAAAGCGACCAAGGCGGTGAGCACAACGAATGTCATGTTGAGGGTGAGTCCAGCCAATGCCATTGTGACGATGAGCCCAAGGGCTGCAAAGGCGGGTGGAAGCAGTTTTTCAAGCGTCACTGCTCGTTGGAGGTACAAGACGAGGGCGACGAGTCCAACACCCGTCAAGACCAACAAATTCATTTCAGGTGAGAGCATGTTTTTTGCTCCAGTCAGTTCAACGTTCGTAATCGGGTCAAGGCTGATGACGATGTAGAATGCTGCTATGAATCCCAGCATTAAGGTCAGTAACCGCCCGGGAAGGGCCTCCGTCAGTTCAAGTTCTGCTAGGCTTGTGCCATCCTTTCGTCGCCGATCGGTAGCAAGCAGCATCAAACCACATGCTGCAACCATAATCATGGCCCAGAATGCCGACTGCCCGTAACGCCAAACGAGGATTAAGGCAAAGACGCCCCAAACGGTCATCAAACTACGTGGTTTTCCAAGATGCTTGCCACGCCATACCATCAACGCATGACCAATCAGCAAGAGGCCCATGGCCGCCAACAGTCCCGGCATTGGAAGCGCTCCGGGCCGTGTAATGCCCCAAATGACAACAACTGAAAAAATGAAGCTCAAATTCCATAATTTAGCGAACCCAGAGTCTCTGAAGCGGGCGCCAACCTCTGAAGCTCCAGCAAGCCGCGCTGCTAGATTGAGTCCAGTTTCACCATGGTGAACATTCACGCTGATTTGCTGCACGATAAGCACACATAGCCAGGTGGCGAGATCGATTTCATCGAGTGAGATTGGGATGAGGTCAATTGAGACCACCCTTGATTCGACATCGCTTGCAAAGAACATCAACCACACCCACGGAGCAAGCACAGCCGTGCCTGCAATCGATGGTGAATCCCGCTGGATGGCTAACCACGACAAACCGACCCATACAACACCTTGGGAGATGAGCAAAAGGCGGCCGTTACCATCTGCTTCTCCAGCCGGGATTAACAATGTCAACAGCACCACAATCACGGTGCCTCCCATCCACAGAACATGGTCCGAAACTGAGGTTTGATTTCGCAGGAGTGCGGCGGCGGTGAGCACTGCGGTCACGGCTGCATAGAGGCTGTACGGACTCAACCCTGCTGGGAGGGAAACATCAAACGCTCCTGAAGTCAACAAGGATAGGCCAATCAACATCACTGGTGCTGGATAGAGAATGAACGGTGCGAGATCCTTCAGATGGACGCCTCGCACCACGAGGTAGGATGCGCTGAAGGCCGAAACCAACAGGAGCAATTGTGCCAGTGCATAGCCGGTCTCAAGACGGTTTGCAGCAATGGCCAGAAGTGCGCCGATCATACCAAGGCCAACAGAAACCGACCACAAGGCGGGTTTGCCGAGTCCAAGCGCTTTGAGTGCATCTGAGAACCAATTTTCAGCCCTGACAAAGGAAGCAGCCACAACAGCGTTCGTCGCCGTTACCCCAGCCATGAGGAGAAACAGCAACAACTCATCATCAAATCGAACGAGTTCAACTCCAAAGAACGACCAATCATTTGAGAGGGCGTGAACGCCGACCCAGAGGTAGGATGAAGCAATACCCAAACTTGCTAAGTTACCAGAGCGACGCATGAAGGCAAGCCCGTGCATCAAGAGGGTGCCAATGCCCACCATGGCCGCAACACCCACTTCGCCGTACAATGCTCCTGCAGCACTTCCAACGATGAGTAAAATCAGGGTTGCTTGCGCCGCAATTGCATCTTCGTCATGCCGTTGAGCAATGAACACATTTCCAGCAACAACGGCCAACATGCCGAGTCCGAGGGTTTCATTTGCGCCGAGCGGCGATGCATCGAACCATCCCCAGTGCCATGAATCAAGGACCAATCCATAAAACAATTTCATCGAGATGATGACCCAGGTGACGCCAAGCAACCTCATCGATGGTTTTGGGATCCAACGTTCACCAAGGTACAACCCAAACACGCCCATCGAGAATAAGCCAAGGCCGCTCAACTCAGGGGGCAAGACGGTTCCAACAACAGCACCGATGGCAGACCAAACGGTCACCATTGCCACGAGTAATCCAAGACCTAGCCGCCGTTCGCCGTGAACAGCGAGGTCTTCCACGCTGTCTAATTCTGGTGCTGATTGAACAGTTCCGTCACGTTGGACTGCACCTGGCTCGTTGCTTTGCTCATCACCCTTCGAGAACAATGATACGATTTCACCAACGGCTTCGTCGACCTCTTCCACAGGTTGAATTTGAATTGATTCGGGTTGCTCGTCGACCTTCTTCGAGTCGACCATGAACGAGCCGAGATCCATGCCCCGTGGACGTTGGAAGTCTCGCTTCCTAAGCACATCATCACGCGGAGGGCTTGAGCCGGTCCCCTCCTTGCGCTCCTCGGCCATGCACTTGCTCTTGTTCGCCTCCTTGAATGCTTTCTCACGAATTCCGGCGTCCGCAGGTGGTTTCCCATGGCTTTCTTTTTCTGCGACCTCATTCGGTGAGCGCGGCTCCATCGCCCCCCCTCCCATAGCGAAAAATTAGCAATTGTTGCACCAAAAGGGACAAAGAGGGCCTGTGGAACGCAACGGCATGGCCGACGCCCATGGGGCCCCCACAGGGGACCTTTCTTCGTACGGAATCACCCCTGCCGGTGAAGTCTACTGGAACCAAGATGCACCGACTCTGATTGAACTCGCCGTCGCCAGAGGCGAAGGTGTGTACAGCGCTCACAAGGCACTCGTCACCGAGACTGGCGAACGAACCGGTCGCTCACCAAATGACAAGTTCATCGTCGATGAACCATCAACGACTGGCGACATCAATTGGGGCGATGTGAACGTCTCGACGGATGCTGAGACCTTTGTCCGCATGCGAGCCAAGGTGGTTGAATACCTCTCTTCGAAGGACGCACTCTTCGTTCAAGATTTGTATTGCGGTGCGGACTTCAGCGAAGCCCTCCCAATTCGAGTCGTCAACCACAATGCTTGGCACAACGCCTTCGCCCGAAACATGTTTATTCGCCCGAGTGAAGAGCAACTTCAACACCACACTCCCGAATTCACAGTGCTCCACGCACCACACTTCGAGGCAAGCCCTGAGGACGGATTGAATTCTCAATGCTTCGTTATCGTCAACTACGCTGCCAAAGAAGTCATCATCGGCGGCACACGCTATGCTGGCGAAATCAAGAAGTCCATCTTTTCGGTGATGAACCTCATTCTTCCTAAGAAAGGCATTCTCCCAATGCACTGCTCAGCAAACACAACGGGTGAAAACACGGCGATTTTCTTCGGCCTTTCTGGAACTGGGAAAACCACGCTTTCGGCCGATCCAAAGCGGGCGCTTATTGGCGACGATGAGCATGGCTGGGGCGCAAATGGCGTGTTCAACTTCGAAGGCGGCTGCTATGCAAAGCTGATTGATTTGTCCGAAGAAGACGAGCCAGCCATCTTTGGCACCACTCGTAAATTCGGGACGGTTCTTGAAAACATCGTGATGGACAGCGAAGGTGTCCCTGACTTTACCGACACGAGCAAAACCCAGAACACACGTGGTTCGTACCCGATTGAATTCATCGAGAACCGGACCCTAGATTCGAAAGGCGGCCATCCACAAAATGTGATTTTCCTCACCTGTGATGCGTTTGGTGTTCTCCCACCAATTTCACGTTTGACCCCTGACCAAGCGGCCTACCACTTCATTTCCGGATACACTGCAAAGGTTGCGGGCACCGAAGTGGGTGTCAAAGAACCACAAGCCACCTTCTCAGCGTGCTTCGGAGAACCATTCATGCCAATGCACCCAGGTGTCTATGCAGACCTTCTCTCGACCAAGATGGCTGAGCACGGAGCAACTGCTTGGCTCATCAACACTGGTTGGTCCGGTGGCGCCTACGGGGTTGGAAGCCGAATGAAGATCCGTCACACCCGTGCTATGCTCAACGCCGCTTTGGATGGCGACCTTGATGCTGTTGAATATGTCAAAGACGAGCGCTTTGGCTTTGAAGTGCCTATGGAATGCCCGAATGTACCATCTGAAGTTCTCCAACCCCGCAGCACATGGGGTGACAAAGGGGCGTTCGATGCCACGGCTGACAAACTTGCTGCAATGTTCAATGAAAACTTTGCTCGCTACGCAGAAGGCGTCTCTGAGGCCGTGAATGCATCAGCACCTTCGCCAATTGCGTGATCACAAGAAGTCACTCAGTGAGAGTTGCTTGGCCCGATCGTTGTTAAACAACGAATCTACGCTATCAGCCAACCATTCGACGTTTTGTTTGGTGTAGGTGTCGACGCCATACGTTGCCATAACGTGCTTTGTGACCTTGATGTATTTTCGAACAGCACCCTCGGAGACAGTGAGGGCAAGATTGCCCCCGCATAACCCACCTTCTGATTTGGCAACACCAACGCTTGCAAGTCCTTGGCNAGAACTCTTCTTTGGTTGAATGCAATTGCCTGCAATTGGCATCCTTCGGTAGGAATGGGCGCACTTCAAGCATCGTACCTTTTGCCGGGCATAGGCATTCATGTTGCCGCGCAAGTCGGGTAAAAAGTGCGACCGAACCACGCTTGAAGCAACAGTTCGAACATCGACGCCTCGCAATTTGTGTCCAAGATCGAGTTGTCCATTCATCTTGTCAATCATCGTGTCGAGGGTTTTGTAGGCAGAAAGTGCAGGCCCAGCATCAATTGCATCACAATCGTGCGTGTATCCATACCCGCGAACTGCGGCGATGCTTCCCAACCGCCTTTCGACGAAATCCATCCTGTCAGCGATTGTTTTCGGGTGGGGTTGATTCAGTGTTGTCTCGTAGAAATCCCGTTCGTAGAACCAACCCGAGTCGACGTTGAGCGCCTCTTTGTCCACTTCGGTGGGGTTCAGTCGAGTTGTCAAGACCAGTGGAGCATCCATCAAACCGCCTCGATTTGCAGGAAGGATCTCTCTGCTGAAGTTGAGTAAACCATCCATGAGGAGCATGATCGCATCTTCATCACCATCGCAGTTCCTTCGCTTTGCAGCGTGGAANAATGGATGGGCATAGCCGCCTGAACAGTCGGCCCAACCAATGATTCGACTCAACACTCCGCCGGAGGTGTGCGGGGCAAGGGCGCAAATGAGGTGGCCGACCAAATCATCAGGCGTATTGACATTGTAATACGGCTCCATGCCGTAGTAGCGAACAAGCAAATCGTCAATGAACTTCGCAGTCCGAACAAAGAATTCACCAGCATTCTTGGCCACAATGAAATCTTGGGGAAAAATTTCCAACATCTGTTCATCGCTTTCAAGAGGGTTCCCTTCGACGTCATGAGTGTAGCCAAGCGATTCGATGGTTTGCCATGTGACGCCTATTTCGCGGGGCGTGAAATGGGTTACAGGCACATCACTCATATCGAAACGAACGGTTCCGTCACGGAACACTGGGAGTTGGAATTTCGCCCTCAGCAATCCCTTTTCGATGGCTTCGGGAGTTTGGTCCCTTGAGGCTATTTTTTTCATGCATTTGACCGTTCGAGGAATGCGGTCCATGCCTAAACGGATTCTTGCGTCTTCGAGAATGGTGTCTAAACGAACTGATTGAATTTCGCCGCGCCTGCGTCGGTTGCTTTTTTCCGATTCACGCATGGCGGTTCNGCCCCTGCAATTTACGCCGACGCGCCCTTCGCCGTGCNCGTCCAACAATCGATGATGGCAGACGACAAACGGTGATTCTTTGCCGCACTTTTTGCACACTCGGCGGCCCATTTGCACCCGAATGGTTTGCTTTTCAGCTGCGATGGCCATCAGCCGCTGGTTGCCGCCTGTAAGGTCAATCGGGAACAGAGCGTGAGTCATGGGGCTCATGATTCGCGGTGCGGCTTTTTCCGGCCGGCCCATTCGACATCCAACCCGTACAGGGGCAGCATGTTCCCACCGCAGTTCTGATATTTTTCGGACTTGAATCAAAATTCCATCGACGGCGTGATCGTCTTCGTTTACCTGAGCGGCAAGGTACTGCTCTGGATTGTCAGGGCCCGGGTCGGGGACCTGCTCTGCGGCGTTGCGCCCAACTTCATCGGTTTCAGCAATGCCAAGCCCGCGCTGTCGAGCGTCGGTTTCGGCAGCAATTCGAACGGTTGCTCGTGCTTCTTTCAACTCTTTCAAACGCTTTCGCTCCTCTACGAGAACAACGTGGGCCTTCTTGAGTTCCTCAATGCGAGCCTCGAACCTCGAACGAGCATCGACAATCCTCAACGGCGTCTCACCTTCAAAGCTGAACCCAAACCCATCCAGAACGGCTGGCCAACCCGATGTGATGACAAGATCGTCACCGTCATGGTGGTGGGCAAGACCAAGGATCATCGCAATACTTTTCGCCATGCCATGTTGAATGAGGGTCCACGCTTCGGGGGTTTCCCCACCGAATATAGGGGGGAGTGGACGCATTTCGTGGCCGGGAATCATATGTGCGTCCAAGTCATCGATGCGTTCTGGCCGTAAGACTTCCATTGCCTCTGGCCTCCATCCTCTGACACCGCCACTGATTCGCAGTTGCCTTGCCTCAGGCTTTGGAAGGGCATTGAGGCCTTCTTCAGATTCGGTCATTCCGTGCTTGGACGTACCAGCGTCTTCGATGGTTGCTTGCTCGAGCAAGGTGAGTGTGCTCGGAACCCATTCCAAAGGAAGGTCGAGGAACCAAGGGTTGTGAGGAGGTGGGAGTGATGTTTTGTACCGAACGGCAATCGCTTTGGCTTCCTCCCAGGTCGGTCGTTGATGGCGAAGAAATTCATGCCAGCGCCTGCGGACATGGAATTGCGCATGGGGATCTTCAGCGTCTTCTGGGTGAACACCTGGTGAGCCTTTGGGTGCTTCACCGCGCGTCACGTTCATGAGGGCGAGCAGTCGTTTGACTTCGTCTTCATCAGAGAGTTCCTCAAGCAAATCACTTGCCCACCAATCATCACAGTATCCCGCAGGCACGAGGTTCTTGTTGTTCTCCATGAATTCTCCATAACCAAGAACCAATTCCCCGTTATCCCACACCGCTCCGACCTTTGACCGAATCAAAGCAAAGCTCGGCGCATCATCCAATCTTAGGAACCGGCCATCGTTAAGCACAACCCATGGCCCTTCGGTGTGGTCTGAAGGAGTGATGGCACACGCCTTTCCGGGCCGTTCAATTTTCATCTGTGTGCCAATGGTGATGAAATCATCCATAGCAAGCATGGAAGCTGTGTTTGTCGAGGCAGCGGCAAGGCCAGAAGGGCGTGCTCGGCCGTAGCGCAACCGGAAACCACCCGCTTCAAGCGGTGCACCAAAAACAGGCCTCCCTGCGATGATGTCTTTCATGAATTTGGTAATGCTTGGAACCTTTCTCGACTTGAAGACGGGTCCTTTTCCATCGTGTTCTTTCTCTTTACCGCGGGAGGCGAATTTGGAAATAAAATCCCAACCCGGGACACTGAGCCGCTCGGTGTGTTTCTGGATTTTCGGTGCTTTGAGGCACATTCCTTCACCAATTACCAACAGGACACCGCCCCGAATTCTTGGTTCATCGATGTTACGAACGCGCCCATATCCAGCGCACTCAATTTTCTCTGTGGACTCACCGTTGATCATGATCGGGCATGCGCGAACAATTTCGTCGATTTCCGCTGGCGACGGCCGATATTGCAAGTTACCTCGGTACAGACCAAACTCTTCCTTGACCCGTTCAACCTCGGGGTCAGTTGGCTGGTAATGGCCGATGTTCAATTCACGACGGATCATGTCGGCAATGAGAACAGCGAGTGCTTGGGCCGTTCCACCAGCCGCCCGAATTGGTCCAGCAAAATGCACTGAGACGAATTGTGAACCATCAACGTTGTTCAGCAAACGAACCTCACTGATTCCTTCGAGCGGAGCGACGAGAACCGCTTCTGTGAGCACCGCAAGTCCGACGCGAAGCCCGACATCGATGGCTGTGACAAGATCATACCCCTTTTCTCGAAAGCCCCGCGCCACAGATTGGGCCATCATAATTGAGGTCGTTTCACGGTCGTGTTCGGCCAGAAGGGTTCGAATGTCATCAGCGACTTCGTAACCATCGAGGTACTCAATGAGAAGTTTTTCAGTTCTGCCAGCCAAATCAGCGGCTCGAGGAATCTCCACGTACTCTTTGTGGTCGTAGCCTTTTTTTCTTGCCTCTTCCGCGATGATGTATGCCTCATCCGCCCGTTCATCCAACCACTGGTGGTAAGCCACCATCTCGGCTTCCAACCGCTCCACGTCGACACCAATCAGGGGGTTATGGCCCCGGATTTGTCCCTTCGTTTCATCGGATGACATGGTACTCTTCTGGCCCTTGGTGGCGACCGTTTATGAGGGGCGCGCCCGAAAAACAATGGGAAAGTACACACGAAGGAGGAAAGGAAAGTTCATCTCTCTCACTGCCGACCCCCGAAGCATGACCGTCCATGACTCCCTCCGAGCCCATGCAAAGTGGCCCCGACTTGTGCAACTCGTACGAGACCTTGCGTTCATCGATGGCGGAAATGATGAAGCGTTCACGCTCGCAAGTGGGCGGACCTCGCGGTGGTTTTTTGATACAAAACCGGTCATGATGCACCCTGAATCAACGCACCTTCTCGGTGAATTGTTCAACATGCGTATGGATGACCTCAATGCAGATTTCGTCGGTGGACTTGAGCTTGGGGCTGTGCCACTCACGGCAATCGCCGTGACCGCTTCACCCGCCGACCACCCACGCCTTGGTTTCATGGTTCGCAAGGAACCCAAAGGCCGTGGCGGAAGGAAGACAAATAATCCTCCAGGGATTGAAGGTTCGCCGCTTACCGATGGTGGGCGTATTGTGATTGTCGAAGACGTCACAACAACCGGTGGCTCGGCAATTAAGGCGGTAGATCGGATTCATGCTGCAACCACATGCAAGGTGATTGGCGTCATTAGCATCGTGGACAGACAGGAAGGCGCAGCACAGGCGTTTGCGGATGCAGGCATCCATTTTGAAAGCATCATGACTCGTTCTGATGTCGCCGGACAGTGAGGATTTTCAATGACGGAAGTCCTTATTCCAGCCACCACTTCATCGGAAGGCCTCAATGAATCTGCACCAGATTCTACTGCACCAGCGGGCCTTGTGTTCTTCCATGCCAGTGAAGGGAAGCCACTGGCTACACCCTGGCAGGTGGCGCTCATCCGCTCACAGTTGCTTGCTCGCGCCGCCCTTCCAGAAGGAATTGTGCTCGACTGCGCTTGCGGAAGCGGCATTCAACTTGCAGCCCACGCGTCCGTTCTCCAACGCCCTGCACTCGGTGTTGAACTCAACCCAAATCGGGCGAAGGCGAGCGCTGTTAACCTCAACACGATTGCATTGCAACGTCAAGAGACCGACTCAGAATGGATGCGTTCCACCCGCGTTGTGATCGGCGACGGCAGGGACGGCGAAGGAATCATGAACGCAGTGACGGCCTCCCTCGGAGAAACCCATCGTCCTAAAATTGCCATCCTCCACCTCGATCCTGCCCGGCCCAGAAACAGTCGCACCCACGGTCTCGAAGAAATGGCGCCCCGCCTCGATGAAGTGTTCACTGGATGGGCTCCGTACCTCGAAGAAGGCAGAAACGGCCCCTCGCTTCTTCTCGACCTCTCGCCCCGCCTCACTCACCAGCAACGCCTCGAAGTCGAGGCGCTTGTGGACTTGAACTGGCCAGGTATTTTGCGAACCTGGGTTTGGACCTCACGTGGCCGCGGCCGTGTGGACCGATTGGCATTATGGGTTGGCAGTGCAGCGGAAGAAGGCGTCGCTCGCCGGTTCGTACGGGTTCCTCCAAAGCTTGGCGTTGAACCAACCATTGTATCAGGCGGTCGTCGGCTGATGCACGGGGCCGACCACCCAGTTGCAATCCGGCGCCCACCTCGGCGCGGCGAGCGAATCAGCATTCTTGATGCCGCTCTAGTAGAGAGCGGTCTTGCTATGGATTGGCTCAAAACAGTGTCGAAGGAAGAAAAAATCGCATGGGGCGTCGTCGAAGGGCGCCGACCACAAATCCATCACAGTCACCCGCTTAGAATTGAAAATCCAGCCGATCGCTTGCTCGTTCAAGCCACGGGTCGCGTGGTTGCACTTGCTCGGATGGCATTGGAAGTGTCGAGCGTTGACAGCTTGGTAGAAGTGCTCCTCGAACACGACATCGGCCGCCTCACAGTGCGCGCCACCCTCCCTCCGGAAGTGCAGCCCAAAGTTCAAGGCGCAATCGACCGACAATTGAGCCGCCGCCACGGTCGGCGTGATGCCTTTTTGGTTCAGCAGCCGGGCGATGAGATGTTGTTGATTTGTGTTGCCGAGTGATGCGTCGTTGCGGAGGGCCGTGTTTTCATGAGCGAAACGACGTAAATCTCGCTTTCAGCATCGCGATGAGCGCGTCGCGGTCTTGATATAGGGGAGGTTGGTCGGAAACCTGCTTGACACTAGGTGTCGAGGTAGAAGGTGAAACAACATGGCACGACCTAAAGACGAGGATTTGGGAGAAGATTTCTCATACATTCTGCGAATGGCAGATACTGACATGGATGGTCTCAAGACCCTCTCTACTGCACTGACTTCAGTCAAGGGCGTTGGTCCACGAACCGCAGTCCAAATCTGCAAGAACACCGGCTTCTCACCTTCCTCACTCGCCGGCCACCTTTCTGTCGAAGAGCAAGAAACCCTCCGCCTCGCCATTGAAGGCTACGCAGAAACCGTCCCTCTCTGGATGCTTAACCGCCAAAGAGATCTCGAAACAGGGGACGAACTCCACCTCACCGGTCAACAAGTTATGTTGACCCTCAAAGACGACATCGACCGACTTCGTACCATGAAGTGCTACCGTGGTGTTCGCCACGCTAGCGGCAACAAAGTGCGTGGACAACGTGGCCGCTCAAATGGCCGTGGCGGTCTCACACTTGGTGTGAAGCGAAGCAAGTGATATGGAGGGATGATGAATGGGAGATCCAAAGTTTGCACGACCTAAGTTTGACACACCTTCCCACCCGTGGAAGGCAGAACGAATCGAAGAAGAGCACCAGATTCAGAAGAATCACGGTCTCAAGAACATGCGAGAGATTTGGAAGGCCAAGTCTCAGCTCCGACGGCATCGACGCCAAGCCATGCGCTTGATCGGTATGTCTGACGGCACCGCTGCCCACGTGAAGCGTGAAGTCGACGACCTCACCCGTTCACTCCACAACAAGGGACTCATTACCTCCGATGCATCCCTTGACGACATTCTTTCCCTCGGCACTGAGGACATCCTCAACCGCCGACTTCAAGCACAAGTCTACTACAAGGGACTTGCAGCAACCATGAAGCAAGCACGCCAACTTGTGACCCACGGTCACATCTGTGTCGGCGACCAGAAAGTCACCATCCCATCCTACCCTGTGAGCCGAGATGAAGAAGAACTCATCAAGTACCACATGTCTTCGGATTTGAACGACGCAGACCATCACGTCAGACAAATCATCGACGGACGTGCTTCCTCTGCAGAATACGCAGTTGAAGAAGAAGAAGTGGACCCAGAGGCAACCGCAGAATTCGCTACTGAAGTGAAGGAAGCAGCCGCAGCGGCCCCATCCGCAGAAGACGCTGGAGGTGACGAGTGATGACACGACGTGCAATTATCAACATCTTCAGTTCATACAACAACATCTTGATGACAGCAACCGATCTTACCGGTGCTGAAACCATTACGACCTGCTCTGGCGGCCAAGTCGTCAAGTCCTCAAAGGACAGCGGTGGACAATTCGCAGCAACCCGTGCTGCAGAAAAAATGGCTGACTCCCTAAAGGAAAAGGAATTCACTCAACTAATCATCAAATACCGAGCACCTGGAGGCAACCTCTCCAACAACACCGGACCTGGCGCACAAGCCGCAATCCGTGCATTGACCCGTGCTGGAATGACCATTACTCGAATCGAAGACGTGACGCCAATCGCTCACGACGGTACCAAAAAGAAGGGTGGCCGCCGTGGCCGCCGTGTCTGATATTTGAGGTGGAAAACATGGAAGCAAAGACTGTTGAAGGCTGGCCACGAGGGAACGCTACCCGCGTTCTTCTTACCGATACTGACGCTGCGCAAGTGAACGCAATCCGTCGAGCTTTGATTGCGGACGTTCCAAAACTCGCTATCAACCGAGTGGATTTCTCACAAGGTGTGAATCAAGACAACAAGGGCGAAGTCCTTGAATCCGTCAACGTTCTTCCTGACGAAATTCTCGCCCACCGATTGGCAATGATTCCAATCCCTACCTTCCCAGAAGAAGGCATCCACTTCTCCGATGCATGCCCAAACTGCATTGACCTCGCTGAAGAATCAAAGGGATGCCCATCCTGCCAAGTTCTCTACTCGCTCTCTGCTCGAGGCCCAACATCTGACGCAGAAGAAGATTACAAAACAGTCTATGCAGGCGATCTCACAACCATTTCAGATCAGATGTTCGGCATCCGTGACGAGCACAAGCGAATCCCCCTAACCATTCTTTCAAAGGGCCAATTCCTCGAATTCTACGCTTTCGCAACCCTTGGCCGCGGCCGTGACCACGCAAAGTGGGCACCTGCAGCAGCTATTGGATTCCGCCCACAACGCATCGCTAAACTCAACAAGCCAAAGAAGGCGGAAGCACTCTTCGGCCTCGGTTTGAAAACATCCGATGGCAAGAACATCGACGCAAAACTGTTCGGCAAAGACAAGACCCTCACTGATATCAACCACGTGATCGACATGGAAGCAGCGCTTCATCAAGTCGGACCGGGAACCGGACGAGAAGGCGATTTCGATGACGCCATCACACTCGAAGAAGTTGAGCACGCCTATGTGTTCTCTTTCGAAACCGACGGAAGCCTCACTCCTGAGCAAGCTTTCAATGGTGCAATGGACGAACTTCAAAGCCGCTTTGAGAACCTCACCGGCGACATTGAACGAGCCTTCGCTTGATGCTTACAGCACTCCGATTAAGGGCGCCTCATCCGAGGTTTCATAACGGAGCGTGACTGAGAATTTTCCATGCAGAACGCGCGCCGCACCGCTCTTTGTCTGACCTTACTGTTCCTCATCGCCCCGATGATGCCACTCGCAACCGCAGCATCTCCTGATCACGACTTGGATTTCGATGTCAAGGAACCAACCATATCTTACGCAGAACCATTGCTAAAGTCAATCGATGCACATCCTCTGAAATCCCTCGAATTGTTGGTACCTAAAGTCGGAACAAGCAGCGGACGTGCTGCTTGCCCGAGCCCATCAACCCTCCAATCCGACGGCGGCTCAAGCGGTGATGCTGGCGCCGATGCAACCACTTCTCGTTCTCTGGGCACAAACCCAAACTCAGGCACAACAGGTGCCCAAGGGTGCGTCGACGCCACCGACACGGATGACTGGTACACTGTGACCACAACAGCTGGCAAAGATGTCGATGTCGAACTCGTCGTACCAGCCGGCGCAGATTTCGACCTCTATTTGGTCGATTCAACCGGGTATGAATACGACTATGACTGGTCTGAATACGATGACCCTCTCGAAAAAGTCAGCACAGGCAGCACAAGTTTCTCTGGTGTTGCCTCAACCTTTTACATCAATGTTCGAGCTTATACTGGCGACGGCCAATACACGCTTCGAACATGGACGAACAATACCCCACCACGACCAGATCTTGTCATCACTTCGGTGATTGAGCCTGCAAATGCGCAAGCAGGTGACACGGTGAGTGTGGAATACGTCGTTGAAAACATTTACAACACGACATCAGACGCCTTCGAAGTCCAGTTCATTCTCTCAAGCGACCGGACCTATGACGGACTCGACATCTTGCTCGACGTATCCGAACCCGAAGCAGCCCTTGCAGAGAATACATCGCGAACAACAGTGGCGTCAGTGACCCTTCCAAGCAGCCTCTCTGACGGTTCCTACTACTGGATTGTATGGGCCGATGGTTACAACAACCTCACAGAATACAACGATACCAATAACAATCTCGCGTCCGATAAGGCCATGCTTGTGGGCGACTCGTGCCAAGATTACAATCCAAACGGGGAAGACGATGCAGGACTCGGTGCAGATGCGCCAAACAATGAATCTGCAGCTTCGACACCCCTTGGCACCAATGTAACTGATTCTTACACTGGCTGCATCGATGGTCGAGAAGGCAATGACGTGCTCGCCTTTGATGTTCCAGTAAACCACAACATCGAAGCACAATTGACGATGGATCAAACGGTTTTCTTCACATTCCGTCTTACAAATTCAAACGACGAAACAATCGATTATGTCGGCACGCAAGGGTTCGTAAGTACCAAAGCCGGTGATTATGACGGAGTTGGTGACACATACTTCCTCAACATCACCCAATCGGGTACCGCTGTGAACTGGACATTGGATGTTTGGACAAATTACTCGACACCAGAACCAAATCTCATCATAACAAATTTGACAGCGCCAACAACTGGAATCGCAGGTACAAGCGTGTCGATTGATGTTCAAGTGAACAACACCGGCTCTTTGCCGGCTCCTGCAAGCACCCTCAGTGTTTGGCTTTCGGTTGACGCAGCACTCTCCCCAGATTGGGATTTACCCCTCGGCAACTACAGCGTTCCTTCAATCGATGTGAATCAATCAGAGATTGTGCAATTTTCGGCAACCATTCCAGCGGGCGCACCAGGTGGCAATTACAGTGTCATCGTCATGGCAGATTCTGAAGAACTCATCAGCGAAAAGAGCGAATTGGACAACGAAGAGATTGCAGATGACGAACTTTTGGTCAATACGAAAGCCACTGCCTGTCCATCACAAGACGATGCTGGCTCTGGTGCAGATGCCGGGGAAGATGAAAACACCGCTCTTCTCCTTGGCGAGGATGTATCCATGACCATCACCGGATGCGTTCACGAAGACGTTGACGCTGCAGATTGGTTCGAAATCGTGGTTTCACCAGGCCTCAACCTCACAGTGACCATGGTAAACGCCCCGGATCAAGACGCAGATGTCTATCTTCGAGACAGCGCAGGTGAATGGTTCGAACGTGGATACTTGTCAGGTTCGAACGACGAAACGATCTCAACAGCAGATGATGCAACCTATGCGGGAACAGGTGGAACATTCTACATCAGCGTTGATGCATACCTCTCCCTTGGCGTTTACACCCTTATCATCGAGACAGAAGGCGTCGACCCTAATTCATTCAATTGTGGCCAACAAAATGATTTGGGTATTGGCCAAGATGCACCCGCCGGTAACGGAATTGACCTCGGCACCAACCCCTCTATGAGCGGCGAAGGTTGCTTCTCTGGTGCAGACGATCTCGACATTTACGCATTCAGCATCAGCGACAGTGAAAACTTCGACCTTGTCTTTGAAGCAGACACAAGCCTTCCATTCACNGTCACAATTCAAGATGCTGGTGGCAACCTCATTGCTTCAGCAGACAACACAAGTTACGGAATGGTCTTCCAAACACTCGATACTGAGTTTGAAGGCCAGACCAAGGATTACACCGTCGTGGTTGATGCAGCAGGCGCCTTTGGCCTTTACAACCTCTCCATCAACACGGTGGGTGCAGCACCAGCTGACGTCGCAATCTCTACGCTCGTATGCCCCCTCGACCACACATCAGGGGAAGAAGTGCAAATCTCATGGGAACTTGTCAGCCTACGAGGCCCAGGCAACGATGCATCAATTGTTCTTCACATCGATTTGCTCGATGACATGGGTGCGGTAGTTTCCCGAATGGTGACCACGACTTCGACGGTGTCGACTCAAGGCAACCTCACGTTCGGTGCTGATTCCGAGTTCTACACCACGCCCGATGAAACCACATCAGGCAATTACACATGCCGCCTCACCATTGATGTGAACGACGACCTCGTTGAAAGTGACGAGGAAAACAACGTTCACATTGGCGAATCTTTCTTTATTCAGAATGAAGAAGAATTGTGGGCAAACGATGTCGACCGGGACGGTTTCAACACAACAGATTCCGGTGACGGAATTGTTGATGACTGCCCTACCACGTTCGGCGAATCAACCATCGACCGATTTGGTTGCGCTGATATCGACGAAGATGGCGTATCGAACCTGAATGACTTCTGGCCACTCGATGCATCCCAAGCCCTCGACTCCGACCTTGATTCGTTCGGCGACAACCCACTGGGAACCGAAGGCGATCAATGCCCAGATGTACCTGGAGTAGCAGGTGGAGAAGGCGGCGATGGTTGTCCTGCAGCCATTGTTGACGCAGATGGCGATGGCGTTCTTGACGCCGATGACGATTGTCCAAACACGCCAACAGGGACCACAGTTGGAACTGACGGTTGTGAAGTCGACCCTACCGATGGGACCACCGACAATGGCACAGATGGTGGAAACACGACAACGGATGGCAACACAACAACACCTGGCGACAACACCGGCGATGGAAACACCGATGGGACAACGGATGGAACCGAGGACAACACTGATGTCACCGATGTTCAATCCGATTCGACCATCTTTGGAATGTCACCTATGATTGTGTACGCTCTTGTTGGACTCATCGTGGTTGGGCTCGTTTCCGCACTCCTCCTCCGTGGCCGTAACAGTGGTGGCCAATCGAGTGTATTTGCAGAACAGCAGAAGGCCTACGACGCCTCAGCGTTGCCGGCAGCAAACGACTCAACCATCACGGCTGAACAACTCGCTTACGAGCAGCAACTGATTGCCGCTGGCTATCCTGCTGACGCGGCCCGAACCTATGCGGATCAACACTTCCGTCCATATCTGAACAACTGATGCTGACTCAGCCCTTGTGAAAGCGAATGCTCTTGACCCCCCTCCGTGTGGGCGAAGCATGCACGCCCTCATGGAGACAAGCGCCGGAAACATCACGATCGAACTTTACCACGGAAGTGCCCCCGACACAGTGGCGAACTTCGTCAAATTAGTCGAAATGGGCCACTACGACGGCCTCCACTTCCACCGTGTGATTGAAGACTTCATGATTCAAGGCGGCTGCCCCCATTCCAAGGATCCAATGTCTCGCCGAGCTGGTACAGGCGGCCCTGGCTGGAACATCCCTTGCGAGCCATCTGCCCTCCGCTTGAAGCACGACAAGCCAGGTATTTTCTCCATGGCCAATGCAGGAAAGAACACGGGCGGCTCCCAATTCTTCCTCACTACAGTTGCTACACCCTGGCTCAATGGAAACCACGCTGTCTTTGGCGAGGTTGTTGAAGGCATGGACGTCGTGAAGACAATCGAAGGTTGCCAAAAACTCCCCGGCGACCGCCCAGCAGTACCACAGCAAATCATCCGCGTCTCCATCATGGAGTGAACGAGCCACTGACACAGGCACACCCTGCACTGAACGGACTCGCCCGTTCCGATGCAATCAAGGGGAATTCCGTACGAACGGTGAAGAAGTACCGCTTCCACGGCGGAACATGGCAAATGTACGCATTGAGGCGGACACCATGGGCGAACTCGAAGTTCCAGCCGACAAATACTACGGGTGTCAAACCGCTCGGTCACTCATCAATTTCGACATTGGTTCAGACACCATGCCACTCGGAGTGATCCGTGCTTTTGGAATTCTAAAGCAGGCTGCAGCAAAAACGAACGTGGCGCTCGAGCAGCTTGACCCAGAGGTTGGAGCGTTGATTATCGCTGCTGCACAAGAAGTGCTCGATGGTGCACTGAACGATCATTTCCCACTGCGCATCTGGCAAACTGGGAGCGGGACTCAATCCAACATGAACACCAATGAAGTCATCGCGAACCGGGCCATTGAGATGGCAGGGGGCGTTCTTGGATCGAAAACGCCGGTTCACCCAAACGATCACGTCAANCGCGCTCAATCCTCNAATGACACCTTCCCAACCGCCATGCACATTGCTGCAGCAGAAGCACTCACACACGAGCTCCTTCCAAGCGTCCGAGCGCTTCGCAACGCACTCGATGAAAAAGCAAAGGCATGGTCCGGTATCGTCAAAATTGGTCGAACGCATCTTATGGACGCTGTACCACTCACCCTCGGCCAAGAAGCATCAGGCTGGGTCGCACAATTGGACGCCGATCTTCGCCGGATTGATTTCGCCCTCGATGACTTGTTTGAGCTTGCTTTGGGTGGGACCGCGGTCGGTACAGGCCTCAACACCCACCCTCTGTTTGCTCAAATGGTCGCTGATGAAATCGCCAACATCACCGGCCTCACATTCTGCACCGCAGAAAACAAATTTGCTCAACTTGCCGCACACGATGCAGTTGTTGCTGCCTCTGGGGCCCTCAACACCCTCGCCGTGTCGTTGATGAAAATCGCAAATGATGTGCGCTGGCTCGGCTCAGGGCCACGATGTGGTTTCGGAGAACTCGCTCTTCCCGCCAACGAACCTGGCTCCTCAATCATGCCTGGAAAGGTCAACCCAACCCAAGCTGAAGCCCTCACGATGGTGTGCGCTCAAGTCATGGGCAACAACACCGCCATCACTGTTGGNGGTAGCCAAGGNAACTTCGAATTGAATGTGTACAAACCCATGATGATTCACAACCTCCTACATTCGATTGAATTGCTGAGCGACTCATGCCGGGCGTTCCGAACCAAGTGCGTCGAAGGCATGGAACCCGTTGAGGAAAACATTGCGAGCCACCTTGAAAATTCACTCATGTTGGTCACGGCACTCAACAACCACATTGGCTATGATAAGGCAGCAAAGATTGCAAAGAACGCCCATGAGAAAGGCTCCACGCTCCGAGCATCAGCCCTTGAACTCGGCTATCTGACCAACGAAGAATTCGATCAGTGGGTCCGTCCAGAAGAGATGACAGGGCCCCGTTCGAGTTGAATCACCGGACTTCGTCCATGTCTGGCGCTGATTCACTCAGCGTGCGCCCAAGCCAAAATCCACTACAGTTCACGAAGACATCAGAAATTTTGTTGCTCCATTCTTCCGATGCAAATTCATAGGGCAGGTACAATTCCAAAACCTCCCAACCGATTGAAAGGACCAAGAAAGGGACCCACCCAATCTTCAATACATAGCCAATAATTCCCCACTGAGCGAAATGTCCTAATGACCACAAGTTGAGCAACGCCATGGTTATGCCAGACAAATTTAGGGTATAAGCATATGAAAATCGGGCTTTTCGGTCGCCAACAATAATATATCGTGCTTGGCAATGGCCTGACCATGAACATGCGAACATCCGCGCCAAGCCTGCTGCTGACTGCCCTCCTTCTTGTGGCCCTTGTGCCAGCAGGAACTGTAGCTGCGGCGCCATCAGAGGCGTCTGAATTTTACTACGGCGTCGAATATGATTGGAGCAGTTTGGATTCCGATGTCACAAATGTGACGGGCCTCGATATTCCAGATATGCTCAGCGAAGTGATGGGTGCTGCCGACGATGCAGGCCTCAACTTGATTGTAGGGCAACTGATCACTGGTTCCTCAAATGTGTATGTGCACCATACAGAAAACATCACGCCCCAAGTCATTCAAGATTTGGACGGCGAGGATGTCACCGTTTGGAGCCGAACAGACGATGTCACCCTCCGACACGGCATTCTCATTGATGGCATCTTCATGACCGACTGGCTCGAAGCAGCATCTTTTGGTGGAACTGACACTTCTTTTGATATCGATGCAACATTCAGTGGTACTCAAGTTCTCACTGTTGACATCGCCTACACGGAATACCTCGACGATGATTACAACCTCGTCGGAGCCGACATGGACTTTAGCATGGAAATCTCAATCTCAGACGTTGTTGAGTTTGATGCAGCATTTGTTGGTGGCGGGGAAGAGGTCAACATCGACTTCGACACTGGCGTTTCCTTCTCGTACGGAATCACTGAATCCTCCTCGGAATGGCGATTCGGTGAACCGAGCCCAATCTATGTGCAAATGTCAGCAAACGACCACACTCACTGGAGCTGCATGAACGACTGGATGATCGAAGACGGTGTAGAACCGCACGTCTATGAAGGCTCTGTGTATGACATGTGCGGTGCGATCTCTGGCACCTACACAGGTGCCCTCGACTATGCCTTCAGCGTCACAGGTATTCCTACCGAAGAAATCGGCCTCGACGCCGGCGAACTCGACATTGAACTTTCAGACGCCATCACAGAATCCGGAACCTTTGAATCTGGACTCCTAGGAGGGACAGAGATGGAATTCTCAATGAGTGATGACCTCACTGTTGACCTCGGTGATGGGGCAGGCCTCACAACATCAGTTTCAGCATGCGAAGATTGCCCGCCGGGCAATCCCCTCATGTTTTTCATGATGGGCGAGGTAATCGGCGGAGCCAGCGAGTCATTCGCGGAAGCAGTGATCGATGATCTAACTGAAGAAATCAGCGATGACATTTTCGATATCTTCGGAGATGACGATGCAGAGGGNGAGGACTATGATCCATACGAAAACCAATGGTTGTGCGATAGCGGCGACCAATGGATCAACGCATGGTATGTCAATGACGGTGATGAAGATTGCTGGGATGGCTCCGATGAGATGGACATGTCTGGCAACTGGGACAGTTGGGGAGAATCCATTTCATTGTCCATCGCTCTTGACGAAGAGATGCTTTCCTTTGACGCAGATGGCAAGATGTTCATGTGCGATGATGGAATGGAAATCAACTGGGACCAAGTAAACGACTGGTCCAATGATTGTGAAAACAGTGAAGACGAATATGAAGGACGCTCGGAGAGCGACATGTTCACCTGCGACGATGGCACTGAGATCGACTGGGACCAAGTGAACGATTATGATGCAGATTGTGCAACGGCGGAAGACGAAGGTGCAACAGCACACTATGTGATTGAAGCAATGCTCACCACAGCTGATGGAACCCCCCTCTCCCAGCAACAAAAGACCATGTGTGATGGNAATGGATGTGACCAGAACATGGAATATTTCTATGGCTCAGTCGGCTTCCAAACAGAAACCGCATCCCCGGCCGCTTACGGCGGACACGAATACTGCACAAGCGGCTCAGTGACTGATTCATCCGACGGCACCGTTGTGATGGAATTCTCGAGCATGTGCGGCGATACGTGGGTTGGTCCGCAAATCGATTGGCATAATGTGAACANCGGAAATATGAACATAGAATTTGAGACACAAGTAGGCGATTGGGGTCAAGATGGGGATGCGAGTTACACCGTTTCCATTGTCGATACAGACGGCAATCAATTGTTCCTCGATACAATGTCCATTGATGGCACCGAAAACAGTTACATGATGTCTGGAGATGTTTCAGTGCTTGAAGAAGGCGAATACTGCATGCACATGGAGTTGACTCAAACCGGTGAGACTGAAGCTTTTGACACACAATCGGAATGTTTCACGGTCGAAGAAGAGCCTGAACCAAGCGATGCATTGNTGGCGATTGCNGAGGCGTTTATGGATTCCGATATCGATGAAATGCTCGAACAATTTGGCATGAACCTCGAGAATCGATTTGAAGATGTTGCTCCGACCGAAGAACCTCCATACAACGATGGCATGTGGGCTCCAATGTGGAGTTCGGAGCACGCCGCAATGGTTGGCGTTGGTGTGTACGCAATGGATGACGACGGTCAATATTTGATTGCTGGGCCAGCAACTGAAGGATACTTGGATGAGGCGCCAGTTTCATTGAGCATCCGATACTTGACCGGTGTTCCTGCCAGTACGGCAGCAGATGAGGCTGAAACGGCTACAGAAATNGAAGACATCGTGNACGTCGAAGACCACGATNTGGATCAAATTACANAAGANCTCGAAGACGCTGGTGTCGATACCAGTGAGATCGAATTNCCAAGCAATGACGATGAAGACACAGGCAGCGAAACCCCGCCACAAACTGCNGAAGAACTNGCCGAAGATGCAGGCCTTCTCCCGGCACTTTCGCCACTCACAGTGCTCGCTGTGATTTCACTCGCAGGCATCTTTGTTGGTCGTCGCTCTGAGGCTTGAATCGAGAACTCAAGTACGATGAGGGTCAGGGGCAGCCATGTCTTTGCGACCTGCGCCGACGAAGTTCGGTGCTGGCGTACGCCTCACGGCAACGGTCCTGATTGCCGTTCATGTCTTGCTTTCAGCTTGGCTGGTGGTCCAGTTCGAAGGCAGGTACACAGAAGGCGTTCCTTCACCAAGCAACATCAAGGCAATTGTGGCTGTTGACGACGAACAGACGCTGATTGATGTGAAGATTGAGAATTCGACATCATTTGCGATTTACATGCTCGTAAGGGATTACGAGCCACCAGCAGANAATGTTACGGAATCGAATTCGCCGCCATCAGACACTGATGGACAAGATGATGCGGAAAGCAAGGAGGATAAAAATCGGCTTGAGGCAGCTCGCCTCTTCACAAAAGCCTGCCTCGCCTTCCTCGTCATGAGTGAGTTGGCGATGGTGCTTGGCATGCGCTTTAGGGCCACTTTCCGAGCAGTGATATGGGTCGCTGCTCTTGCCTGCTTTTTGTTGATTTTACCGGGCGCCTATCTGAGCGATCTAGCGGGGAATGAGAATGATGGCGAAGAAGAAGGCAATGGCGGCCAAAATGGGGACCTTGCAAACGAGACTTTTGTGGCACAAACTGAGGATGGTGCCATGGTTCATGGAGACAGTTCAATCGACATCTCCCTTGCCCCTCTCGGTGTCCATTTTGATATGATGTTCAACGGGTATGACCTTGGTTTGGTCGATAAGGCAAACCAGTCAGATGTTCGCAATCAAGAGCCAGAACCTGGAAGCGAAGATGCGAATTCATGGGTCCAATTTGAATCCAGATTAACGGCAAAAGCCGGGAAGAACATTCAATCCCTGTTCATATTGCCCGTGTTGTGGTTTTTCTTCCCAGCACTTGCAGGCGAGAAAGAGGAATTGTCAGAGGGCCCCTACGATGAAGAAGGTTGAGTTCACTTACTCGCTCTTGCTTTTCGGCACACTTCGACAAAATTCTCAAACATTTCCTTTCCGAATTCAGAATCATTGACTTCAGGATGGAACTGAAGGCCAAACCGATCGCCGTTCTCGTTTTCCATGCCTTGCACTTTGCAAGAATCACTGCTGGCAGTGATGAAGAATCCATCAGGGACTTCGTGGACCTCATCGTTGTGAGACTCCCACACGGTTTGGGATTCATTTGTTCGATCAAAAATCGTGCCACCACCATCGTGAAGTTGAATTTGCATGGCCCCGAATTCAGGCTCAGGAGATTCCCGAGCATCGCCACCGTAAAATCGAGCCATGAATTGATGGCCGGCACAGATGCCTAAGATTGGTACATCTAACTCGAGATAGGCGCCACAGTTCCCTAATTCACCGGTAAGTCCAACGCGTGCAGCTCCGCCGGATAGGATTATTCCATCCACTTCACGCAACTCGGAAACGGGCGTTGTGTTTTCGATGATTTTGGTGTCGACTTTCAGATAGCGCAGCATACGCCACTCACGGTGCGTCCACTGTCCTCCGTTGTCAACTACGTCGATGATAAGGGGTCGTTCGTCCATTGCACATCGCCTATGATTTCCTCTCTGTTGGTCGAACAACCATGAACATGCCGCACCAATTGTACCGTGAATGGGTTCATGTCCTGACGCTCGTTCGGGCAACCATGGCCCGAGTTCTGATTGTCGGCGGGGGGCTCGCTGGTCTTTCAGCGGCACTCGAAGCCACCTCAGCAGGCCACCATGTCGTGGCACTGGAGCGGGCCCAGCGAATCGGTGGGAGGGCAACGAGCCAACCACTGGATGGTTTTGCGATTGGTTATGGCCCTCACCTGCTGATGAAAAATGGCCCACTCCACTCCCTCGCAACAAGACTGAGCAGGGTGCGTCTTGCGACACGCCCTGTCCGCCCACATCGAGTTGAAATTCTTGGCCAAGGGGCGATTCGCCCAACCGGTGATGTGCGGACTGCCGCTCTCAACAAGCGCGCTATGAAAGCAGGTGATTTGAGCAATCCAATTGTGCAAGGCGCACATTTTGTCTCCAATTGGGGGGCCCCCAAAATCCATCAAAATCGCCTCACGGCGCTTAACAAGAGTCAATTGTTGGTGAGCAATGAAGGCTGGGCTGGATTGATTGGCAGAATGGCTGCAGCACTTGATGAGGTTGGCGTGTTCATCGAATGCGGATTGGACGTGATTCGTATTGAACGCGGCAAAGCCCACCTTTCAGACGGGCGAACCATCGAAACCGATGCCATCATTCTCGCCTGTGGCTCAAAGACAGCCCACCGGCTTGTTGCGGACATGGATCCAAGTGCGGCAGGAGCATTTGATTCCCTTCAGCGAACAACAGCTTCAGTTGTTGAGGTAGGGCTCGATTCGAAACCTTTCAGCGACCACCAGATTGTTGTTGATGTCGAACGCTCAATGGCCATTGTTGACTATTTCTCAATACAGCCGAGACTTGGCTTGGAAGGCTCCCACTTAGCTGCTATTGCAGTTGGTGGCCTTGCTCAAGATGCTGGCCCGACAACCTTCGAATCATCCGAGGAACGTCTNGCTGCATTGGAGTCTTTCCTCGATCAGCGNGCGCTTGGATGGCGCGAACACATCATACAAGATGGGCGACAAAAAGCGATTCCTTTGCATGAANNTCCTACCGAAGGGTTGACNCAACTCACNTTTGCCGAGCACGGAATTNTCCTTGCTGGCGCTTGGGTCGAGCAGGAACACTGCTTGGCAGACGCAGCGGTCGCATCGGGTCGAAAAGCAGGGCGTCTNATCTCAAAACTCATCGATTGAACACTTATTCACCGGCGGCGCAAGGACATACCATGCGCTTCGTTTCATGGAATGTAAACGGCATTCGTGCTGCCATTCGAAAAGGGATTGATGGATATTTTGACTCGCTTGACGCCGATGTGTGGATGTTGCAAGAAGTGCGATGCCTTCCCGAGCAATTGCCCAAAGGCTGGAACTGGCCTGATGGCTACGAAGTGAACCTCCACGCAGCCGAAAAGAAGGGCTACTCTGGTGTGGCCACCTTAAGCAGAAACCCAACTGATTCAGTGGCCACTGGCAAGGGTGGATCAATCGATTTAGGCGACACGGAGGGCCGAGTGATTGTCACTCAGCACGGCGAACTCACCTGCATCAATACATATTTGCCGAGCGGGTCGAACAAAGAGGAACGTCAAGCATTCAAAGAAGCCTGGATGGAAGAATGGCGAGATTTTTTGCGACCTTACTTGTCTCAATCAACCCCAGTTGTTGTCTGTGGAGATCTCAACATCGCTCACACTGAGGATGACATTTGGAACCCGAAAGGCAACGCGAAATCCAGCGGGTTTCTTCCACATGAGCGCGAGTGGTTCACTGAATTGCTCAACGATGGCTGGCATGATGTCTTCCGACAACACGTCGGCGAAGGAGAGAAAATTTTCTCATGGTGGTCCAATCGAGGCCAAGCTCGCATCAAGGATCGCGGATGGAGAATCGATTACTTCCTTCTCAATGATGCAGCCGCTGAGCGTTTCGAATCAATCAGAATCGAACGACAAGGCGGTCTTGATGTGTCGGACCATGCCCCGGTCATTCTTGACTTGAAGGATTGATCATTCACCTTCAAGGTCAGCAAGAGCAATCATCAACTCATCAACAACATTTCTGAGTTCTTGCAACGAAGTATGGTGGACTTTAACCGTGAGATTCGCCTCACCACCATGCTCCTTGAGCGTGGCTTTGCAGTGCGGCCTCGATGCCGCAGCTAGAAACAGGGTTCCGAGGGAAGGGTCGCCTGACCATTCCACGGTGACCGTATGCCCTTCGACCATGGCTTGAGGTTGAGGTGGACTCTTATGACGATGACTCAACGCCTTTACATGGCCAAGGGGGAGGAGGACCCGTTTGTTTTGGCGGGCACCGGGGGTGTGACGCTTGGTGAGGCGCGAACCAACCATGAAGGCCGTCAAGCAATCCTCCTTCTCAGGGGCAACGAGGATGCCTCTGAATTCATTGCACTGGTCGCAACAATGGGGATCACCATCACGGAGACACTGCATCAACCAGGCCATGAAGACCCACGCGGTTTTTTTGGAAAAGGGCGCCTCCAAGATGTGGCAGATGAACTCTCAACGCGAACCAGAAATCATCCTTGGTCGGGTGTCGATCTAGTTCTCCTTCATACAAATGGGACGCCAAGGCAACTCGTTGGTGTCAGTGACGCTGTGAAGGTCGAGGTATGGGACCGCGTTCGATTGCTTCTTGCTCTGTTTACTTCTCATGCAGCATCGATTGAGGCGAGAACCCAAGTTCGTATTGCAAGGTTGCAATCTGACCGGACCGTGTTGAGAGAATTAGCCAATCAATCGACAACCGGTGAGCGTGCCGGGTACGGTGGTGGAGGTATTACAGCATTACAAGCCTCAATTGACAACATCAACCGAGAGCTGACGCACCTCAGAAAGCGGCAGCAAAAGCACGCAGGGGCTCAGTCAGAACGCCGGCGTCAGCGTTCACGCAGTGGGGCGATGACGGTTGGTTTAGCCGGGTACACGAACGCAGGGAAATCAAGCCTCTTCCTGAATCTATCAGGCAAAGAAGTGCTCGTGCAAGACAAGTTGTTTTCGACCCTTGAAACAACCCTTGGACGAATGGAAGCAAGTCCTCGCGTTCTCTTAGCAGATACGATTGGGTTCATCGACCATCTTCCATCGGCAACCCTTGATGCCTTTCGGGCCACGCTCGCTGAAGCATTGGAAGCAGACCTGTTGCTTATTCTGGCAGATGTGAGCGATGACCCAGTTGAACTGGAACGTAAATTATTCACCTCAAGGCAAGAGGTCTTCACTCGTTTCTATGGCGAGGAAATCGATGAGGAGTTTCCATGGCAAAACGATGCAAGTTCATTGAAGCATCATGTGATGACGGTGCTAACGAAGGTCGACCAAGCCTCCCAGCAGCACGTCGAAGAAGCCATTGCCACTGTTTCCGCCCTTGGTTTACCTGAACCCTACATTGTCTCATCACACAGCGGTGAAGGGATGCAGGAACTGAAAGACGCCATCCTGTTTCATCTGTTCGGCCCCCAAGTCAATCTTCTCCTTCTTCCAGCATCCGAACAAAACCCGCGTGGCATCGAGGGCTATGTTTCAGATGTGNATGATGCAGGTCTCGTCACTGATACAGAACGGCTCGAAGATGGTCTCATTTCGATGACGGTTTGGATTCACGAGCAAGCCTTAGCCCGCCTTATCGCTCATTCCAAGGGCCGCATCGAGGTCAAGTAGGACGACCTCTTCGTCAATTCATGGACGAGAAGGGCGATGAGGCACCGCTCCTTATCCAAGAGGAACAAGAGGATTACCTCGATGACCTCACTGGATTGGCCGAACCGAAGTCTGCGATGCTGTTCTCATCTTCCAGCGCTGTTCTTACCATTGAAGATCCAAACTTACACCCAATGGGCAAAGCCATTGCCACTTTCGTCCTGTTCATCTGCATGCTCGGATTTCTCAACGGCCTTGATTACGCATCGGCCGATTCAGGTCTTGTACGCCCGGATGAATTCGTGTACAGGCTTTCCATGACGGCACCCGATGATACGGCAACATTCCGAGGTTCTGTAAGCGATCATAACGGCGAGGCTTTGGTCAATGCCACCGTGTATGTTTCGTGGGATGAAGGCGGGTCATGGAATTATTCAGAAATGAAAACTGGAGCTTCGGGCGAATTTGAGTTCGAACGCCTTGATCCGGGGCTAGCGCGGGTCGACATCATCGTTGAGCGCGACGGTAAGCGGGATGTTCTCGCGAACCGTGTCCTGCTTTCGCCACCTGCAATGATTGAGCCAATTGGGTTCACCAACCTTGATTTCACGGTCCCTTCACAAGAGGCGTTCGCCGAAGCACCATGCTCCAACGGTGCAGAAGAATGTGAAATCCGCAACATCGACATGACACCAGGTCAAATGGAGCATCCACTCATGGACCCAGGTGCTGCAGGCGTCTACATCACCATCGGATTCGGGTTCATGGGCCTCGCGCTTATCGCAGCAGGCTTCACTGTCTGGGCCTTGCGCAGCGGCTCGTTGCTTGTGCTCCGTACAGCGGCTGCACTGTCCTTTTTCGGCATGGGCCACTACTATTCAGCGTGCCTTTTGGGACTGGTAGCGTTAGGCCTGACGTTTGCTGTTCCACGACCAAGGATCCCACTCACTGANCCTCGTCATCAAAACCAACCCGCTGCAAATTGACACATCTCAACCGTCCAAGTTAAGTTGACGCCACCCAACAGCAGGGCATGGACCTCCTCGCCTCAACATGGATGTCGCGGTCGCTTGGTGAAGCGGTCGCTTCAGTTGCCCTGGATGATGATCACTCGGTCCTTGTGGGCGGATGGAACGGGGCGCTCAAACGCTGGGATGAAAAGGGCGATTTGCTGTGGAGCACACAACTCAACGACCGAATCAATGATCTTGCTGTCAACAACGAATGCGTGATTGCAACAGCAGGCCTCCACCTTGTTTGCATCGAGAAGAACACAGGCGACGTACGGTGGACGCACGCACTGGAAGGCAGTGCAGACGCCACGGTCATACACAACGAAGTTGTGCATGCCGTTTCATCCGTGTATGACATCGAACACAATGATTTCATTGAATCAGCCGTGTGGGCTTATGACCTCAAAGGCGATGAACAATGGGTCACAAGAATGGATGAGCGCCCATGGACAATGTTGGCGCATGATACATCCCTTTGGATTGGACTTGGTCGTCCGAAGTGCGGCTTTGCAACGGTTGGTGAAGATGGATCGCTGACCCATATCGAAGGTCCAGTGGATTCTCCAATCACCTGCGGATCGGCTGGAAAGACGAGCCTGTTCTTTGGCCATGCCGATGGAACGGTTTCTGACCACATGTCGAACATCGTTCTCACCCGTTCAAGCGGCATCGAGTCGCTTGCATCCTTCGAAGATGGAATCGTTGTTGCCGATGAGGGTGGCGATGCTTGCGCTTTTGATGCAAAGGGGGTACAACGATGGTGCCTGAAAGGTGTGCCAATCGTATCTCATTGTGGAGGGTTTGAATCCAATGGTGCAAAAACGCACTGGATCGCTCGTTGGTCTGGTTCTGAAGGCAGTCTCGAAGCAGTCAACGCAGAATCGGGCGATGTTTTGGCCATTTCATCTCAGATGCATGTGCGGTTCATGCACTCAAACGAACAGCGGCTCATCGTTGGTTGTGAAAACGGCGATGTTCATGTTTGGGAGCGCAGCGTGTTTGATCGTCGCTTATCCACCAATTCGGAAGAAGACGAGGGCCCAAAAGATGCACGAAAATCAGCCCTGCAAGACAAGCTTCGGAAGTTGCGCGAGCGATGAAGGTACCTTGATATACCCTCAAACGCTAAAGGGGCCATGGAAAAAGAAACTATTCCAGCGACAGAAGAGAGCCTCCAATTGGAGGTTGACGACCACCCAATGAACACATCCCGGCCAGCCCAACTTTCGGCCTTTCATCCCGTCATCATCGACGGCATTGAGGGAACAGCCGCAGTTGGCTCTATGGGCGGTTACAGCACCCGATTGGCGCTTCAACTTGAAACCCCCCATCCTGATTTTGGAATTGATTTCGGTACCAAACACTTCCGTTTCCTAGAGCCAGGACTCGTTGAGTGGGGCCATGATGGAAAACAATTTACAGTGTTGAAAATCGTTGAATGAACCTACAACGGGCCAACTGCAAGCCCAAGCAAGAGAACGATGCTCGACGCTACAACAATCAATACATTGTCGTCAATCGGACCAAATTCATACCGTTCAACAAACGAAGCAACCGCTGCTGATATCGTACCCCATACTGGAATCGCCGGAGAAAGCGATGCGCCGATCAGGTAGCCTGCAGGCAGACAAACGATGGCCATGCCCAAGTTCCCCCAGGCGCTTTTTGTCCTCTTGGCAAACAATTTGTTTCGGATGATTCCAGTGACGCCGTCTCCAAAGGCCATGAAAAAGGCGGGCAGAACAGCCAACCAAGGCTCATCTGAGTATGTCCACAAAGCGAAAACGGACAGGCCAAGCATGAGGGAAAACGTTGCGTCGTTCATGTTCTGTTCTGTCTGCATCCACCACAACCGTCGGTCCAGCATATGCGTGCTTGCTAACACTGCTGCACCAATTAATCCCCCAAGCAATGGCCAAACTGGGTCGGTGAAGACAATCGGAGAGGCCAAAATTGGAACGCCACCTGCGAGCATGTGAGCGACTTTTCGGTTGTAGTACAGCGACCATGTTTTCACAGCCTTTGCTCATGAAGTATCCATGAAGCGGTTTGATCGCCATTACGATGACCGCCGACCAAACTCCGAGGCCTACGAACCACCACACATCGCTCATCACAACCATGATTTCTGCTGAGGCTGAAATGCGTATATGCCTGCTGTCGATTTCGCATCAATTCTACGGGTTTTCTAAACCCAACCGTGCTGTCGCCCCTGAAACAGAGGTATAAATGGCCGTAGAAAAAATTCAGCCACATGCCACAATCCTACCTTATCGTTGGTGGAAGCAGCGACATAGCCCTCCTTCTTGCCGAATCACTTCTTGATGATGGTCACGCTGTGACCCTTTTGGCACGTGATTCAGCGCGATGTCAAACATTGGAAAACCGTGGTGCAGAATTGATTCAAGGCGATGCATTGGATGCTGATCTCGTGCAACAAGCGGTGCAAGCTGCAAAAGACAGAGGCGATGGAACAATCGCCGGCGTGGCCCATTTGGTCGGTTCCTTGCTCATTCGCCCGCCCCATGCCGTGAAGCTCGATGCCTTCAACGAAGTCATCCACACAAACCTCTCGAGTGCGTTCCTCACGCTTTCCACTGCCTGCAAAACAATGCTCCGCAGTGGTGGTGGCCGATTGGTATTCACCTCGAGCGTTGCAGCCTCCCTCGGTCTTGTCAACCATGAAGCCATCGCTGCAGCAAAAGGCGGCATCGAATCAATGGTCCGAACTGCAGCCTCAACCTACAGTCAGCGAGGTATTCGGGTCAACGCCGTCGCACCCGGGCTGACAGAGACCCGGTTAGCGAGTCAGATTCTCAAATCCGATGCGATGCGTGAGGCGGCAGTTGGCATGATCCCCCTTAAGCGCATCAATGAGCCAGGAGAAATTGCTTCGACCATGCGATGGTTGTTGTGTGATGCACCCGACAATTTGACGGGGCAAGTGTTCCACTTAGACGGCGGCATGGCCAAGGTTCGAAACTGAGGTGATGGCATGGTCTGGAAGAACGCAATAAAAGTCAAGAAATTGAAACCCGGAAAAACCAAAATGGTCACAATCGGAGCGAAGGTGCTGATGGTCGGCCATATCGACGGTTCATTCATCGCAACTGAAGGCTTGTGCCGACACATGCGCTGGCCGCTGGCCGTCGGTGGCAAAATCAAGGATGGATGCATACGTTGCCCATTGCATCAAACCACCCATGACCTGAGCAATGGCGAATTGGTGGAATGGTCTCCCTTCCCCCTGTTACCAGCCTACGGAAGACTCGTTGGNAAAATGTCGAAGCAAAAAGACCTCCACATCTACAACACTCGAATCGAAGGCGANCACCTTCANGTCGAAATGTGAAGCGAGTTTCGATGACCAGTCTCAANAGAGAAAGAATTGCGTATATGGATTTAGCACAGTCCTTGTCCTTATTTTCGAACTCGTAGAGCGCTCCNCGAATCGGTTGAACTTCGANACGAGTGAATCANATCTTCAGGTTTGCTTGGCGGGCAAGCAAGACGATTCGCATGCTGTGCTCGACCATTGCAGCGTTTGCCCATGCCTGATCGAGATCCCGCCCAACAGCGTAAGCGCCTCGACCTCGAACAACAACGCATCGCATGCCGCCCTGTTGCAGGGCTTCCATGATTTGGCGAAGGAAATCATCAGGGTTCTCGTCATCAGGATCCACAATGACAACCTTACCAATGCTTCGCTTTCCGATTTCATCAATNGGTGAGACAACGACCAGATCCTTTTCGCAACTTGCCGCTGTCGTGTACGCTCCGTGTGAATGAATCACNGCTGCAGGTCCACCTGTGGCAAGGCTCGCAGATGCAAGGACCACTTGGAGGACGCGCCAATCTTCAGGAGCGAATTGAGGGGCTTGTCCACCAAGACGTGCCGCACACAATCCACGTTCATCCAACCGAGGCAGCATGGTCATGTTCCTCGTCGAAATCATGATGCTCGTATCATCTGGGTGCAACATTGCAATCGTACCCATGGTCGCTCTGATTAATTGTTCACGATCGAGCTGTCGAGCGAGCCGGGCGAAATCGCTCACGATATGCGCTGCAATGACGATGTCTTTGAGAACAGCAGGAGGCATCGGGGGCGTTTCCAATTCTTCGATCACTTCAGTAGCGCCGGCCATCGACTGGCGAAGGCGTGCCACCTCTGCAGACAGACGGGCCACTTCAGCCTCCGCTGCGTTTGCACGATCTGAAGTCATGCCTGGCGGTGTTCCCACTGCAGGCACTCGCAATTCGTTTGATTGGATTAACTCTGTTTCTGCGTTTGTTTCAACCACCTCCTCAGGTTCTGGTGATTCGGGGGCAGGGGCCTCAATCAGTGCAGGTTTGTCAGGCAGTTGCTCGGCCTCGACTGGTTGTTCGACATTGGCCGGTTCAGTCACTTCTTCGGCTGTTTGCTCAACAATTGGTGATTCAATTTTAGATTCCATTGGCTCTTCAGCCGCCGGAACGGCGATTTCAGCTGGCTCATCAACAGGAATGTCGGACGGCACATCGGAAGGGGGTCCTGATGGCGGACCGGATGGCGGTCCTGAAGGTGGGCCAGAGGGGGGGACTGAGGGTGGACCACTCGGAGGCTTTGATGGCGGCCCAGAAGGAGGGCCTGTGGGGCCGGGGGATGGGTTGGTTGATTCAGATGTCTCTTCTGAGGGGGATGCCTCTTCAGGGGGCTCTTCAGAAAGAATCTCCTGCTGCACATCTGTTTCGTTGTTCTCAGGCGTCACTTGAAGACCACCTAATCCACCAAACGCAGCATCAAGCATGTTCCCAACTTGTGCATTTTTTTCTTCTTCACGAGTTTGTTCTACAGATGTTTTTTTTCCCGCCACGGATAACTCCCCATTCGGGCCACACGGCGCGGCTTAAATAGCGGTTGCGTAACGGATGGTTTGCATAAGCCCGCTTGGTGTAGAGGTTATCATGCAGGATTGTCATTCCTGCGACCCGGGTTCAATTCCCGGAGTGGGCGCCACACTCAACACAAAGGATGTCCGGCTGGGGCGGTGAACGCCAAAACAGCGCTTGATATACTCATGAACAAAGCACGAGGTATGCCCAACATGCCAAAACTCGGCGTATCCGCTTGCCTCTTGGGGGAAAAAGTACGTTACAACGGAGACGGTGCTGAGTTCCGCAGTTTGACCCGTTCCTGGTCACATCACCTTGACTTAATCGGGGTATGCCCGGAAGTCGGGATTGGCATGGGTACACCTCGCCCAACCATCCGCCTCGTCAACAGGGATGGAAAAATCCACCTTGTCAACCCAAAAACAGATGATGATTTCACACAAGACATGCTGGAGTACGCTGAACTTCAATCGGATGCACTCATGAAAGCAGAAATTTGCGGGTTTGTGTTCAAGAAAGATTCTCCGAGTTGTGGTTTGGAGCGAGTACGGGTGTATCGAGACGATCAACCTCAAGCCATCCGAAATGGGACTGGCCTCTTTGCATTGGTATTCACAACCCTCAACCCCCACATTCCGGTTATTGAAGAAGGACGGCTCAGCGATCCACTCCAAGCAGAACACTTCCTCGCCCGAGTGGAATTCTTTTCACTATGGCTCGAAGAAGGGCGCGGCGGTTGGACTGCAGACAAACTCATGCGATTCCACAATACCAACAAATTGTTCTTACTCAGCCGTTCACCAAAGGCCAAGCGAGAACTCGGGCGCCTTCTCGCCCGTGTTTTCGAACAAGGGGAGCATCCGGACCACGCCGCTCTCCAATACATGACGGCCGCTCAAAAATCACTCGATGTCTTGACCAAACCAGGACCGATCGCTCACGCCATGGAGCGTGTGCTTGGCCGGGTCAGTTCCAAACTCACCAGAGGCGAACGCCAAGAAATGCTTGATGTCATCCACGAATATCGGCGCGGACTCCTTCCTCGGTCGGCTCCACTCACCCTCTTGAAGCACCTTATTCGAAGGTGTGACATGGAAACAGAGACCAACACTCGCTTCATCTCTCCAACCCCCCTGAGTTTAGGACTCATGGCGAAAGTTTGACCGCTTTCTTGGTTTATTCATATACTCTGAAGGGTTCTATCATCCCAAGGAGGATTACACATGAGTGAAATTTTGTACCAAGTGAAGATAGCAGATGCGACCGGCCACACCGTCGCACAAATGACCAAACCGGAGATCGTTGCCAAGGCGACCGGTGCCCAAGGAACCTGGGTGTTCGTTAACGACCGCCTCGTTTCCGCTGAGGAACTGAAAACCATGGCATTCCAATCAACAGACGAATTCAAGCTGATGCCGGGTCTTGTTGGCGGAGCAGAGCCCACGTTCACCGTGGAGATTGCCGACGCAACTGGCCACACCACCGTTCAAATGACGCAAGCAGAGATCGCTGAACAAGCGACAGAAAGCAACGGCGCATGGGTGTTCGTGGACAACACGATGGTAGCAGCAGCCGACATTGCCCAAATGGACTTCAGCGATGTTCAGAAGGTTCGAATGGTCCCACCGCTCGTCGGTGGCATGGCCAGCGAAGTTTGTTGAGCGCGCCATTCCCGCTCAAAATCTGTCATTCTCGCGACGGACAGGTTCAAGAGAGGGAGGCAGGTCGGATGAAACGGAGTCGAACACTATGGTTGAACTCGTCGATTACAAATGTGCAGTGTGTGGAAGCCTCGAATCGTTCCATCGCGAGCGAAACGGAATCAGTTGCAAGGCATGCGGATCTCGAATCTTCATGAAACTCCGACGCAACGGTACCAAGCGGCTTGTCGCAGAGTGAACATTGCCACGCGCAGGGTTGAAAGACCGCTGACAACCAGTGACATATGATGTCCAGTTGGCTTGCTACGAAAGCACCGGTTCGGTTTAACGAGCTCTTGCTTCCCGATGCAGTAAAGTCGACCATCGAACGGACTGCTGTTCAAGCAAATCCACCTCACCTTCTTCTTTCAGGACCTCCAGGTGTCGGTAAAACCGCTGCATGGAGGCTGATTGCCCGACAAGTGCTGGGTCCCGCGTGGGAGGCAAGAACGCACGTTCTCCAAGCCCGTGATCTGGCCCGAACCTCTGGGGCAATGTCGAAGTTCGAAGAATTTCTTCGCCCTGAAGGCTCCTCATCAAGTGACACATTAGCAGGCCGCACAAGCCTCGACGCTTACGATGCCGCCTTTTCAGGAACGGCAGCAACGACGCCCGCCCCTGCCGGAAAAGAATCAACGCCAGCCACACATCAAGGCCGGGCGCCAGTGTCTCGATTGATCGTCATCGAAGACGCCGACCACCTAGGGACGATTCGCCAATCGTACCTACGTCGCATGATGGAAAGCGCCAGTGGAAGTGCGAGGTTCATGTTCACCACGCACACGCCTTCGCGGGTCATCGAAGCGCTTCGAAGTCGAACCCAACACATCCGCCTTCCCCCACCAAGCCGGAAAGAAATCGAAGCGCGCCTCGCTACGATCGTTGAAGAAGAGCAGATTGATGTTGCAAGGGGCGTTCTTGGTGACATCTCACACATTGCAAACGGCAACCTCCGCAAGGCGATCTTTGTCACAGAGTTGCTTGGTCACCGGTCAATGCTTAGCGACCGAAAAAACCTACAACACTTGATGAGCGCAACATCTGTGAAAGAAATGCAACGGGTCCTCGAAGAAGCGCTTCGTAACCGCGTTCATGACTGGCGTTGGGAAAAGAAGGGCATGAAGAACTCGAGGGTGTTGAAAGGCGCTATGGGCGCTCTTGACCAAGTGATGGGCGAGAACAACCTCGAGCCAGAAGATGTCGTGATTCATTTCCATCGTTTGTTGACCGCTGGCCGTATGCAACTCGAAGAACATCTGTTAACCGAACTTCTCGTTGAGTTGGCTAAATGCGATGTTNCGCTCCATAAATCGACACAAGGGCGCATCGAATTGGAGCGGTTTTTGCTGAACGCAGCAGAAATCGGCCAACGGTATGCTCAGGCGAAAACATGATGATTGGAAGGCCGACCGTTCAAACTGGGCGTGTAGCATAGCTGGATAATGCGTTGGCCTCCTAAGCCGAAGATCCCGGGTTCAAATCCTGGCACGTCCGCCTTTCGTTTGTCTGTTGAATGAACCGTCGGTTTGGCTTCCTCTCATAGGCAAGAGCCAAAGTCAACCACCTTCTGAGAT
>JGI26260J51721_1000067_pt1 | contig 42569 bp, 39 predicted proteins | sample SaaInlV_120m_DNA_4_FD_51721 | JGI IMG/M metagenome (IMG submission 51721)
CACTCAGCATATCGTGGATCGTGATTACGGCGGGTTACTGATCTTTGATCCCTTAAACATTCGCTATGCAACCGACAGCACCAACATGCAGCTTTGGAACAGCCATAACCCGTTTCGGGCTGTGTTGATTTGCGCAGATGGCTATATGGTGATCTGGGACTACAAAAACGCCCCGTTTTTATCTGAGTTTAACCCGCTGGTGCGCGAGCAGCGCGCTGGCGCTGATTTATTTTATTTTGACCGTGGCGATAAGGTTGATATCGCAGCCGATGCCTTTTCAAATGAAATACGGCAATTGATCAAGCAACACGGGGGTGGCAATCGCCGGTTGGCGGTGGATAAAATCATGCTGCATGGGCTGCGCGCGTTAGAGGCGCAGGGCTTTGAAATAATGGAAGGTGAAGAGCTCACCGAAAAAGCCCGCTCGATCAAAGGTCCGGATGAAATTTTGGCAATGCGCTGCGCCTCGCATGCCTGCGAAACCGCTATCGCGGTGATGGAAAACACCGCGCGCGCAGGGGTGGCACAGCGCCAAATGAGCGAGGATGATATCTGGGCGGTGCTGCATGCTGANAATATCCGGCGAGGTGGTGAGTGGATTGAAACGCGCTTGCTCACATCGGGCCCGCGCACCAATCCTTGGTTTCAAGAATGCAGCGGACGGATTGTGCAAAATAACGAAATTCTCGCCTTTGATACAGATCTCATTGGATCCTACGGGATCTGCGTTGATATCAGCCGAACATGGTGGATCGGAGATCAGAACCCGCGCCCAGATATGATTTCTGCTATGCAGCACGCCCATGAGCATATCATGCAAAATATGCAAATGCTCAAACCCGGTGTCATGATACCAGAGCTAACGAAGAACGCCCATAAGCTGGCGCCAGAATATCAAAAGGGCAAATATAGCTGCCTGATGCATGGTGTCGGCCTTTGCGATGAATGGCCTTTGATTGCCTATGCTGACACCTTCGTCGAAGGGGCTTACGATTATCCACTTGAAGCGGGTATGGTGCTTTGCGTTGAAGCTTTGGTCAGCCCCGAGGGGGGCGATTTTTCGATTAAGCTGGAAGATCAGGTTTTGATCACACCTGANGGCTTTGAGAACCTATCGGCCTACCCGTTTGACCCAAGACTGATGGGCATAGCCTAGACAACAGACCGGGCCGAGCCCCGCATTAAAGGCCCGCCTCGCGCGCAAAGCCGCCCCCTTGCCCCGACAAGAAAGCAGCTCTAAAAGAAGCCATCTTTTCTTCAAGCAAGGCTAAATTTTATGATCCCTCGTTACTCCCGCCCAGACATGGTTGCCATCTGGTCACCCGAAAGCAAATTTCGCATCTGGTATGAAATCGAAGCCCATGCCTGTCAGGCTATGGCAGATATTGGAGTGATCCCTCAAGCCAATGCGGATGCGGTTTGGCGGGCCAAAGATGTAGAATTTGATATCGCGCGTATTGATGAAATCGAAGCAGTTACGAAACATGATGTGATCGCATTTCTCACCCATCTGGCAGAGCATATCGGATCTGAAGAAGCCCGTTTCGTACATCAAGGAATGACCAGCTCAGATGTGTTGGACACCTGTCTCAACGTTCAATTGGTACGCGCGGCAGACCTTCTGATTGCGGATGTTCAAGCGCTTCTTGCAGCCCTGAAGCGGCGCGCTNACGAGCATAAAATGACCATCCGCATCGGGCGTAGCCATGGCATCCACGCCGAGCCTACCACGATGGGCCTGACCTTTGCGCGCTTCTACGCTGAAATGGATCGTAACCTTGAGCGGTTGCGCATCGCGCGCGCCGAAATTGCAACGGGCGCAATCTCTGGCGCTGTGGGTACATTTGCCAATATTGATCCGCAGGTGGAAGAGCATGTCTGCACGAAGCTGGNTCTGACACCAGAACCGATCAGCACGCAAGTGATCCCGCGCGATCGCCACGCAGCATTTTTTGCCGCTTTGGGCGTTGTCGGCAGCAGCATCGAGAACATCGCCACTGAAATTCGCCATATGCAGCGCACAGANGTGCTTGAAGCGGAAGAGTTTTTCTCAAAGGGGCAAAAAGGCAGCTCTGCAATGCCGCATAAACGCAATCCTGTTTTAACGGAAAATCTCACCGGGTTGGCCCGTCTGGTGCGCATGGCCGTGGTGCCCGCGCTGGAAAACGTAACGCTTTGGCATGAACGTGATATTTCGCATAGCTCGGTCGAACGAAATATCGGGCCAGACACAACGATCACCTTAGATTTCGCCCTGAACCGCTTGACACAAGTGATTGATAAATTGGTGATCTATCCAGATAACATGCTGGCCAATATGAATAAGTTCCGCGGTCTGGTGATGAGCCAACGGGTGCTTTTGGCGTTGACGCAAGCCGGCGTAAGCCGCGAAGATTCATATCGGTTGGTGCAACGCAACGCGATGAAGGTTTGGGAAGATAATAAAGATTTCAAAACCGAGCTCTTGGCGGATGATGAAGTGCGCGCCGCGCTGAGTGAGGCTGAGATAGAAGAAAAATTTGATCTGGGCTATCACACAAAGCACGTTGATACAATTTTCAACCGCGTATTTGGCGCCGGTTAAAGCCGCAATCAGTCAGGTTGCAAACGCTCTTGGTGCCCGCATTGATCGCAGGATTGGCGCGGGCCAAGCCCGAAACCGGTGGTAAACCGAGTATTTGAACACCGCAGGCTGCGCCAAATCTGTGAGTGGTGATTTGTGGTTTATGGCCGCAAAAGTTAGCGTTCCTTTCACGTTTTCCGGCTAAAACGGGTGCCTAACAATCGATGGGCGCCGCGTGTCAGAACCAACAGCAGATAATTCTAACCCGGTGGCGGCGTCATCGCGGGTAATAAGTCAGGCTGAAAAAACCGCGATCGTGGTCAGCGCGATGCTGCGCAGTGGCTTGGACATACCGGTCGATGACCTCAGTGTCGACGCCCAAGCACAATTGGCAAAAGAATTGGCTAATTTACAATTTGTTGAGCGCAATCTGTTAACAGAAGTGATTGAAGAATTCTCATCCGAAGTCACCTCGATCGGGTTAAATTTGTGCGGCGGTGCGGCGCAAACACTGAACCTGCTGGAAGGTAAAATCAGCACTGAAACGGCAGAGCGGTTGCGCAAAGAAGCCGGCGTGCGCAAATTCTCAGACCCTTGGGATCGATTGAATATCAGCGACATCGATGAATTGATCGCCATAATCGAGGCAGAGAGCATAGAGGTCAGCGCAATTATTATTTCAAAGTTGGATGTGTCAAAAGCAGCGGCGCTGCTGGGGAAATTGCCCGGAAAACACGCACGCCAAATCAGCCATGCAATTTCAATGACCCATCATGTCACCCCGCAAGCCATTTCACGGATCGGTCAAAGCCTTTTGGCGCAGCTCGATAACCTTCCTGATCGCGCATTCGCGCTATCGCCGGAAGAGCGGGTGGGATCTATTTTAACCGCAACCACGCAAGTGCTGCGCGATGATGTTCTAGATGGTCTCGATGAAAGCGACCCCGCCTTTGCGCATCGGGTTCGGCAGGTGATGTTTGCCTTTAAAGACATTCACAAGCGGCTCCATCCCAGCGATATTTCCCAGATTACCCGCAGCATAAACACCATCGAGCTTGCAACCGCGCTGGCCTATGCACAAAAAACCGGGCCCAACGCCACGGCAACTTTTATCCTTGAAAACCTACCTCGGCGGATGGCCGAGAACCTATCGGACGATATCGCCCATATGAAGGCAATCCAATATGAACAAGGCGAGGCGGCTTTGAACGCGGTTGTCCAAGCCATCCAAGATTTGGTGACAAGCGGCGTCATCGCCTTTCGGCGCGAAGAGGAAGCCGCAATGTCCAGCGCTCAAACGCGATAATCGCGCAAGTTAAGCTTGCCCCTGCCAAGCGCTTTATGATTTACCCCCCACATGCACAGAGAATAGGGATCGCATGCCAGACAACCCAAAGCACACGGGCAGCTTGGCCGAATGGCTAACAGATTTGGCTATTCGGGTCTTGATCCGCTGCGCACGCACCCTGCCTCTGGCAACGCGATTGCAGTTTATGGGGTGGTTTATGCGNCGTGTTCTGGCCCCCCTCACAGGCTATCAAAAACGGGCTTTGGCCAATTTGGACTACATATATCCGGATAAACCTTCGGATGAAAAACTGAAGATTGCGCGGGGCGCTGCCGATAATGCAGGGCGAACATTTATCGAAAATTATGATATCCTTGCGCTTCGCAACCGCTTGGGACAGGCCAAGATCACCGGTCCAGGATTTGCCGCGGCTCTTGCGGCAAAAGACAGCGGCACGCCNGTTCTTTTTGTCACGGGCCATTACGGAAATTTCGAAGCGCCNCGGGCAGCTTTGGTCGCCCAGGGGTTTCAAATTGGGGGCTTATACCGACCGATGGCCAACCCTTATTTCAACAAGCATTATGCCCAAAATATGCATGATTTATCAGGGCCGGTATTCGAGCAAGGCCGCAAAGGCACATTGGGCTTGCTGCGCCACATCCGCCAAGGCGGCATGGCGGTGTTATTATTTGATATTTACGATGGCGCCGGTGCGCCCCTGCCGTTTTTGGGAAAACCCGCGCCAACCGTTACGTCCGTGGCGGATATCGCGTTAAAAGCCCAAGCTGTGGTGATACCGTTTTTTGGCATACGGCGCGCCAATGGCGTTGATTTTGACATCGTGTTTGAAGAGCCCGTCGCGCCAGATGCGCCCATGCAAATGATGCAACAGATTACGCAGCGTTTGGAAAAGCGCATTGAAGAAGATCCCAAGCAATGGTTTTGGATNCACAGGCGCTGGAAGCCAGACCGTCAGCGTGCCCGCGCCGCGGCTAAGACAGCNCCGTGATTTGCCTGCTGCGCCACCACGACAACTTGCGTATCTGTGCGCCGTTGAAAGGTTTTTGACCATACCCCTTTGCCGTTCCAGACACCCAATGGCGTGATCTCAACCACCACATTTGAATAGGTCAACGTCTGCCCAGCATTCTCGCCCGCTTGGATCGCAACTTTTCCTTGTGGTTTATAATAAAATGCAAGCACATCTACAGGGCCGCCGGTTCCATCCACGTTGCTTTTAAGCGTCGCTGTAATAGCAAGCGACGCTTCAACCAATGTAAGCACCACGCGGCGGGGGGTTTGCGCGGCCCGCGCGACCGCATCCTTGATCGCCGTTGCGTTTGAACCAACAACATGATCTTGACCATTCACAATCACCTGTGGTGTGTAAACCGATTTACGCCCCGAGCGCTGCGCGTAGGTTTTTTGTCTNGTGGTAAATTGACGCTTGGCAAANCTGTCTTTCCAGCCGATATAATCCCAATAATCGACATGCAATGAAAGCGTTAATAGATCTGAANGTTTGCTAAGAACATCGCGAAACAAAGCATCGGCGGCAGGGCAAGAGGAACACCCTTGCGAAGTAAACAGCTCGAGTAAAACGGCTGGCCTATCCTGTGCAACCGCAAAACCTGCGCANGCCATCCACATCCCAAGCCAGAATTTCAACANTCTTGCGCGCAAAGCAGGCCCCTCTTTTCCAAATTCCACCCACTCAAAATACGGCAGATAAAATCAATTGACCATTGAAACTTGATAACAGCGGATCACCTTTGTGTTTAAATTTGTACACAATTGCATACAAACTATCTTTTGCCCCCTTGAACAGAAGTAAAACTTGGGTCAAAAGCACGGCAGCAAAGTGACCACACCGTCGCAGAAGGGGAAAGAAATGACCATCGTCGTAGGACATGACACCGCCAAAACGCGCAAAACACTCAGTATTAACGGGAAATCAATCTCTTATTACTCAATCCCGGCAGCCGAAAATGCTGGCTTGGGCCAATTTTCCAAACTGCCCGCAGCTTTAAAAGTTGTGTTGGAAAACATGCTGCGCTTCGAGGATGGCAAAACCGTGTCACTAGAGGATATAAAAGCCTTTTCAACATGGGGCGCGAATGGTGGTAAGAACCCGCGCGAAATAGCCTATCGCCCGGCCCGCGTTCTGATGCAGGATTTCACCGGTGTTCCAGCCGTTGTCGATTTGGCCGCGATGCGCGATGGATTGGTGGCTTTGGGCGGCGATGCAGAAAAAATTAATCCGCTGAACCCAGTTGATCTGGTTATCGACCATTCGGTGATGATTGATGAATTTGGCANTCCCCGNGCCTTTCAAATGAACGTNGATCGCGAATATGAACGCAATATGGAGCGTTATACCTTTTTGAAATGGGGCCAAAACGCGTTTAACAATTTCCGCGTTGTTCCCCCCGGAACGGGGATTTGCCATCAGGTAAACCTCGAATATCTGGCCCAAACCGTTTGGAGTGATACTGACCAAAACGGTGATGAAGTCGCCTATCCTGATACATTGGTGGGCACGGATAGCCATACCACGATGGTNAATGGCATGGCGGTGTTAGGCTGGGGTGTTGGCGGTATCGAAGCCGAAGCGGCGATGCTGGGACAGCCCGTCTCGATGCTGATCCCCGAAGTGGTTGGATTTGAATTAACCGGGGCCATGCTGGAAGGTACAACAGGCACTGATTTGGTTCTAAAAGTGGTGGAATTGCTGCGTGCGAAAGGCGTGGTTGGCAAATTTGTTGAGTTTTATGGCGAGGGCCTAAATCGCCTGCCGCTGGCGGATCGGGCAACGATTGCCAATATGGCACCAGAATATGGCGCCACCTGCGGCTTCTTCCCCATCGATGACGAAACTTTACGCTACCTGCGCAATACCGGGCGCGATGAGGATCGTATTGCTTTAGTGGAAGCCTATGCNAAGGAAAACGGGTTTTGGCGCGACGCGGAATACGCACCGATTTATACCGATACGTTGCATTTGGATATGGGCACGATTGTGCCCGCCATTTCAGGGCCCAAACGCCCACAAGATTTTGTGGCGCTGAACGCGGCAAAAGCCGCCTTTAGCTCTGAAATGAAAGACACGTTCCAGCGGCCGATGGATAAAGAAATTGCCGTTGAGGGCGAAGAGTATACCATGCGCTCTGGCAAAGTGGTTATTGCCTCAATCACCTCTTGCACCAACACCTCCAATCCTTACGTGATGATCGGAGCAGGATTGGTGGCCCGCAAAGCGGCGGCTTTGGGACTGAATCGCAAGCCTTGGGTGAAAACNTCGCTCGCGCCTGGATCGCAAGTCGTGAGCGCCTATCTGGAAGCGGCAGATCTGCAAAAAGATCTGGATGCAGTTGGGTTTAACTTGGTGGGCTATGGCTGCGCCACCTGCATCGGCAATTCAGGCCCCTTGCAGCCTGAAATCAGCCAAGCCATTGCCGAAGGGGATCTGGTTGCAACNGCGGTCCTCTCAGGAAACCGAAATTTTGAGGGGCGTATTTCGCCAGATGTGCGCGCCAATTACTTGGCCTCACCGCCGCTTGTNGTCGCCTATGCGCTGGCCGGCACGATGGATATCGATTTATCAAGCGAGCCTTTGGGGCAAGATAAAAATGGCCAAGACGTCTTTTTGAAAGATATCTGGCCAAGCTCGCAAGAAGTTGCAGAGCTGGTCGAGCGCACGGTCACGCGTGAGGCCTTCCAATCCAAATATGCAGATGTGTTCAAGGGCGATGAAAAATGGCAGGGCGTAGATACGACGCAAAGCCAAACCTACGATTGGCCCGCCAGTTCAACCTATGTTCAGAACCCGCCCTATTTTCAGGGCATGAGTCCGGAACCAGGCGTGATTACGAATATTGAAAACGCCAAAGTGCTTGCAATTTTGGGCGATATGATCACCACCGACCACATCAGTCCGGCGGGCTCGTTCAAAGACACCACCCCCGCCGGTCAATACCTGATCGAACGGCAGGTGCCCGTGCGCGAATTCAACAGCTATGGCTCGCGCCGGGGCAATCATGAAATCATGATGCGCGGCACATTTGCCAATATCCGGATCAAGAATGAAATGCTTGATGGGGTTGAGGGCGGATATACCAAAGGCCCCGATGGTGAGAAAAGCGCTATTTTTGATGCTGCGATGGAATATCAAAATAACGAAACCCCGCTGGTGGTGTTTGGCGGTGAACAATATGGCGCAGGATCAAGCCGCGACTGGGCGGCAAAAGGCACGGCCCTGCTCGGCGTAAAAGCCGTGATTGCGGAAAGCTTTGAGCGTATTCACCGCTCAAACCTGGTTGGTATGGGCGTTATTCCTTTAGAGTTCACCAACGGAGACACGCGCAAATCGCTGGGCTTAACCGGCGAAGAAACCGTTACAATCACAGGGTTGGACAGCGTTGAACCCTTGCAGGAATTACCCTGCCATATCACCTTCGCGGATGGCAGCGTGAAAGAAATTTCGTTGAAATGCCGGATCGATACCGCGATTGAAGTGGAATATATCGAGCATGGCGGCGTGCTGCATTACGTTCTGAGAAACTTGGCGAAAGCCGCTTAAATTTTGTCCGCGGCGGGGCCTTTAGCGCTGCCGCGGGTTTTCCTTGCAATAATCACTAATGACAGCGCGCAAGACCAGCCTCTTTTACTTTGCCTACGAAGTCGGCCGCTTTGGCGCAAACTGGCTTATTGACCCAGCGCCTGCTGCAAGGCGGGCACAAACCGCTGCGCATAATCGCTTCCGACCAAAGGCCCTGCAAAGCGGAACAGCACGGTGCCTTTTGCATCCAAAATAAAGGTTTCTGGCGGCGCGGTGACCCCCCAATCTATCGCAGTGCGCCCCGCAGGATCGAAGGCAACCGCGCGGAACGGATTACCGTCCTTGGCCAGATACGCGGCTGCATTCCCCGCGTCATCCTTGAAATTCACCCCTATTATTGGCATACCGGCCCCCGCCATTTCCAGCAGTTTGGGGTGTTCGGCGCGGCAAGGCGGGCACCAACTGGCCCAGAAATTCACCAAGGTTACGCCACCTGAAACCAGCTGGCTTTGTTCAAATTCTGGAAAATTCGATAAGCGCGCAGGCGTGATTGGCGGCGCAGCTTGGCCAATCAACGTCGAAAGCAAGCGGTTCGGGTCTTCTCGCTGCATTCCGGTGTAAAACAGCAGCGCCAATCCTAAGAAAATCAGCGGCGGCAGAAACAGCAACCAAGGGGTTTTACCCATCACGCTGACTTTCAGCGGCCTCTAACTCGGCCAAAGCACGCGTATTTCTGCGCAATATTCCAAAGATCAAAAGCGCCAATATACCCAAAGACACCCCATAGGCAGATAACACTGCCGCTGCATATTTTCCAAGCTCTGGCATCATGCTGCCTCCTGTCGCGCGCGCAGGGCTTGCGCCCGACGAAATCGAATTTCTGTGCGCGTGCCCACCAACACCAAGGCCAAAAACAGCAGAACAAACCCCGCGATTGAAAACAGCAAAGGTTGGTAAAATACATCCGAGACATGCTTTTCTTTATCCAATGACAAAGATGCCCCTTGGTGCAATCCTTGGCTCCAAAAATTAACCGCATATCGGCTTAAAACCGCGAAGACGGATCCCACAATACACAAAACAGAGGTCAGATCAGCCGCGGTATCCGGGCGTTCAATCGCCCGCCACAGCGCCATATAGCCAAGGTAAAACAGGAATAAGGTTAAAAACGAGGTGAGCCGCGGATCCCAAGCCCAATATGTGCCCCACATCGGCTGGCCCCAGATTGCACCGGTGAATAAGGCGATCAACGTCATCGCCACGCCCACCGGCGCTGCCGCTTTGGCGGCCAAAGCGCTTACATGATGACGCCGGATCAACCAAATCAACGAGGCCACAAGCATCATGAACCACGCGTTAATCGCCATCAAGGCAGAGGGTACGTGCAAATAAATTATCTTAACCGTCGAGCCTTGGCGATAATCATCCGGCGTGAAGAAAAACCCCCATACCAGCCCAATGCTCAAACAGGCCGCGGCCCCAATCGCAATAAATGGCAGTATTCGCGTTGAGGCACCCAAAAATTTTACGGGGTTCGCATATTCCCAAAGTGACATTTTATTTCCATCCTATCACGGCGGGCTTTATCCCTGTGACGCCGGCACAAGCCGACGGTTTCTGTTTCTTGGCGTTAGCGGCCTGAGAAACCTTAAGATAATTTCAAACCCGCTGCCAGACCCCAATATGAATATCTGATGGCGCATCAAAGCGGAATATTTCAGCAGCGCTGTTTCTTTTGCAAGCCCGCAAAACTATTCATGTTGTCAACTTCACCGGCGCAGAATAGCCTAGGGAAAAAAGGAAATAACATGACAATCCGCAGTACAAATGGTCGCGGCCAGCTATATGGTTCTGTTCTGGACACGATCGGCAACACACCTTGCATTCGCATCAATAATTTGGCGCCCGAGGGCGTTACAATTTACGTAAAAGCCGAATTTTTTAACCCGGCAGGATCGGTAAAAGACCGTTTGGCGGTGAATATATTGGAAGCTGCAGAACGCGAAGGCCGGTTGCAACCAGGGCAAACAGTGGTAGAGGCCAGCAGCGGCAATACAGGCATCGGCCTTGCGATGGCCTGCGCTCAAAAGGGATATCCTTTGGTGGTTATCATGGCCGATAGCTTTTCAATTGAGCGACGCAAACTGATGCGCATGCTAGGTGCAAAAGTGGTGCTGACACCGCGAGCACAAAAAGCCATGGGCATGTATAATAAAGCCGCAGAGTTGGCCGAAGCCAATGGCTGGTTCTTAGCGCAGCAATTTGAAACCAAGGCCAACGCCGATATTCACGAGCACACCACCGCCCGCGAAATCATCGCTGATTTTGAAAATGAGCGGCTGGATTATTTCGTAACGGGCTATGGCACGGGTGGCACGGTTTCGGGCGTGGCGCGCGGCTTGAGATCCGCCCGGCCCAAAACCAAGATTATCTTAACCGAGCCGGCAAATGCTGCCTTACTGGCCAGCGATATCGCGCAAGAGCGGCACGCAAATGGCGCGCCACAAAACGGCCATCCCGCCTGGGAGCCCCATCCCATTCAAGGCTGGACCCCCGATTTCATTCCACTTGTTCTGCAAGAAACCATTGATAAAAAATCATATGACCAATTGTTGCCCGTGAATGGCGCTGACGGGGTTGCCTGGGCACAAAAACTTGCCAAACAGGAAGGTATTCTTACGGGCATTTCAGGCGGCTCGACCTTCGCCATCACGATGCAAATTGCCCAAAGCGCCAAAGCGGGATCGGTGATTTTATGCATGCTGCCAGATACCGGCGAGCGCTATATGAGCACGCCGCTTTTTGAATCGATTGAAGCAGAAATGAACGCAGAAGAAGAAGCAATTTCCCGCTCTACCCCAACAGCGCAAATGGAGTAGCTAGGTCAAGCAGGTCAATCGGGCTTGCAAAGCCTGCCGGGCCTTCCAAGCCTGCCGGGCAGCCTGCCCACGCAACGCNGCGTGGCAAGCTGCCGATAAACAGCTTGTGATTAGCGCAGATTGATACGCAAACACGCCGCCGCCGCGATCGGNAATAATGCCATCGAGACCAACGAAATACCCGCGAGCAGCAGCGCCGGCGTGGCAAGCGGAAGGCCCTCTACCCCGCGCCGCGCCACCTCTGCGCCAAAAATCAACGTCGGGACGTAAAGCGGTAAAACCAAAAGTGACAAGAGCAGCCCGCCGCGTTTCAACCCTACGGTCAATGCTGCGCCAAAGGTGCCGATGATACTGAGCGCGGGCGTGCCCAGCAGCAAAGAGCCCATCAACCAGGGAAACCCTGCAACCGGCAGATCCAACATCAAACCAAGCAGGGGCGCAATGAACGCCAGTGGCAAGCCGGTGGTCAGCCAATGCGCTAGGGCTTTAACAGCTGCAACGGCCTCTAAGGGAATGGGTGCGGTTGCCAGTAAATCCAAAGACCCATCTTCAAAATCCAAAGCAAAGATGCGATCGAGCGACAGCAAGCAGGCCAATAAAGCCCCAAGCCACAACAATCCGGCTGCCGCTTGCGACAGCAATGCCGGATTTGGCCCAAGCCCAAAGGCAACCAATAGAATCAAAATTAAGAAAAACGCCAAACCAAGCCCAAAACCGCCCCCGGCTCGGATTGATAGCCGAAGATCCCGCAGCAAAAGCGCCTTCATAAAAAAGCCTCATCTGCGCGTTCCAGCGCTGCGCCCTTGGCCTTGAACTGTGCCAAATCCAAGATTTGCGCCCGCGCATCCAAGCCCAGATCGATATGCGTGGCAATAACTGCCGCGCCCCCTGCCTGAAGATGCGCGCCAACCATAGCCGCAAATTGCCCCACCGCCTGTTGATCCAACGAAACGGTCGGCTCGTCTAATAACCACACGCGCCTTTTGGCAAGCCACAGGCGTGACAGCCCNAGGCGGCGTTTCTGCCCCGCGGATAAACTGCCTGCAAGGCGCGTCTGCAGCGCCTCTAATCCGAAAAGCCTCAGGCTATCCGTGATCGTCTGCGTTCCAAAAATATCTGCCCAAAAGCGTAGGTTTTCCGCAACCGATAATGTGGGCTTCAAACCATCTGTATGTCCGGCGTAAACAGCTGTGTCGGGATCCAAATGCACCTGCCCTGACAACACTGGCTGCAAACCAGCAAGGGCGCGCAACAAAGTTGTTTTTCCAAAGCCGTTTGGCGCTTTTAAAATTAAGGCGGCGCCCGGCTGAACGGCAAAGGCTATATGTTTCAACAACAGCTGACCACCACGCGCCACGCTGACATCTTCTACTTGCAAAATAGGATTATCCGACACCGCCATGGCGCTTAAATCTGATCAGCGGCTTGATCGGCCTTATCCACGGGCAAAAGCGCGGCCGCAATGCGGCGCCCCTCGGACAATAAAATATTATATGTCCGGCAGGCCGACGGGCTGCTCATCACTTCAACCCCAATGCCAACCTCTTCCAAGGGCCTGCGAAAATCGGCCGGGATGTATGAGATTTCTGCCCCTGTCCCAACAAGCAGCACGTCTATTTGACCCGCCAGTGATAGAATTTGAACCACATCTTCGAAACCAGCCCAAGCGCTGGTGCCCGCGCCACTGAGCAAAAGCGCATCATGATGCACCTTGCCGCCAACGCGAAAAAAGCCCGGCCCATACCCATCAATCGGGCTGGCATCATTATAACTGATTTCATTTAACCGCATGGCGCGCCCCTATTCCCAAACTGGCATGCTATGTATGGCAGAAAATGCGATCAGACAAAAGGCTATGATGCGGTAGAGCTTTTCGTATTCGGGATTGAAAATCTTGGCTCCTGCCAAATTGCCCAAAGCGATGGGCGCGGCCAGCATCAGCCCGATGAGAATTGGAACAAACTGCAGATATGCGCCCAAAATCATCACCATCAAGATTAAAACATCAAACGAGAATAGATAAATCAACGTATTGGCCCGCACGCGATCCGCCGCATANGGGCTGGCCATAAAATAAAAAATCACCGGCGGGCCAGGCAGCCCTGCCAATCCCCCCGTCGCGCCAGAAATAGCTCCCACCATATATAATAGCGGCTTGGGCAGGTTAGCAGGCAAACGCAGCCCACTTAAAAGCAAAGCCAATAAGGCAAGTGTCAAGCCCGAGACCAGATAACGAAATAAAATTGGCTCGCTGCGGCTGAGCACCCAAAGCGCCAGCGGCAGCACAAGCAGCATTGCTGAGATCAAGCGAAATAGATCGGCGCGCATCACCTTCTTGCTCGCGGCGCGCAATAAGGGCAAAGGCCCGAATAAATCCATCACCGCCAAAATCGAGAGCGCCCAGATCGGTGATACAAATTGCCCTGCAACCGGAAGAAAAACCATCGCAGAACCAAACCCTGAAAAGCCACGGATCAACCCAGCCAGAAACGCGGCCAAGACCAGCCATATCAACCCATCTAACGCGACCGCCTCGGCGAGCCCGGCGGACAGCATTATTGGGGCACCTGTGTCCCTGCTTCGGCATTGGGTTTAGACCAATCGCGCTTTACCCCAAGGCGCAACAGCATCACAGAGGCCACGAATACCGAGCTGTAAGTGCCCACCAAAACGCCCCAGATCATCGCAAAAACGAACCCACGGATGACATCTCCGCCCAACACAAAAAGCGCGATCAGCGCTAGCAAAGTTGTGACAGAGGTCATCAATGTACGGCTCAGCGTTTCATTTATAGACAGGTTTAAAACGTCTTGCAGAACTTTTTTCTTATATTTACGCAGGTTCTCGCGCACGCGGTCAAACACCACCACCGTATCATTCAGTGAATATCCAACAATGGTGAGCAACGCCGCAATAATCGCCAAATCAAACTTGATCTGAACCACCGAAAATACCCCTATCGTGAGCAACACATCATGCACCAACGCCGCAACAGCGCCCAGCGCAAACTGCCACTCAAAGCGCAACCAAATATAAATCAACACCGCCACGATTGCTAAAATCACTGCCAAAGCGGCTGTTTGAACCAGCTCACCCGACACTTTTGGCCCCACGCTTTCAACCGAAACAAACGCAATATCAGGCGCTTCGCCTTGCAACGCTGCCAAGGCATTTTGAATGATATCGGCAGACACGGATTCTTCGCCATCTTGGGCTTGGATGCGGATCATCGCCACGTTTTGATCATCTTGGAAACTAGGATCATAGACTTCAGAGATGGTAACATCGCCCAGGTTCAATTGTCCCAGGGCAGAGCGGTAGGCCGCAACATCTACCATTTGCGCGCTTTGGGTCCGGATCGTTGTGCCACCACGAAAATCGATTCCGAAATTCAATCCTTGCATCAAGAAAGAGATCAAAGAAACAATCAGTAAGATCGCAGACACCGCCAGCGACATTTTGGTTTTCCCGAAAAAATCCCAATTTGTATTTTTAGCAACGAGTCTTAGGCGCATTTTTACACCTCCAATGTTCTGGGTCGACGCCGCTCAAACCACATCACCACCAATAGGCGGGTCACGAAGATTGCGGTGAAGACAGAGGTCAAAATACCCAAGCCAAGCGTGATTGAGAAGCCACGTACCGGACCCGATCCCATCACGAACAAAATGACCGCTGTGATAAAGGTTGTAATATTGGCATCAATGATGGCGCTCAGGGCTTTTTCATAGCCCAATTCAATCGCACGCGCGGGGCCTTTGGCGGATACAAGTTCTTCTCGGATGCGCTCAAAGATCAAAACATTCGCATCTACCGCCATCCCAATGGTCAGCACGATACCCGCAATCCCGGGTAGGGTTAGCGTTGCGCCGACCAGGCTAAGAAGTCCGAAAATCAGACCCACATTCACGATCAAGGCCACATTGGCGAATAAGCCGAACAGCCCATAGCTGAGAATCATGAAGACCAGTACAGCCGCAAACGCAACGATACAGGCGATTTTACCAGCACGAATACTATCGGCGCCAAGCTCGGGCCCAATCGTGCGTTCCTCTAAAAACTCCAACCCTGCGGGCAGCGCGCCTGCCCTTAATAGCACCGCCAAATTGGTGCTTTCTTCAACGGAAAAATTACCCGTGATAATCCCAGAGCCTCCGGATATGTGACTTTGGATCGTTGGCGCACTGATCACTTCGCCGTCTAAAACGATCGCGAAAGGGCTGCCAATATTGTCAGCCGTATAATCCCCAAAGCGGCGCCCGCCCGATGGATTGAAACGAAAATTTACCGCAGGACGTCCATTTTGATCAAAGCTAGGCTGCGCATCAACCAGATCTTCACCTGTCACAACGGGGGCCGCTTCAAGCACATAAAACTGGTCGGCATCGGTCAGATCGGGCAGCACCTCATTGCCATATCCTGGATCAACATCAGGATTGCCGCTGCGCGAAATCACCGGCTGGAAGGTCAGTTGCGCGGTTGTTCCTATCAAATCTTTCAATTCTGACGCCGAGCCGATGCCCGGCACTTGAATTAGCACCCGCCGGGCGCCTTGGCGCTGGATAGTTGGTTCCCGCGTGCCCACTTCATCAACGCGGCGCCGGATGATTTCCAAAGCTTGCTGCAANGTGCGCTGATCGGTGAGCGCACGCTCGGCCTCGGACAGAGTAACAATCACGGTATCGCCATCGCTGGTGACCTCAAGGTCACGCGCACCGGCATTGCTTAGAGAAACGACGGGTTTGCTCAGTGTCTCTACGGCAGAAACCGCATGGGCAATCTGTTCCGCTTGTGAGATTTTCACCCGCAATTGATCGGCGGCACCTTTTTGCAGACGGATCGTGCCGATCTTTGCCCTTTCAGCGCGCAACACATCGCGCAGTTCCGGCCACAGCGCTTTCATGCGGGCCGCATAGACATCCTCAACCTGAACTTCCGCCAAAAGATGCGCACCGCCGCGTAAATCAAGACCCAAATTCACCAAAGACGCGGGTAAAAAGCTTGGCCAGGCGAAGCTGTCTTGCGCGGACTCGGCAGATATCAACCCAGCTTTGGTATCATTATAGCCTTCAACACGGGTGTAAAACGCATTCGGGAGGGCAAGGAACAAACCGATAATGCAAAGCCCCCAAATAACGATCCGTTTCCACAGATCAATTTGTAACATAGTCGGTTCCCTCTAAACTTTTGCGATCGTCAAACGCTTTATCGGCGCTTAAGCGTCATTCGCGGGCTCTGTTTTGCTGCGCACATCGGCAAGCGTGCTTTGCACAACTCTGACCTTCACACCATCAGCAACTTCAACTTCGAGCTCATTGTCTTCTTTTACTTTTGTCACTTTTCCGATCAAGCCGCCTTGCGTGACCACTTGATCCCCGCGGCGCACGGCACCAACCATCGCCTGATGTTCTTTCACCTTCTTTTGCTGCGGGCGGATCAGCAGAAAATACATGATCGCAAAAATAAGAATTAACGGTACAAATTGAGCAATGGCGTCCATAATGATTTCCTGTCTGGCTGCGTGTTTGGCGGAACCTATGCGCTGGTCCAACGCTTTGCAAGGGATCGGCCCCGCATAAGCGCAAGAACTTGAACAAATACATCCTCAAACCCCTCTACACTTGGCCGCGCAACTGGTGCATAAGAGCGGGCACGCGAGTCACGAACCAAAGGAAGCCTGCCATGCACGATATTCGCACCATCCGTGAAAACCCCAGTGCGTTTGATGCCGCGCTTGCGCGCCGAGGCGATGCACCGGTTTCCTCAGACCTTTTGGCGCTTGACGAGGCGCGGCGCGCAAGAATTCAGGCCGCAGAGAGTGCACAGGCCGAGCAAAACAAAGCCTCAAAAGAGGTGGGCGCTGCAAAGGGCCGCGGCGATGACGCCGAATTTGAGCGCTTGCGGGCCTTGGTTGCCGCCAAAAAGGCCGAGGTTGCCGCGATGCAAAACGCGGCCAAAGATCTAGATGCGCAATTGACCGATCGCTTGGCCCGGATTGCCAATCTGCCCGCCGAGGATGTGCCCGAAGGCCGCGATGAAACCGCGAATGTTGAAATCGCTCGATGGGGCACGCCCACTGCGTTTTCTTTTGCGCCAAAAGAGCATTTCGATATCACCGCNGTTGCCGCAGCTATGGATTTTGAAACAGCGGCNAAAACCAGCGGTAGCCGGTTTGTGAACCTNTCAAAGGGCGTNGCGCGAATTCATCGCGCTCTGGCGCAATTCATGCTCGACACGCATGTGGATCAAAATGGGTTAACCGAAATGCAAACCCCGGTTCTGGTGCGCGATGACGCNATGTATGGCACGGATAAACTGCCCAAATTCGGGGAAGACAGCTATCAAACCACCAATGGCTGGTGGCTGATTCCCACCTCAGAGGTCACCTTAACCTATTCTGTCGCAGGCGATGTATTAGATGAAAGTGCGTTGCCGATCCGGATGACAGCGCATACGGCTTGTTTCCGTTCTGAAGCGGGCAGCGCGGGCAAAGACACCTCTGGCATGCTGCGCCANCACCAGTTTGAAAAAGTAGAAATGGTGTCAATCACCCATCCAGAGAGGTCTGATGACGAGCAAAAACGGATGCTGCGCTGCGCCGAAGATCTTCTGGAACAGCTGAATATTCCCTATCGAACCATGCTGCTCTGCACTGGAGATATGGGGTTTGGCGCCAAGCGCACCTATGATATAGAGGCCTGGTTACCGGGGCAAAACACCTATCGCGAAATCAGCTCGATTTCGACGACCGGCGCGTTTCAAGCCCGGCGTATGAACGCAAGGTTCAAACCCGCCGAGGGCGGTAAACCAGCCTTTTTGCACACCTTAAATGGATCTGGACTGGCGGTGGGGCGCTGTTTGATTGCCGTGCTTGAAAATGGCCAGCAAAGCGATGGATCGGTAGCATTGCCGGCGGTGCTGCATCCCTATCTGGGCGGGAAAACAAGTCTAGGTGCTGAAGGCCAACTGNTATAGGCGCCGCCAGCGCCAATCGCTACAAATGTTTTTTCAAGCGCGAGGGCGCAGATTTCTTGCGATCTTTATAGGGGTTTTTATCCGCCTGTGAGCGCAAAGTGAGCCGGATCGGCGTTCCGGGCATGTCAAAATCCACGCGCAACGCATTTACCAAATAGCGCGAATAACTTTCCGGCATTTTATCCGGGTTCGAGCACATTACGATAAACCCCGGAGGGCGCGTTTTGGCCTGGGTCATATAGCGTAATTTGATCCGGCGCCCATTAGGTGCCGGGGGGGGATGCGCCTCTACCATGCCGCTTAACCAACGGTTAAGGTTCGCGGTGCTGACGCGGCGGTTCCAAACGGTGCGCGCTCATGATCGCAGCTTGCAAACGGTCTAAGCCTTTGCCTGTTTTGGCGGATACTGTGATCAAGGGGGCGCCGCGCAATTGAGGCAAAAGGCGCTCAAAGGATTCTTTCAAATCTTTCAGTTTTTGCTGCTTTTGATCTTCGATATCCCATTTGTTGATCGCCACGATCACCGCGCGGCCCTCGCGTTCTGCCAGATCTGCAATCCGCAAATCCTGCTGCTCAAAGGGAATCGCCGCATCCAATAAAACAACCACAACCTCAGCAAATTTCACCGCGCGCAATCCATCGCTCACAGATAGCTTTTCGACCTTATCCTGAACCTTCGCTTTTTTGCGCATGCCAGCGGTATCAAAGACCCGCATCGGCACGCCGCCCCAAGCAATTTGTAGCGAAATCGCGTCGCGGGTGATGCCAGCCTCTGGGCCAGTTAACAAACGATCTTCTCCCAAAATCTGGTTAATGAGGGTGGATTTTCCAGCATTTGGACGCCCGACAACCGCCACTTGCAACGGCTTGCTCGCTGTGGGGGCGCGATACGCATCCTCAGCGTCAGATTCTTCGATATCAATATCCGTTTCGGCCGCCTCATCCTGCGCGCGCTCTTTGAAGTCATCGGCCAATGGCATCAAACATCTAAGCAGATCGGTCATCCCTTCGCCATGTTCAGCCGATAAGCGCAATGGCTCACCAAGACCCAAAGCCCAAGCCTCAAGAACACCAGCATCTGCGGCAGAACCCTCGCCTTTATTGGCACCTAAAATCACATGTTTCGCGCGTTTTCGCAGGATATCGGCAAACATTTCATCGGTTTGGGTCACACCAACGCGCGCATCAATCATAAACAAACAGATATCCGCCATATCCACAGCGCGTTCGGTCAAGCGCCGCATGCGGCCCTGTAAACTATCGTCGGTCACTTCTTCCAGACCCGCCGTGTCAATCACCGTAAAGCGCAGATCGGCAAGACGCGCTTCGCCTTCGCGCAAATCACGCGTGACCCCGGGTTGATCATCAACCAACGCCAACCGTTTGCCGACAAGGCGATTGAACAGCGTTGATTTACCGACATTGGGTCGGCCAACAATGGCAAGTGAAAAACTCATTTTTTGCTCCAAAAAGCGGCCTGAACGCTGTTACACCACCTAGTGGTTCAGCGATAGGCCCTTAACTTACCATCTCTGCACAAGATATACAGGATACCATCGGCAACAATCGGATTGGCCGTCGCGCCCGATCCAAGGCGGATGGCGCTGCGCTCGGCGCCGGTTTCGGGATCAAATTGGCGTAACAACCCATCTCCCGAGGCAAGCAGCAACCGCCCACCGGCCAAAACCGGCCCGTGATGCGTCACCACATCTTTGCTTTTTCTTTGCGCCAGTGACACAAAGCCAGGTAAATCAACCGACCAAACTTTTGAGCCATCGGTTGCATCCAACCGCATCAATTGACCTAAGTCATTCACAAAGAACAGCGAGCCTCCAGCCGGCCAAAGTGGCGATCTAGCGCCAAAAGGCGCTGTCCACAGGCGCGCACCACTATCAAGGCGCATCGCGGCAATCCGCCCCGAAGTGTTCGCTGCAAAAACTGTCGAACCACTGATCACCGGGCTTGTCGCGATATCATCAATCGTAGCCACCGCGCGGCCACTGCGCCCACCGGCCAAGGTCGCGTTCCAAAGGGTCTGATCACCGGGCTTGTCGCGATATCATCAATCGTAGCCACCGCGCGGCCACTGCGCCCACCGGCCAAGGTCGCGTTCCAAAGGGTAAGGCCTCCGCCCCGAAAGGCAGCTTGTAAATCCCCCGCACCAAAGCCAAATACCACCAATTTTTCCGATATCGCAGGCCCCGTTGACCCGCTCATATTATTAACATCGTTCAGATGGTCCAATTGCCAGCGAATTCGCCCGGTTGCAGCTTCGATCGCCCAAGCCACCGAATCTTGGCTGACCAAATAGACAACGCCGTCAAAATAACTGGGCCGCCCATTGCCCGAGCCTTTGAGCTCTTGCTTCCACAGCGCGCTGCCGCTCTTGGGATCAAGCGCATGCAGCACCCCATACCCAGTGGACACAAAAACAACACCATCGCCATAAGCAATTCCGCCACCATCAGCATCGCCCGCGCGCTCAGAGGTCGGCGTCAAATCACGCGACCAAAGCCGGCGTCCGGCGGCGGATGTTGCGGTCAACACAGAGAGGCTGTCCAAGGTAAAAACGATGCCTTCGGCCACAATCGGATCTGCTGTGATCCGGTTTCGAGCCCGATCGCCGGTTCCAACACTAAGCGCCCAAAGCGGCTTTGGTGCCGCGGATAAGGCCGCATGAACAACCTGCGTAGATGGGCTTGCNTGGCCTTGCGGCCAAGCCACATTGTTTTTTTGCGTTGGCATCGCGAAGGCTTTGGGGGCCGCTAGGGCGCCGGCACNATCAGTTGCCGATGGCTCTGAGGTTAATATCGGCTCTCGCTTGCCCGGCAAGATGACCTCGCGGTCACTGCAGCCCGCCAACACAATGCTGCACAGAAGCGCTGACATTATACCGAACCTATGGCGGATTACCTGCATCACTGCTCGGCCACCAGTTTAACCGTCCAGTGCGTTAGGGTCTTGCCCCAACGCAACCATCAGTTGGCCTAACCGTTGCCGTAAATTCTGCGTCATCTCCGCATCCTGCAACAAATCNCTTAGCCGCTTTACGGCTGCAGTCTCGTCATTCTCTTGAAGATCCAACAACGCCAATTGCTCTTGCGCAAGCAGCCGCAAAGGATTGCCCGCAGCTGACAATTGCTCAAAACCAGAGCGGCGCGCTGATGCATCCAGTCCACTTCCTTCCAAAAGCAGCTGTTTGAACAGAGCCAAATCGCTATAGTCGCCCGAGATGCTTTCTTGGCCTATGAGTGCGGCCAAGACATCCGAGGCCGCGGCTGGATCTTGCATCATCACCAGCTCGCTCGCCCGAAACAGGCCCACAAGCGCTGAAACCGCGCTGCCTTCGGTTGCAATCTCGCCCAACGCGGCGCTCCGGCTTTCGCCCGTATCCGATTCCAGAGCCTGCAAAATCGCATCGCCCCGCTGCTGCGCAAGCGCCAGATCCGACGCGCGTCGATATTCGTTGAAAGCGGCCCCGCCGACAATAGCCAGAACCGCCACAATAGCAATCCAGCCATACCGGCGCAGCGCCGCATAAAGCCGGTCGCGACGGACCTCTTCGTTCACTTCATCGATAAAACTGTCGGTTTCACTCACAATATGCCTCTTTTTTCTTCACCGCCTCGTCTTACCTTGTCTTCTGGCAACTGCCAAGAGCGAAAGACGGGCGCAAACCTTGCAACATGTATAACAAAGGCCTATTTGCAAGCAGAAGGTCTAAATACCGTGTTGCACAGGATATAAACCATGCATTGGCCCTTTTAAGTGTTCTGTATAAGTAGGAGTTTTTGAGCATGCGCGTGATATCATTATTATCCGCTATTATTGTAGCAGGGGCGCTATATCTGCTGGTTTTTGAGCGCGACGCGGTCATTAAAGTCTCAAAAGGGGCCCCAATTGAAACCTTGCTCGATGCAGCCCTTCCCACCGATCAGGCAGAGGTCAACGCCGCCAAGGTGACGCCGGGCGATGAGCTGACAAACATCGCTGAAACCCAACAGCCAGCCACCGCACAAGCGCAGCAAAAGGCGCAAGAGGGTGAAGAAGCCGAGCAGGATCTGGCAATCAAAGTGATTGCAATCAAATCCCAAGCCGTTGAATTAGACAGCGCGGTGATTTTACGCGGGCAAACCGAGGCGGCGCGGCAAGTCGAACTGCGCGCAGAAACCACGGGTCAAATAATTTCGGAGCCGTTACGCAAGGGCAGCCAAATAACCAAAGGCGATATTCTATGTCAACTGGCCCCCGGCACCCGCAACGCGCAGCTCACAGATGCAAAGGCACGGCTGGCCGAGGCGCGCGGCAAGGTTNCGGGCAATCAGGCGAACCTCACCGAAGCACAAGCCAAGCAGCAAGAAGCCGAAATCAACCTTAATGCGGCCGAAAAGCTATCAAAAGGCGGCTTTGCCTCGGAGACCCGTGTTGCGGCAGCAGAAGCCAGTATGCGCACAGCCGAAGCGCGCATCGCGGCAGCCAAGGCGGCGTTCAGCACCACCCGTTCCTTGATTGAAAGCGCCGAAGCTGGCGTGGCGGTTGCCGAGCAAGAGATTGATAAATTAACCTTAAAGGCCCCCTTTGGCGGCCTTCTTGAAACCGATAGTGCCGAGCTGGGCAGTCTGATGCAGCCCGGTGCCTTATGCGCCACGATCATCCAATTGGATCCTATCAAACTGGTCGGATATGTCCCCGAAACCGATATCGCCCGCGTTACGCTGGGGGCCAAAGCGCGCAGCAAGCTGATTTCGGGTCAAGAGGTGGTAGGCGAAGTGAGCTTCGTATCGCGCTCGGCCGATACGCTCACCCGAACGTTTCGAATTGATATTGATGTTCCCAACCCAAACTTGTCCATAAGCGATGGCCAAACAGCGGAAATTATGGTGGCCTCAGAGGGGACAATGGCGCATTTACTGCCCCAATCTGCCTTGACGCTGAACGATGACGGGCGCCTAGGCGTACGCCTCATCNACGAAAAAAACCNGGCTGATTTCGCCCCCGTCACGTTGTTGCGCGATACCGCTGAAGGGGNTTGGTTGAAAGGCTTGCCAAATCAAGCAACGGTTATTCTGGTGGGCCAGGAATACGTGAATAGCGGCGTTCTTGTCGCGCCAAGCTATCGTGAGGCTCTTCAATGACCGGCCTCGTTGACTGGGCCGCTGAACGCGCCCGCATGATCCTTGCGATGATTGCGTTATCGCTGACGGCGGGCATTTTTGCCTATACCACATTGCCAAAAGAGGGCGAGCCCGACATCGAAATCCCCGTGCTGTTCGTTTCGGTGGTTTTTCCGGGCATTTCCGCCGCCGATAGTGAAGCGCTTTTGGTGCGGCCAATAGAAACCGAATTGGCGGACCTGGACGGGTTAAAAAGAATGACCGCAACCGCCGCGGAAAACTATGCCGGTGTGGCAATCGAATTCGAATTTGGCTGGGATAAAGCCAAAACCATGGCCGATGCCCGCGATGCGATGAATGCGGCGGAAGCTTTGTTTCCCGAAGGCGCCGAAAAATATTCGATCAATGAAATNAATTTTTCTGAATTTCCGATCATTATCGTGAATCTTACCGGCAATGTGCCAGAGCGCACGATGACGCGCATCGCCGAAGATCTACAGGAAGAGATCGAAGGTATGGATGCGGTTCTAGAGGCNGTGATCGCCGGAAATCGCAAGGAAATGATGGAAGTTGTGATCGATCCGTTGCGGTTAGAGGCCTATAATGTCACCGCGGGAGAGCTTATTTCGGTGGTCCGTAACAACAACCAATTGATCGCTGCGGGTGAAGTTGATACCGCGCAAGGCTCGTTTTCGGTCAAGATCCCCTCAAGCTTTGACGAGCCGCGCGATATTTACAATTTGCCCGTCAAAACCAATGGTGACCGCGTCATCACGCTGGGCGATTTGGCGGATATTCGTCTGACCTTTGAAGACCGCGTGGGAACCGCGCGCTATAACGGCGAAACAACCGTGGCGTTGCAAGTGGTGAAACGCAAAGGCTTTAATTTAATCAAAACTGCCGCGGCGATCCGCGCCCTGATTGAAGAAGCAGAGACTACCTGGCCCCCAGAGCTGCGCGCGGCGGTGGATATTGGTAGTTCAAACGATCAATCGCGCGTGGTGGCCAGCATGGTGTCGCAGCTTGAAGGCTCGGTGCTCACGGCCATCGCTTTGGTGATGATCGTGGTGCTGGCATCTTTGGGAACGCGGGCCGCGCTTTTGGTGGGCTTTGCAATACCCACATCGTTTCTACTCTGCTTCGTTCTGCTCGCGGTTATGGGCATTACGATCTCAAACATTGTGATGTTCGGCCTTATTTTGGCGGTGGGCATGCTGGTGGATGGGGCAATCGTCGTGGTGGAATATGCCGATAAGCGCATCACCGAAGGCGAAGGGCCAATGCGCGCCTATGTAGAGGCCGCCAAACGCATGTTCTGGCCGGTGGTCAGTTCAACCGCTACAACCTTATGCGCCTTTTTGCCAATGCTGTTTTGGCCGGGCGTTCCTGGACAATTCATGGGCATGTTACCCGTCACTTTGATCTTTGTTCTTTCAGCATCTTTGATCGTTGCCTTGGTCTATTTGCCGGTGGTCGGGGGGGTGTCAGGGCGTATGGGTCGCGGCTTTGATGGCGCGGCGGCGGTGCTGCGCGCGCGCCTGCCTTGGATCCTGCGCGCGGCTTTGGTGCCTGTGTGCATTTACGCGATGTTCCTTGGCGCGATGCAAACCGTCAATCCAGATTATCTTTTTGGGCTAGACGCGGCCAGTATGGGCGCCATGGCAGCCTTGCCCGGAGCGCTTATGTTCCTTTTGGCGGCATTTGCCGCNTCGGTCGCCATGGGCGCCGCCAAAATTCACCGCGCAGCAAAAAAGGTACGCTCAGGCTATCGACGNACCAATTTTGGATTTTTGGTTAAGCTNATGGTCGCGAACCCGATAATGCCGCTGGTGATGATCTTNGGCGTGTTTTTCTTTGCCTTTTCGGTCTTTGAGTATTTTGGCGAAAACAATCGAGGGGTGGAATTTTTCGTCGAATCCGAACCCGAGCAAGCGATTGTTTATGTGAAGGCCCGCGGCAACCTGTCTTTGCCCGAAAAAGACCGGATTCTCAAAGAAGCTGAAGCAATCGTTCTGGCCCATCCGGGGGTTGAATCGGTCTTTGCCTTCGCCGGGGCGGGTGGGTTAAATCAAAACACCTCGGGCGCTGAAAAGCCCAAAGACACGATTGCGCAAATTCAGCTTGAAACCATCCCATGGGAAAACCGCCGGGATCGCCCCGAGCTTGACGGCAATCTGATCATGAAAGAGCTGATAGCAGCGCTTGAAGAGCTGCCGGGCATCCAAATAGAAGTGCTCGGGATCGAGCGCGGACCGGCCAGCAATAAACCGGTGCATTTGCGGCTTACGGGGGATAATTGGCCCGAATTGCTGCGCGTCACNCAAGAAATGCGAAACGTATTTGACCAAACCGAAGGGCTGACTTTGGTGGAAGACACGCGGCCCCTGCCCGGCATTGATTGGCAAATTGACGTCGATGTTGAAAAAGCAGGGCGCTATGGCGCCGATGTGGCCACGGTTGGGGCCATGGTGCAATTGGTCACCCGCGGAATTTTGCTAGATACGATGCGTGTGGAAACCAGCGATGAAGAAATTGAGATCCGCGTGCGCCTTCCCGAAAAAGACCGCGTGCTCAGCACGCTTGACGGTTTAAAATTGCGCACCCGCGAGGGATTGGTGCCCCTGTCGAATTTCATCACCCGCCAGCCGGTTCAAAAACTGGCCGAAATCAATCGCATTGATCAAAAAAGGTATTTTGACATCAAAGCCGGCGTACTGCCCGGATTGTCGCGCAGTGAAACGGACGCCGCTGGGGTTGAAAAAGACATTTTGATCAATGCCAATGAACGGATTGCTTTTCTTACCCGCTATTTAGAGGCCAACCCGCTTCCACCAGGTGTCAGTTGGGAATGGACCGGGGATCAAGAGGATGAAGCCGAAAGCCAAGCGTTTTTATCGAAAGCTTTCATCGCGGCTTTGGCCTTGATGTTCATTATTCTACTGGCGCAGTTCAATAGCTTTTTCAATTCGTTCATCGTGTTGCTGGCCGTGGTGTTATCGACGGTTGGGGTTCTGATTGGGATGCTGGTGATGCAGCAGGCCTTTTCGATCATCATGACCGGTACGGGAATCGTTGCCCTGGCGGGCATCGTTGTGAATAACAACATTGTTTTGATCGACACCTACCAAGAACTCTCTCGTTATATGCCGCGCATCGAAGCCATTATCAGAACCGCCGAACAGCGCATCAGACCTGTTTTGCTCACCACCATCACGACCATGGCCGGATTGGCGCCAATGATGTTTGGGCTGAGCCTTGATTTTATCAATGGCGGCTATTCTATCGACAGCCCGACCGCGCTTTGGTGGAAACAACTGGCCACGGCGGTGGTATTCGGGCTGGGTATCGCGACGGTTCTCACCTTGCTGCTTACCCCCTCTTTGTTGGCCGCGCGCTATTGGGTGGTTACCTATATCGTTTGGATCGCGCGGGCGCTGGCCGTGCTCGGCGTGTCACGGCAAGCCGATATTGCGCGCGACTGGGCGCTTAATCGAATGGCAAAACGCCTCAAACAACCAGAAATTATCTGGGATGACCTCATCGATACGCCCGTCGCCCAAAAGCTTAAAAAAACCGCGACCGGCAAATCAGCTGATGGATTGCAAGCCGCCGAGTAAGGCGGGCTGCACCTGAGAAAGGTGCCTTTAGCATTGCAAACGCCGCTGCTTGGGCAACCAAGCGCGCGTGATCAAGCGGGAACGCTATATGCAGCTAATTGAGGTATTTTTCGCGCCAAACCGGTGCGCCGAAATGCCATTCCGTCAGCTTACCCAACAAAACCGACGCGTGCCTCCGCTCACCCAAGCAGCCTCACGCTTGGGCGCGTTGATCGCTGTCTTGCTCAGCGCTTTGCAACATCCATAAATCATAATAGCGGCCGGCTTTGGCAAGCAATGCCTCATGCCTGCCGGTTTCAACAACCACCCCATTCTCGAGCACAACAATCATATCGGCTTCGGCGACGGTTGACAGACGATGCGCAATCACAATCACCGTGCGTCCAAGGCCCGCTTGCGCCAAAGCGCCTTGAATTTCATGCTCAGTCTCGCTGTCTAACGCGCTTGTGGCTTCATCCAACAATAAAATAGGAGGGTTTTTCAAAAGCGTACGCGCGATCCCTACCCGTTGCTTTTCACCGCCCGACAGCTTCAGCCCGCGCTCTCCTACAACGGTATCATACCCCTCGGGCAAAGATTGGATAAACGCGTGAATCTGGGCATCGCGAGCGGCCTGCTCTACATCCGCGCGGCTGGCCCCATCGCGCCCATAGGCGATGTTGTATAGAATTGTATCATTGAACAGCACCGTGTCTTGCGGCACCACTCCGATCGCGTTTTGCAAACTGCTTTGCGTCACATCGCGCACATCTTGATTGTCGATGCTGAGCGCCCCCCCCGTAACATCGTAAAACCGAAATAAAAGTCGTCCAATGGTTGATTTTCCCGATCCGGATGAGCCCACAATTGCAACGGTCTGACCGGCTGGAATATCGAGCGACACATCGCGCAAAATTTGCCGACCCGCTTCATATGAAAATGCGATATTGCGCAGCGAAATGCTGCCCCCGGTGACCTTCAGATCAGGTGCTCCCGGCTTCGTGGTGATTTCTTTTGGTTGCTCTAAAAGATCAAACATCTGGCCCATATCGACCAAGGCCTGACGTATTTCCCGATACACTGTGCCCAAGAAATTCAACGGCATGGTGATTTGGATCATCACCGCGTTGACCATCACAAAATCACCCACGGTGAGCGCACCAGCGCGCACTTGTAAGCCCGCCATCACCATCACAATCGTCAATCCAGCCGTGATCAGAAGCGCTTGNCCAAAATTCAACGCCGCCAGCGAATAACTGGTTTTCAACGCAGCGGCTTCATAGCCGGCCATCGCCGCATCATAGCGTTTTGCCTCGCGCGCTTCGGCGCCAAAATATTTAACAGTTTCAAAATTCAACAGGCTGTCGATGGCTTTTTGCGCCGCATCTGTATCCTGTTCGTTCATTTCTCGGCGCAATTTCACCCTGTATTCGGTGACTTTAAAGGTAAACCAAACATAGACCGCAATCGTGCCGAACAGCACCAAAACATACCATAAATCCAGTTTCCACAGCAAAAAGACCGAAAGTAAAACCAGCTCTAACGCCAAGGGACCNATTGAAAACACCAAATAGCGCAGCAGAAACTCAACGCCCTTGACACCCCGTTCGATAATCCGGCTAAGGCCACCCGTGCGCCGCGTGATATGATAGCGCATCGACAGATTGTGAATATGCTGAAATGTTTCCAGCGCCAATGAGCGCAGCGCGCGCTGCGCAACCGGGGCAAATACCACATCGCGCAATTGCTGAAAGCCATTGCTAAGCACCCGCGCCAGTCCATAAGCAACAATCAATCCAATCGCACCAATTACGAATAACGACGCGTCAGGCGACACCAGACTATCAACCGTATATCCATATAAAAAAGGCGTTCCAGCCGAAATGAGCTTTGCCAGCACCAGCAACAGCATCGATACGATTAAGCGGGTTTTAACCGCTGAATTATCCCGCGGCCACAGATAGGGGCCGACGCGCCGGATGGTGCGCAGAGCCGAGCGCTTTTCTTCCTGATTAAGCTCTCGGTCAGATTTTATGCTGGGTGACATGGAACATATCCTTTAACACGGTTTTGGTGAACCGTTTCTCAACAGGTGGTACAGCTCTCACCAGAAGAGGCCTGCCAGACCTATTCGAAACGCCTTAATCGGGGAGATCAAAGACCTGCCCTGGATAGATCAAATCAGGATCACGGATCTTATCACGATTGGCTTCAAACACCCGCACGTATAAAATCCCCCGCCCATAACGTTTGCGCGCTATCGCCCAAAGCGTATATCCAGGCTGCACCGTAACCACATTTATCCGCGCCTCGGTTTTGGTGTCTTGGAGATGGGTAAGAAGCTTTTGCGGGCTTTCCTTTTTGAAAGGTGTTTCAAGTCGCGAAATCACTTTACCCGCCGCATTCACCTGATCAATACGCAGCGTATAAACCCCCGGATCAACGTTGCTGAGCAAGGTTTTCCAGTTGCCATCATCATCCGGGCGCACCAAAAGAACCGGTGCGTTATCAAGATAAATCCTTAGATAAGCCATCGGGTTGCTGCGACCAGACAGCATAACTTGGCCATCCTCATCATAGCTGATCGCATCCAAAGCGATGGCGTCTTGGTCAAGGCTATCATCGGATGGTACAACACGAACGCCGTCTTTATCCGCGATTAAAACTTTGGGCGGCGCAGCGGGATCCGCCGAGCTTTTGGCCGGAGCCTCAGATAGGGGTTGCGCAGACGCAGTTTCTTCAGGCTTAGCATCTACAATTTTTGGCGTTTCCGCAGCCTTTGCCGTGGATTCGTCAGCGGGTTTTTGCACCTCGGGGCTTTCGAGATCGGCGCGCGCGCTTTCGGTCGTTTCGCCTTCCGAGGCGCTTTGGTTATCGTTGCCCTCACCCTCTACAGCGGACGCCGCGCTGCTGCTTTTGGTTGATAGGCCGCTGAGATCTAAACCGCCTTGCAACGTCTCATTTGCCTGGCTCTGCTCGGATGCGGTCGCCTCAGGGGGTGCCTCTGCGTTTTCGGCAAGCTCGATGTCCGCTTCATCAGGTGTTTCGATCGCCTCTGGCAACGGCGCGGCAATCTGCGTGGGCAAGACCAAAACATCTTGATCGGAAAACACATAGGCCTCAGCGGTCCCAACGCGCAGCCGAATGACGCGCAGTTCACTGCTATAGGGCAAATCAAAAAAACCTGCAAAATTCCCAGATCCATCTGCGTAAAGCGTGAGTAGCGCGACATCATTGACCAGCACATCAACGGCTTGATTGGGGTCGACCAAACCGGCGATCAAAACGGCACCATCTGCCTCAATCCGAATGGTTTCAATTTGGGGCATCCTAGCCAAGGGTTTTTTCTCTTTCGCCGGCAAGTCTGCCGCCTCTTCGGTGGCGGCTTGTGCGGTCTCTTCGCGCGTCTGAGCGGATATTGTCGCATCCACGTCTTCAGCGGCAGGCTGTGTGACGGGCGCCTCTGCTTGATTTGTACCTTCTGCCGCGGGTCGCTTTTGCAGATTCTCAGGTTCGGTTGCCGCATCATCAATGGCGGTTTTCGCCGCGCCAGTTTGTGATCCAGCCGCGCCGGTCGGTTGGAGCGCCTCAGCTTCACCAGNAGCGGCGNCTTCTTCGGCAGCACCCTCCGCCTCTTCTCCGGTGGCCTCTGGCGCTTTGGTTGATTCTGTAGCCCGCGTCTCTTCCGCAGCGATTTCAGCTTTGGATTGCGCGGGCGTTAGATCTGTCGGCGAATCATTGGCTGCCTCAGCCTGCGATTGATCGACCAAGCTGTCGCTGCCCGCAAGGGCGCCACTTTCGAGCGCCGATTCTGTTCCTGGTGGCGTTTCATCCGTATCTATAGCTTGTTTCTCAGGTGCATCCGCTATTTCTTCGGATTGTGCTGCGGGATCCTTCACCGCCTCNATCGCCTTGTTCACAGGCTGCTCAGGCGGCTGCACAGACGCCTCTGGCGGTACGTCAGACGGGCGATTTTGTTGAAAAACCACAAATCCGATAACCGCAATCATGGCCAAAGCGAAAAAAATCCAAGCAGGCAGCCTGGCGCGCGACGTGTTTTCTTGCATATTCACCCTTCGGAGCCCCCAGACCCCAATAAAACATTGAGAGACCATAACACTACAGGTAAACATGGTCAAAGTGTGACATGCCGCAAAAGGACCCCAAAATGCAATGCTTTTCAGTCTGTGTATACTGCGGCTCGCGCCGCGGTGCGAAGCCGATTTATGCCCAAGAGGCCAGCGCTTTGGGCACCGGGCTTGCAGAGCGGGGCTGGAGACTGGTCTATGGTGCTGGCGATGTTGGCTTGATGGGCAATGTTGCCCGCGCCGCACAAGCCGCAGGTGGCGAAACCTTTGGGGTGATTCCAACGCATCTTTTGCAGCTTGAAGTCGGCAAACAAGATCTCAGCAGCTTTATTGTCACCGAAAATATGCATGAACGTAAAAAAGTGATGTTCATGAATTGCGATGCTGTGGTGCTTATGCCCGGCGGCGCAGGCTCGCTTGATGAATTTTTTGAAGTTCTGACATGGCGTCAATTGGGGCTGCACAGCAAACCCGTTATCATCCTGAACGTGGCTGGCTATTGGGATCCGCTTTTAAAATTGGCCGAGCATTTTATCGCAGAAGAATTTGCAGATCCCAGCATTCGCGATTTTTACACGGTGCAGACTACCGCAACAGACGTTTTGGCTTATTTGGCAGCGTTGCGCGCCGAAAACCCCGACCAGCTATAAATCACCACGGCAACCCAAATGATCGAAAACGCCCCAAAATGCCAATCCGTCATAGGCTCGGCAAAGATCAGTAAAGCTACCAAAAACTGAATGCTGGGATTGATGTACTGCATGATCCCAACGGTCGACATAGAAATCCGGCGCGTTGCATAGGAAAACAAGATCAAGGGCGTTGCGGTCAGCGGGCCGGAGCCCATCAATAAAAACCATATCTGCCAGCTATCAGTGCTGTCTTGAATGGGCCAATTTTGGATCAGCAGATAGGGCACCGTCAGCGGCAAGAGCAGCATCACCTCAAGCGTGACGCTGATCACAGGCGATAAATCCAAGCGCTTTTTCAAAACCGAATAGGTTCCAAAGCTCAGCGATAAAACCAAGGCCAACCAAGGCGCGACCCCCAAACCATAGGTCAAAATCAACACGGCAAATACCGCAAGCGCCACGGCAACCCATTGCAGGGCAGAGAGCTTTTCCTTGAAAACAATCAAGCCAAAAACCACAGCGACTAAGGGGAAAATAAAATAACCCAAGCTTGCCTCGCTGACGCGATTGATCTGGACCGAATAGATGAAAAAATACCAGTTCACGGCAATGGCACAGGCTGCGGCGAATAAAGTGATCACATGCCCTCGGTTGCCAAGCGCATGGATTAACGCAGAAAACCGGCCCTGCAGCCCCAAAACCAAAGCAAAAAACAAAAAAGACCACAGGGTGCGCTGCGCCAGCAATTCAAGCGGCGGCACCATCGTCAGCAAGTTGTAATACAAAGGCGAGAGCCCCCAAATCACGCAGGCCGCCAGAATAGCAAGAATGCCCTGGGCCGTTCTGTTCATATCACGCAGCCTCGTCGTTTTCTTGTGATCATGCTCAGGGCATTGCAGGCTTGCGCTTTTGCACCGCCCTGTCTGTGTCAACCCTCATGAAAAAACCTGCCAAACAAAGATTTGGCAGGTTTCTATCTTATTTATGCGCGTTGCCTTACATGCGGCTGGCTACATTTTCCCAATTCACCAGATTATCGAGGAAGTTTGTCAGATAGACCGGACGTTTATTGCGGAAATCGATATAATAGGAATGTTCCCACACATCGCAGCCCAATAAAGCCGTTTGGCCAAAACAAAGCGGGTTCACGCCATTTTCGGTCTTGGTCACTTTCAATCCGCCATCTGCATCTTTGACAAGCCAGCACCAACCGGCGCCGAATTGACCAGCGCCCGCAGCTGCAAATTCCGATTTAAACGCATCAACACTTCCAAAGCTATCGCTGATTGCCGCATCCAGCTCTGAGGGCATGGCAGCGCCGCCTGGCCCCATCATTTCCCAAAACTGATTGTGGTTCCAATGCTGGCTCGCATTGTTGAAAATACCGTTTTGCGCCACCGCACCCGCTTGATAGGTGCCCCGGATAATATCTTCGAGCGATTGGTTTTCCCACTCGGTGCCGGCAATCAGTTTATTGCCATTATCAACATAGGCTTTGTGATGCAGATCGTGATGATATTCCAACGTTTCCTTGGACATACCTTTATCGGCAAGCGCATCATGGGCATAGGGAAGATCAGGAAGTTCAAAAGCCATAGAAGGCCCCCTTTCAAATTTACAAATTCACCAAGCACAAATGGTAGGGTTCCCCCTGCGAGGTCAAGCCCTAACCCGATAAAAAACAATAATTTGGGATCCGTTCAAGCCCTTAAAGAAAAAAGCGCCCGCAGCAGGGGGATTACCAATCGCCAACCTCTGCTCCAATAGCAGCCGCAACGCATAGTTGCTTGAACATAAAACGAGCCACCGAACGAAAGCAAATCACTCTGATTTCAGCTTCAGCTGGCAGCCACATCGCAGCTGCAATTTGGCCAAACCGAGTACGCCTTATTTCGGCAATTGGAAAGCCACTTACGCGCATATCTACCGGCGCCAGTTTCGCCGCCACGCTGCGCGCCGCCCCGCCCGAAATTGCGAAAACCGCCCGCGCATCTGACACGTCAACCACCATGGCATGGCAATTTTTCAACGCCGCTTCAAGCAAGGGCAAAACCTCAGACACCTCGTCTTCGGGGCCGATCAAAAGCGCCTCATCGGGTGACATCCAGGCAAGAGACAGCCCACCGGCCTGCTCAATTTGCCGCGGCACCGGCAGTGATAGGCGCGTGGTCTTTTTCAGCCCGGCTTGAAATTTTTTATCCGAAAAATCACCGCGCAAAGTCAGCATGCCCAAGCCTGACACCTGAGAAATTCGAGCAATGCCCTCAAAATCTGCGGGTTTATCCTGTGTCTGCAGCTTAGACATTTTGTCTATCTCCATTCTTGTCATAAAACACCGGATCAACCAGCTTTACCTTCACCTCATTGCCCGAAAGATCGGGGAAATTCAAAATCTCTCCCATGCGATCAGGCCCCTGCGCAACCAACCCCATGGCGATGCCGCGATTCAGCGTTGGCGAGAAATAAGTGGAGGTCACGCGGCCAATCGTATTGCGCTGACCATTTGCGTTTTCGCCCTCACCCACAGCATAGGCCCCATCTGGCAGAACGCTGCCATCCAGCGTTTCCAATCCGACAAGTTTCCACCGGTCTGGATCTACCATATGGCTGCGCTCTTGCGCGCGCTTGCCTAGAAAATCGCTTTTCTTTTTTGAAATCGCCCAATGTAATCCCAAATCCTGCGGAATAACCGTACCATCCGTTTCATCGCCGATCATAATAAACCCTTTTTCGGCCCGCATCACGTGCAGCGCCTCGGTGCCATAGGGCATGATCCCAAATTCTTCTCCGGCCGCGCAGAGCGCCTGCCAAAACGCCAGCCCCTGCCCCGCAGGTACGGCGATTTCGTAAGAAAGCTCGCCCGAAAAGGAAATCCGAAAGGCACGCACGTCAAAAGCGCCCAGCCGCCCCTCGGCATATTCCATAAAACCCAGCGCCTCTTTGCTTACATCTAGACCGCCCAGCTTTTCCAAGACATCGCGCGCTTTCGGTCCCACCACACCCACTTGCGCATATTGTTCGGTTAGATTGGCTACATAGACGTTCCAATCCCACCATTCGGTTTGCAGCCATTCTTCCATATGCGCATGAATATGCTCGGCACCGCCAGAAGTGGTGTGGCAAAGAAATGATTGCTCATCAAGGCGTACCACGACCCCATCATCCATCAAAAAGCCGTTTTCCGAACACATCAACCCATAGCGGCATTTTCCGATTTTCAACGTGCTCATCATATTGGTGTAGAGCATATCCAAAAACTTTGCGGCATCTGGCCCCTGTACCAAAAGCTTGCCCAAAGTAGAGGCATCCAACAGCCCCACCGAATTTCTTGTTTGGCGAATTTCACGCGCAACCGCGTCTTGATGGGTTTCATCGGCCCGAGGATAGCAATAGGGGCGGCGCCATTGCCCCACCGGTTCCATGTAGGCCCCCTGTTCCACATGCCAGTCATGTATCGGTGTTTGCCGTACCGGTTGAAAAATTTCATCGCGCGCCGCGCCCGCAATCGCACCCATGGAGATCGGCGTGTAAGGTGGGCGAAAGGTGGTTGTNCCCACCGCTGGAATNTCGGCATTCAAAGCCCCAGCGAGCACCGCCAAACCATTAATATTCGACAATTTCCCCTGATCCGTCGCCATGCCCAATGTGGTGTAGCGTTTGGCATGTTCGACGCTTTCAAACCCCTCTTGCGCCGCCAATTGCACATCGCTGACCTTGACGTCATTTTGGAAATCCAGCCATGCTTTTGAACGTAGTTTTATACCCGCACCCTGCGGCATCATCCAGACCGCTTCCATCGCAGCTTCCGCCGTTTGATCGATCTCAGGCAGGGGCTGTGAAGCCGCTGTTACACCCGCGGCCTCTGCGCCTTGCTGCAGCGCATCTTGCATCACTGCGCCCAAAGAAAAATGCCCATTGGCCGCGCCAGCCGCCAAAACAAACCCCTCGCCCTTTTGGTCACGCGGAGCTTTTTCAGGATCTGGCCGGAACATGGCCAAAGCCTGATCCCAGATCAGTTTGCCCCCGCAATGCGACCATAAATGAACCACCGGAGACCAACCCCCCGACATCGCCAAACAATCACATGCGATTTCTTCCAAAACCGTGCCCTGCCCCGCTTGATCGCAAATGGCCACGCCCGTCACCGCCCCGCGCCCCTTCACGAACGCCACGGCTTTGCCCGTTTCCACGCGAATGCCCAGCTTTTTTGCCGCCTCGGCCAAGGCGCCACCACCTGCGCTGCGCGCATCCAAAATAACCGGCACATCAAGCCCCGCAGCTTTCAAGGCTATGGCCGTACGATACGCATCATCATTATTGGTTAGAACGACCGTGCGATCGCCCATAGACACGCCGAAATTCTCAACGTAATCGCGCAAAGCCGAGGCCAAAATCACCCCCGGAAGATCATTGCCCGCAAAAGAAAGCGGCCGCTCAATCGCGCCCGTCGCGGTCAGGATCTTTGCCGCTCTAATCCGCCATAAACGATGCCGTGGGCCTGGCTCTGATGGTGCATGATCCCGCAGCCGCTCATATCCCAGAAGGTAGCCGTGATCATAGACACCTGCGCCCATTAAACGGGTGCGCATTGTTACGTTTGGCTGGGCCGTCAGCTCTGCAACCAGATCCTGGATAAAATATTCGGGATCTTTGCCGTTAATCTGATCGGGCTCCACCACGCAGCGCCCCCCCCAATGTGCGCTTTGCTCCATGATCAAGATCTGTGCGCCCGAACTTGCAGCTGCTTTCGCGGCCATCAATCCAGCAATACCGCCCCCAATAATGACCAAATCATAAAAGGCATAAAAATGTTCGTAGGTATCGCCATCGCGCATTTTGGGCGCTTTGCCCAAACCGGCCGAGCGGCGAATAAAGGGCTCATACACATGTTTCCAAAGCGGGCGTGGGTGAATGAACATTTTATAATAGAACCCGGCCGGCAGGAAACGCGCCAATTTGCTATTGATCGCGCCAATGTCAAATTCCAAACTGGGCCAATGGTTTTGCGATTCAGCCACGAGGCCGTCAAATAATTCGGTCGTCGTTGCGCGCTGATTGGGCTCAAACCGGGTGCCCTCGCCCATATTAATCAGAGCATTCGGTTCTTCAGCGCCGCTGCTGACAACGCCGCGCGGGCGGTGATATTTAAAAGAGCGGCCCATCAGCATTTGATTATTCGCCAGCAAGGCCGAGGCCAAGGTATCGCCTTCATAGCCCTGCATTTTGCGGCCGTTAAACGTAAAATTCAAAGGGACGTCTTTATTCAAAAGACGACCGCCCGTTTGCAAACGCGTACTCATTGCATGCTGCCTTTTAAAACGAAGGGTTGGGGCGCTGGCTTGCAGCGTTTAAAATTGCGGCAAAAAAACATTACGAAAACTCCCGCCAAGACCAGCCAGGGCGCTTTGCAGAAATGGCGTTTTTGATATCTTCAGGAGGGGCCAAACTTTGCGCCGAATAGGTTCCAAACACTTCCAAACTCATAGTGCAGCGCGCGGCATGAAACCATTTTCCACAGCCAAAGCTATGCCGCCAACGTTCAAAATGTAGGCCTTTGGGGTTTTCGCGTTGGAACAAATAGGCTTCAAATTCATCATCGCTTGACCCGACGCTAAAACGCTTCAGATGCGCCTCGCCGCCCGGGCTTAGCTCGGTTTCTTCGGCTTCAACGCCGCAATAGGGGCATGTCATCACCAACATATTAAGCCATCCTTTCGGAACACAATTTTGCGCAAAAAACTCCAGTGCGCCGTAAAATCTAAGATTTCGCGCGCGATAACAGCGCCGCCCTGCGTCTGAGCCGAGCCGGCAATCTGCCCAGTGCTTGGAGCATATGCAGCATCGAAAAATTCAGCCTGCGCCATCAATGGGCCACCCCGGCCGCCACGCTTTCATCGATAAATTTGCCTTCTTTGAAGCGCCACATCGAGAACTCATCAGTCAGCGAAGAGGCGCCTTTTGCGATCAACTCAGCCATGCCAAAACCCGAGCCGGGAATGGCTTTGAAGCCGCCGGTTCCCCAACCACAATTGATAAAGCAATTGTCTAAAGGCGTTTTTGACAGAATCGGTGAGCGATCCCCCGTCATATCCACTATACCGCCCCACCAGCGCAGCATCTTAAGCCGTGAAATCATTGGGAAGGTTTCAACCAAGGCCCGAACAGTTTCTTCGGCGTGATGAAAGCTTCCACGTTGGGTGTAATTGTTAAATCCATCCGCGCCGCCCCCAATCACCATCTCACCCTTATCCGATTGGCTCATATATCCATGCACGGTATTGGCCATGACCACTACATCCATGCAAGGCTTGATTGGTTCGGACACCAGCGCCTGTAAGGCCACCGATTCTACCGGCAGGCGAAACCCGGCCATCTCGGCCAAAACGCCCGAATGCCCGGCGACCACAATGCCCAGCTTATCGCAGGCAATCGCGCCCTTGCTCGTTTCCACCCCCGTCACCTGCCCTGCGGCTTGGGTTACCCCGGTGACTTCGCATTGTTGAATGATATCCATACCCATATCCGAGCAGGCGCGCGCATAGCCCCAAGCCACCGCATCGTGACGTGCGGTGCCCGCCCGCGATTGCCACAAAGCGCCCAGCACTGGATAGCGCGGCCCGTCGATATTGATGATCGGGCATAATTCTTTCACGCGCTCAGGTCCGACAAATTCGGTTTTCACCCCTTGCAGCGCATTTGCATAGGCGGTTCTTTGATAGCCACGCACTTCATGATGGGTTTGCGCCAACATCATCACGCCGCGCGGGCTGAACATAATGTTATAATTCAAATCTTGGCTCAGCGTCTCATAGAGGCTGCGCGCCTTTTCATANATCGCAGCAGAGGNATCCTGAAGATAATTTGACCGGATAATTGTNGTGTTGCGGCCCGTGTTACCGCCCCCTAACCAGCCCTTTTCGATAATGGCAACGTTTTTAATTCCAAAATTCTTACCCANGTAATAGGCCGTTGCCAATCCATGCCCCCCCGCGCCAACGATCACAACATCATATTTGGCTTTGGGCGTTGGGCTGCGCCAAGCCCGCTCCCAACCGCTATGGTAACGCATCGCTTCGCGCGCAATTGAAAATGCAGAATAACGCTTCATGAGTGGACTTTCAGAATAGCTTAGACAGTGCCGCCTTATGGCAAGATGCTAAAAACTACCACACCCTCAGAGCGTCACAACATTTATCGCTTGCGACATCTGGTGCAAATCGACGCATTGCCCCTTTTGTCGGGGCGTCAAGAAGGCTAGATAAGAGAAAGGTGGGAGACAGCGCTATGATGTTTTGGATTATCAGCACAGGGTTATCAGCAGTGGTCGCTGCGTTTTTCCTAGCCGTCATGCGGGCGCAATCTGCGCAACCGGACACCACCGCGCCGGCATTGCTGATTTATACACAGCAGTTGCAAGAGGTTGAAAAAGACGTCGCCAAAGGGCTCTTGGCTGCAGAAGAGGCAGACCGACTGAAAATCGAAATCTCGCGACGAATTTTAGCGCTTGATGCCACCAGCCCCGCGCAAACCCGTAGGGATACACCTGCCTCACTTGCCCTGACAGCTGGGCTGATCACCGTGATTCTTTTGGGCGGAACATTTTTAATGTACCGCGAATACGGTGCGCCTGGTTATGAAAACCTTTCGCAAAAACAACGCATTGCCAATGCTCAACGGTCATTGGAAACGCGCCCCAGTTTGNAAGAATTTGCCGCTGCAATTCCCGCCCAACCCGAAGTTTTTGCGCCCAGCGCCGATTACACGGATTTGGTAAAAAAGCTTCGCAAAACAGTTGCCGACCGCCCAGAGGATCTAGAAGGTCATGTNCTTTTGGCCAATGTTGAAGCCGGTTTGCAAAATTTTGCGGCCGCCGCTGAGGCGCAACAGTCGGTCTTAAAGCTTAAGGGCGAAGCCGCTGACGTTTCAGATTTCTTTGACCATGCCGAATTGCTGATCCTCTCGGTGCAAGGCTATGTCGCACCCGAGGCCGAGGCTATTTTGCGCGATATTCTCAAGCAAGAGCCCACGCATGAGGGTGCCACCTATTATATTGGCCTAATGATGGCGCAGAATGACCGCCCTGACCAAGCTTTCCGGCTTTGGCGCGCGCTGTTAGAAAAAGGGCCAGCAGACGCGCCGTGGATCACACCGATTCGGGACCAAATTGAAGAAGTGGCGGTTTATGCAGGGATCAATGATTATGTTCTGCCCGATGTAGACCAAGCCGCCGCCACCGCGCAACTGGCTGGGCCGACGCAAAGCGATATTGATGCCGCGGGTGATCTAAGCGCCGATGAGCGGATGATGATGATCGAAGGCATGGTTGCGCAATTGGCCGAGCGCCTCGGCGCGGAAGGTGGCTCATCCGCGGAATGGGCCCGTCTGATTGGTGCTCTAAGCGTTTTGGGCCGTATCGATGAAGCGCAAGAGATTTGGCGTGAGGCGCAACTGGTCTTTGCAGATTCAGCCATGGATCTTGAAACCTTGCAACGAACCGCAGAAGAGATTGGGTTGATCCAATGATTATGGATAGGATTGAAGAATTTGCGCAGGCGCTTCCGGCNACCGGCGCGCTTATTGGCTTGGATCTGGGTACCAAGACGATCGGCGTGGCGATTTCGGATGGGCTACGCTCGGTGGCGACCCCGGTTGAAACCATCAAACGCGCGAAATTCAACCTCGACCGCCAACAGCTTGAAGCGCATATTAACACGCGCGATATCAAAGGGTTAATTTTGGGTCTGCCGCGCAATATGGATGGCAGTGAAGGACCACGCTGCCAGTCTACGCGCGCTTTTGCGCGCAATTTGAGCAGCCATATTACTATTCCAATCGGCTTTTGGGATGAACGTTTATCAACCGTCGCGGCTGAAAAAGCTTTATTAGAGGCCGATACATCCCGTCGCCGGCGCGCGGAAGTGATCGACCATGTGGCTGCCTCCTATATTTTACAGGGTGTTTTAGACAGGCTGTGCCATATTCATGCGCAAAATGCAGCGGTAACAAGATGACAGAAAAAGATCTCTGGAAGCGCAATGAACCAGATTCGCCCTGCGTAAAAATCTGTATGATTCACCCTAAAGAACGGCTCTGTACGGGGTGCCTACGCAGCATCGAAGAGATTTCCATTTGGTCGCAACTAAGCCCCGAAGCCCGCAGAACACTCATGCAAGAGCTGCCCGCCCGGCAGGCCGCTTTCAAAAAGCGCCAAGGCGGGCGCGCGGCCCGGCTCAAAAAAACGTAATCCAACCCCGGCACGAAACGTTAGCGTTCCTCGGGGCTAAACGCGCGCAGCTTTTCGACCATTTCCTCAATTTCAGGCCGCGCAAATTTTGAAACGCGCCGCGTTTGCGAGGCAGGATGCACCGATAAGCCAAGCTCGGGATTTGCCCGCCAAGAATTTTTGGGGCGGATCGGGCGGGCGCTCAAGCCTCCTCCGCAGGTTGCGCAGACATTAAAAAGCACAGTTTCAACGCAATCAGCGCAATAGGTACATTCATATGAGCAAATGCGGGCCTCTACACTATCGGGTGGCAAATCTTTATCGCAAAGCTCGCAATTCGGGCGCAATTCTAACATCTCAGCTCTCCTTATCTCGGGACAAACCAGCCAGCAGTCCCGAACGCTCATAGGTTTGGCCACTCCACAATATCATTCAATTCTGGCCGAAAATAGGCAATCATGCGGCCTTCGCTGGGGGCACGGGCACCTGCCTGCCATGGGGCAATCCCATGTAAGGCCAGCCTATGGATCGCATAGGCTTCGCCGGGCTCGGCATGAACAGCCACGCGGCGGCAGTTTGCAAACGCGTCTCGGCGCGCCGCATGATATACATCGCTCAGATCAATGTCGGACCATTGCGATGCAGGATAGGGGCTGAGCGCGGCCTGAAACGCTTTGTGCATAATCAGATGCGAGCCTTCCCAGACAACCATCGGGCTGGCTTTGATATCGCAGGCGTTCAAGGGCAAACCAAGCACATAGGCATGGGGCTCGCGCAACATGCGGCGGCGCTCTGCGCCGACGGGCAAAAGCCCGTCCACATGCGCCGCGTCCCGCGTCTGCCGATAGGCAAACCCAGCCTTGGTTTCGCCCTGCCTTGGTTTTGGATATCCCGGATAAAGAATTGAGACCTGCGCGGGGTGCAGAGGCTTTGTGGCCACGCTTTGAATTAACTCTGAAGCAGGTCCGGCCAGCTCAATGCCCTCAAACCGCCCGTCTTCATCCGAAGGCAAGACGTCTACGCCAACATACCAAGTGCCTTCGCATTGCAACCATTTTTCTTTCAAGGCGGGGGTTTGCGCGGCGCCACTGGCAAATTTTCGTGCCGCGTTCGCCCATCTTTTGATTTCGTCATGGGCTTTGAACCGACGCCAACCTGTTGTTCCAAACATGCCTATCCCAGTGGTTTGTTGTCTTCGCATATTGACGCATCAGAGATTAAAAAGACAATTAGACTTCACGCCGCGCGCCCAGGCCTCTCAAGTAGGCCTGATCGTTTGCCTGCCAAGGATAACACCCTCATTTTTCAAAACGGCATCAGCGCCTGCAAGCCCCAAAAAACGCAATGACCGGTAAATACGCCAGCGCAAAACCCGATTGAGCCGACCAGATCTGCCCCTCACGCAGCGGCCTTCACCTTGCCAGGCAAAAGTTCAGAATGATCAAGCAGGCTNAAACGTTCATAAGCATGGAAATCAACTCACCTATCAAAAATATATCCAAAATGGTTGAATCTGGGGTTTTAAGATATAATTTGAGACGAAACTTGACAGGGACACCAAGCTAACGCACGGTTTTGGAATTCAAGATTGATATTTTCTACTTTCTAATTCGGCTCGCACACCTATCGCAGACTTATTTGAACGTCTGCTCA
>JGI26260J51721_1000070_pt1 | contig 42199 bp, 36 predicted proteins | sample SaaInlV_120m_DNA_4_FD_51721 | JGI IMG/M metagenome (IMG submission 51721)
ATGAGCTTGCTCAAGAGGCGCACATCAGTCGTCGAGATTACGACACGCTCTACATTCATAAACGCCTCTCAGTACAAGCTTGAGTAACGGATCTAATGCAATGCATAGATCCACTTACCGTGAGCCAGCTCCGTCGGGCGATCAGGAAATAATATAGTTTTCCTTCAGTCCAAGAAGGATGGCGGCTTCGTGGGGGTCTGTCTAGTCAAAACCAAAAGAAAATTATTTTTTATTATTTCGAGTGAATTGAGAAATATTTCAGTTTTAGGACATAAGAAAGCGGTTTCGGGGAGTAGTCCGCTCTAAACCACGAAATAATCTAGGTCCAATTTTTATTGGTGGTCTTTGAGAAGATCAATCAGATGAATTTCGAGGGCGTCAGATACGGCCAACAAATAGCCAATTGAAAGGTTATTGACCTTCCCATTCTCAACTGCTGACAAAAACTTTTCATTAATATTTGCCGATTCAGCTAGCTGTTCCTGAGTAACGCCAACTCGTTGTCGGTGATTGCAAATATTCGTTCCGATCACAGACATCAGTTGCTTTGTATGGATGTTTGACAGGTCTTCCTTTTTCATAGGCAGCTCGGGAAATTGAGCTGTATATAGTTAAGGTATACCTGACCTAGTAGAACCAGATATATCTGACCCATCTATCTACTACGTCAGAAGATGACTTGATTTAGACTTCAGATATATCGTACTGTGTAGCCGCATTCACATATATCAGAACTATAATGGAGGGCGGCCTTATGAGCTCTATGGCAGGTAAATTCAAGATATGGGCAGGGAAGCATCCAAAATTGTCTTTTCTCTTAGCAGTATGGGCAGTTCTCGCTATCGTAGGATTGGTGCAAGAGGCGATCAAGTCTCCAGAGCAACGAACAGCGGAAATGGTTGCGCTGGCAGCTAGGCAAGCTGTTAGGCAGGAGGAACAGCGCGTTGAGGACGTTCGGAGAGCGATAGAGGCTCAAGAAGAGGAAGCTGTATGCATAGTTGACGCAAGCTGCATTGGTCGACGCCATCAGATCGAGGCGGGGATTTGGTGCGATAGAGAGGTGGCCTCTGCTGCGAATTACGCCTATGAATGGGCTACCGTGGCTAAACTACCACTAATGGACTGGCTTGATGAGAATCACTCCGTTATACGCTATAGAGGCAGAGTTTCGTTCCAGAATGGATTTGGTGCCTGGTCTGAACGGTTTGTTACATGCGATTTCAATGTGAAAGAGGAGGTGTTTTTGGGATTGACTCTTTAATCACTCTCCCGAATATAACGGCTCATCATTCGGATCCATAGCGGAAACGAAACATCAATAGATGCTGTCCATGACGCTATTGGCATACCCAAAATAGCCAGTAATCTAAAGCTAATAGGCTTAACCACACGGAATAACTATTCGTATTTACTTTCTTAACCCCTAAGGGGCGACCGCATCCAAATTGTGGATTGACCCACAATTGAGACACCTGAATTTCACTCTTCCATTGATTCCAAAGCTCATATTTTGATGTCCCTCTTGCCCTGTTTACAACACTTTAATCAAAATTAAGCACGCAAAAAATTGAGTCCCACTTAATGGAAGTAGGAGCTATTCGAAAATCTAGCATCGAACAAATGTGCTGGTTGCCGTATTACCGTAACAATATAGTGATACCGTAGGTTTATTAGTTCCAAATTCCATTTTACTCTCTCAATGTTTGTTACATTTCAGATCTATACCATTCCAATTTTGGCCTGCTTTTGCGATAAAAACATCGGTGAATTTAGTTCTTTCACGGATGTCTCGCAAATTGGTTCACCACTAAACATCAATTCCTCTCAATAAGTTAATAGAGTACTAACAAGTCAGACCTCAACCTCAGGCCTTGGACAATGGTGGAAACGCTCAATACGTTGTTCAAGAACTTGATTGGTCTCTCTCAGTTCCTGTACCTCGTCGATTAGACTCAGCGCAAGAGCAATACCCGGCCAATCTATATCCAAGTCATTATGCAATCTTAGCGCCCTTCGCGTGGTGCAAACCATGGTCGCAGTAAAGCACCAATTATTCGGTGTATCGCCAGAAGGCTCAACGATGCCATGCGCCACAATCTCAATGATAATGTTAGTCGGAAGATGCGTGGATGCACATAACTCTTCCAAGCGAATTTCCTGTGGATTAGTTTCTACAATGTTCTTTTGGATCATAATTAGCTACTCCATTCTTTGCGCGGCTCAAAGGCCGCTTTGTCCACGAGTTGCTGCCAAAGCGCCCTGACTTCCTCGTTACTGTTTTCGGGCATTACAACTTTGATTACTGCAAATAGATCGCCTTTGCCGCTCGGCTTTTTCACTAGCCCCCTGCCTTTTACTCGCAGCCGCTGGCCTGTTTGGCTATTCGGTGGAATGGTAAGACGTACTTTCCCTGTTAGTGTTGGCACTTCAACCTTGGCCCCTAGAGCCGCTTCCCAAGGAGCTAGTGGCAAAACAACGATAAGGTTGTGGCCCTCAATATCAAATAGCGGGTGCGGCACCAGGCGAATACGAAAGTAAAGATCACCACTGGGCCCGCCACCAATACCGGGGGCTCCTTGGCCTTTAAGCCGGATTCTTTCGCCGTTGGCTACGCCCACTGGAATTTTGACATTTAGCTTTTTTGGTTTTCCGCTGAGATCAATGGAAATCGGTTTTGATGTTTGCTTGAGTGTGTCCTCCAAAAAAACCGGCAGATCAGTTTCCACGTCCTGACCTCTTGCAACAAAATTTGATGTTCCCCGGCTTGAATGCTGTTGAAACCCAGACTGATCAAAGGCACCACCAAAAATCGAGGAAAAGAAATCGGAATAATCACCTGTTTGCTGTGAGGACCTGCCTTGGGCACCACCAGGTTGCCAACCGGGAGGCGGTTCAAATGACTGGCCGTGAGCCCCGTATTGACGAATCTCGTCAAACTCTGCTCTCTTTTCTTTGTCTTTTAATACGTCATACGCCTCTGCCACCTCTTTGAACTGCTCCTCAGCCCCATCATGGTGATTTAGATCGGGGTGATACTTACGAGCAAGTCTGCGATAAGAGGTTTTAATTTCTTTATCACTGGCTGTCGGTTCGACATCCAAGATTTTGTAATAGTCTCTGAATTCCATTGTGCGAAAACCTTCCTTCCACTCAGTTGGTAGCCACTATCTTTGATAAGAAAAATTGCCCGGTAGTATGGCGATCTGAAATGCTTCCGATTCAGTATCCATCAAAATTACCGAACCGATGACGAAGGCGATGACGCCGCCTGTACCAAGAATGCCGACACTCGGTACAAAAGCCTCCATAATCATCAACATGACGCCGAGGCCGATCAGCGCTAATCCTGCGTAGTTGACGGGCAATACCTGAAAGGCGTAGAGCGCAACAAGCAGACTGATGGCACCTACAACGCCGGGAACAATACCGCCCGGACTATAGAATTCCAAAAACAGTCCATATATACCAATTAACATCAAAATGTATGCGACATTAGGGTCTGTGATGGTGCTGAGAAATCGATTGCGCCAATCTGGTTCCACTTGTTTTATAGAAATTGAGGCAGTGTTGAGCTCGATACTTTTGCCCTGAATCAGCACCTGACGGCCATCAATTTTTTGCAACAAGTCTTCGACATCCTCGACCATAAGATCAATCACATTCATTTCCAGCGCCTGATGCGCTGGCAGGCTGCTAGCTTGACGAACTGCTTGCTCCGCCCAGTCAATGTTGCGGCCGCGCAGTTCTGCCAGACTGCGGATATAGGCGGCTGCATCGTTAATACTTTTGTTTTTCATTGCGTCGGCGGTGTTCTGGGCCGATTGATCTTCGGCACTATCCTCCCCGTCGGAATTTTCCGGTTCGGGCAATCCTATTCCACCACCGATTTGAACTGGCGTCGCCGCTCCGAGATTAGTGGCGGGCGACATGGCGGCTATATGGCTTGCATACATAATGTAAGTCCCGGCGCTGGCCGCTCTGGCGCCCTGAGGGCTGACAAAGCTAACCACGGGAATTGGCGAATCGAGAATCGCGCGGATAATCTCCCGCATTGAGCTATCCAGTCCACCCGGAGTATCCATGGCCAAGATTAACAAACGGGCATTGGCGCTGGTGGCGTCTTCAAGATTGCGTGTCACATAATCGCTGGTGGCGGGGCCGATGGCTCCACTTATGGTTATCAGCCAAGCAACAGGCTCAGTATCCTCGCTCGCCAAAATTTCATCACTGCTATTTCTATCGTCGCCGTTATTCGTTTCATCATCATTCAATGCCGGTGGGCTAACCAACAAAAGTACAATGCCGACAGCGACGGCTATCAGAAATATAATCAGATGCTTATGCATGGACACAATCAACCTCCCAACCTAGCCAAAGTGAGTGTCCCCTATTCAGTTCTCGTGGAAGTTGACCCAAGTCACTCTTACTGCAAACTGTAGCTTTTCAACCGCCGTGTGAATCGTTTTCCAGTGACGTTTGGTACTCTCCCAGCATAGCTAGGTGATTGAGGCGTGCGCGTTTAAGCAGTTCTCTTTGAGCCAATAGAATATTTTCAGTCTTACCTTGCCATGCTTGAAGGGCAGATTGTTGTAGGGCACGTCCGTAAGAAATGCTTAGGTTCCATGGTGCCGCCACTCCCGTTTGATTGATCGCATTTAAATTTGCGCTTGCTTCCTCTGGTGTCTGGCCTCCTGAGAGAAAATTGATGCTGGGAACGGCTGCTGGCACCGCACGGCGCAATACTTTCAGCGTAGCCGAAGCAACTTCATCTGCATCCGCTGTGCGACAGTCTGTGCCTGGTAAAACCATATTTGGTTTGAGAATTATCAACTCAAGGGTGACATGGTTGCGCCGCAGAGCCTGGAATACGGCCTGTTGCACCGCTTCTGTAACCTCGGCATGTCTGCCAATGTCGTGGTTCCCGTCCATTAATACCTCCGGCTCGACAATGGGCACTAGCCCCGCTTCCTGACAGACTGCAGCGTAGCGGGCCAGCATTTCGGCGTTGGCCTCGATGCCAGACTTCGACGGCACATTCTTATCAATGGCGTAGACTTCACGCCACTTCGCAAAACGTGCGCCCTGTTCCTTGTAGTCGCGAAGGCGTTCGGCTAAACCATCCAACCCCTGAGTGATCAGGTCTCCTGGACACAGCGCCAAAGGAATTTTGCCTTTATCGACCTTTATCCCTGGAACAATTTTGTGTTTCCAGGCCGCCGCTGGAACGACCTGACCGTCATCTGTTTTTTGCTTAAGTGTTTCCTCAAAAAGGATGATGCCGCTTATATAGTTGCCCAGCCCTGGTGTGGTAACCATCAGGCTGCGCCAGTCGCGTCGGGTTTGCTCAGTAGATTCAATATCTATCGCACTGAAACGTTTTGCAATGGTCGCCGCGCTTTCGTCGGCTGCAAGAATACCTCGCCCTTTTTGCACGAGGTCATTGATGGTGACTTCCATTTCAGTTGAATACTGCATTTCTATACTCGTTACCCCGTAGGCGAATAATTGATCAGCCTTGCCCCCGGGAAAAGTACCGATGATCGGGAACTCCAATCACCGATAAAGATATACACTCCCGCTGAGGGCCTAGATAAGAGAAGCTCAACCTTCTATCGCAATTTTTGTTGCTTCCTCTCGAGTGGTCTCGTGCTTCGGAATATCGAGCTTGAGAACACCGTCTTTGAATGAAGCCCTTATTTCGTTGTCATTGACGTCTTTCCCCAGATCGAAGCGGCGCATGTACTTGCCGTACCGCCTTTCACTGCGAAGTATTCTATTGCCTTCTTTTTCTTCTTCCTCTGACGAAGATTCTGCTTCGATTTGCAGTACCCCATCTGCCAGACTCACATCAATATCATCTTTTTCCATTCCCGGCAGTTCGACTTTAACCTTGAAACCCTTATTACTTTCTGTAATATCGCAGAGAGGTAGAAACGCCATATGACCATTGTCGTCTTGTGTTCTTGGCCAGCGGAGAATGTGGTTAAAGAAATTTTCTTCATCCTGGAGAGGGTCGGCAATTGATAAGGAACGTTCGAGTATTCGTGGTAAGTTCATGGTTCTATGCTCCATATTTGCATTGAGTCTTGTAGCAAAGAGAGTATTCCTAAGTTGATAAATGTAATTGACGAGCGTCAATTTTGAGTCCAAAAATTTGGATCGAGCCTGCTATGGGTAATAAAGCCCATACTGACTTGGGCGATAGGGAGCCAATTCGTACCTTGATTCCAAGAAGCTAACGAGATCAATAAGCTGGCTAATGGTCATAACGTCATTGTAGTTGTACATATTTGATTGGCCTTCCGCGCCCGTATTCTGGGGAGCGTAACTTTGGGCAATCCGATGTGAAGGATTGATAATCGAAGTAACCAACTCCCCATAGGTTTTAAGATGTAGGACCTCACCGCCGAGTTGAACGGAGATATCCGAATCCTCGGAATCCAGAAGTTGCTCGATGCCAGCTATACGATGACAAGCATTGCACTGAAATCGAACATAGAGCTGCTCCCCTGATTCAATATTTCCTTCGGGCAGGCTGAACCCTCTGGCTGCCTGTATATTGGGGTCGCAACCTGTAAGCATCATTAGATATAGAGTAAATAGTAAAGCTCGCGATTTCATAATCCCGCTCCTCATAAATGAAGAAAAGTACAGACTTGGATAGGTTAAACACCAGCTGAGAAAGTAATCTTGTCCGCGGTCAACAATTGACCAAAAAATTGCCAGCCATCTATTTTGCTTGCTGTGCTTCCATAGGGATCGCACGGATTCACTCTGTTTTCGTGAATTGGGGTTATTACGTAGTTAAGAGTTAATTAAGAGGCTTCTAATCTCGTCCGAACTAGGAATTTCGCCTTCGGCAACAACTTTGTCGTCCACCAGCAGAGCAGGGGTTCGCTGGATTCCAGCTGAGATAATGCTCTTCATATCCGAGACTTCTTCTAGTTCGTAACTGATTTCAAGACTATTTGCGGCCTCCGAAGCATTACTGGCCAGCCTCTGACTCTTGTTACATCCATTGCCATAGATTGTAAGTTTCATTCTTGCCTCCCGCTGGTCGACCCAAAATTCGGCCAATTATTGTATTTGAATCGACTTTGGCGAACAGAATCAGTCTAGAAATACTCTGTATGCAGAGGCAAATGCCTTTCTTGATGCGCATCAACTTTACGATGGATTTAACTGGCACGATGAGAAAATGGGCGCAAGCTGCAAAGTACCTAAATATACTTGGGTTGTTGAGAGTGCCAAAACCCAATATTTCTCAGAAGGTGATTTGTCGATCAAGCTCTGTTGGGCTTGAGGCTGTTGAGGACTTGTTCCGGCGCAATCTGGGAGATCAGTTTAACCAGCGCGGGTATCCAGGAGGAATAATTATTATGCAAAATAATAGTGAGAAAATTCTAAGCTCTCCCATAAATACGCATTGCTGCGTTCAAAGAAATGCCTTATTTAATTGTCTTGATGCGCCCCAAAGGGATGCTCTTTCTTCAATCATTTATCATAGTAGAATCGTCCACAAAGGTGATCTGCTATTCCGTCAGGGAGACCCCTTTTATCGCGTTTACCTAATCGGCTCGGGTTCATTCAAATCCTCTATTAGCGATGAATCTGGCAATCTTCATATTACAGCCTTTAATTTTTCGTCAAATATCTTGGGTTTTGATGGGCTTTGTTCGGGAGTACATATTTACGACGTTGAAGCTTTGGAGACTGCAAGTGTTTGTAGTATAGCCTTCGATCTTCTCGAAGAAATACTAGGTCAAGACCTAGGTAGGTTTTATCGTCAGTTGATATCGAAAGTATACAAAGACGATTTTTGTAATAACCGTTCTTCAATGATCTTTTGCCGAATGCGTTCAGAGCAAAGATTGGCTCGCTTTTTTCTGGGTTTATCCAAGAGTATGGGCAATAGAGGTTGCTCCATACTTGATTTTCCACTGACCATGACTCGTTCCGATCTCGCAAGCTATCTCGGCATCACTCCTGAAACACTGAGCCGTGTATTTCGCCGCTTCCAAGACGAGCGATTGATTGGTGTCGTTGGACACCGTGTCCTCATTCTGAATATCGAGGGGCTGCGCGCCGTTGAGGCCGGTGAGCACGATTTTTTCGAGTTGAGAAGTCAGATGTCAATGTTGAAGAAAACTGCCTGACCTAGAGACTAGATATATGACACAGATTCTCCAGAAGTCTATGTACGTCGCTATAAGCGCTCAAGAAATACTATGAAGGCTGAAACGAGTTTTGTAGACGTCTATACCCCTGATGCCATGGCGCTCAGAGTTGAACATGCTGGAATCCTCAAATCTCGAATCGATTTTTTTAGCACTTTGGTACTGGCAATTCTTGCTGGGGCGTTTATCGCTTTGGGAGCCGTGTTTTATACAGTTGTGGTAACGGAAAGCAACCTTGGTTTTGGAATAACCCGACTTGTCGGAGGCATGGCTTTCTCCCTCGGCCTAATTCTTGTCATAGTAGGCGGTGCCGAGCTATTTACCGGAAATAACTTACTTGTTATGGCCTGGATTAGTCGCAAAATCAGTCTCGCCTCTATGCTGCGAAACTGGGCAATTGTCTACTGCGGCAATTTTGTTGGCGCAATGGCTGTAGTGTTCTTAATTCACTATAGCGGTTTGTGGTTTTGGCAAGATGGCGCAGTCGGAAGAACCACAATATCAATAGCCAGTCACAAGAATAATCTCGAGGTTTATCAAGCTATCAGCTTGGGGATTCTGTGTAACATATTGGTCTGCCTGGCCGTATGGCTCTGCTGCGCGGCCCGCTCGCTTAGCAGCAAAATTCTAGCCATTATTTTTCCGATCAGTGCTTTTGTGGCAATGGGGTTTGAGCATTCCGTGGCGAATATGTATCTAATTCCGGCCGGCTTGTTGCTTGCTCAACAGCCTGATTTTGTGGCCCAACTCATCGAACATTCGGCAATGGACAGTCCTGCAATACCAACCATTCTGGATCAACTCAGTATTTCCAGGTTTTTGCTCGGAAACCTGCTGCCAGTAACCATCGGAAACATTATTGGGGGCGGCGTTCTGGTGGCTCTGGTGTATTGGTTCATCTATTTGCGGCCACACAAAACACCCGCTTTGCGCAAACTGATTAACCTTGATCCACCCTTTGTCAGTCAGAGTGCAACATTGGCAGATATTGCAACAAAAATGAAAGCGGAGAAAGTCGACTATGTATTGGTTACCGCTGTCGGTGAGCTGCCCATTCTAGGCAACCTGGCAGGCATCATCACTGCAACAGATTTAGTCGAAAGTTTAGCTGTTCAAAACGCTGATCCGCGTGACCAGACCGCCCAGAGCATAATGAGATCACCTCTTATCAGCGCAGATGTGCATTGTTCCATCGAGCAGATTCAAGAGCACATGAAAACGAACCGGACAGGTCATTTAATTATTACGGACAGAGATAAACTCATAGGCGTTTTATCAATACGAGCCATGAGCGAACAGTTGATAATTAGCTAGCAGAATATGGAAAGCGCAAAAATGTACCAGTCAGCAATTTCAGAAGAGCTTTTTTCTCAAATGGTGAGTCTGAGACGACAGTTTCACCGTCACCCCGAACTTGCGTTTGAAGAAGTGGATACTGCTAAAACCATTATGAGCGAGCTCGATCGGATCGGTATTCCCTACGAATACGTTGGCAGGGAGGGAGCGGGTGCGGTAGTGGGGAGACTTGCCGGGACCGCTAAAACACCGGCTACTCATTCTTCTAACGGGGCAATAACCGTGGCGCTTAGAGCCGATATGGACGCTCTTCCAGGAGCTGAGAGCACTGATCTCCCTTTTGCTTCGGAAATCGCCGATAAAGTGCACGCCTGTGGACACGATGCGCATATGGCAATGGTGTTGGGGGCTGCTTCATTGTTGAAGTCTGATCCCCCCGATGGCGACGTGCTCTTTGTATTTCAGCCGGCCGAAGAAAAAGGTGGCGGTGCACGCATTGTTACCGGATCCGGCGTTCTCAAGGGCGTCAGAGCCATCTTCGGTGGACATGTGACGCATCATTATCGCGTAGGGGAAATGATGGTCGCTGCTGGAGTGATTACTGCGCAGTCAGACCGTTTCCGAATAAAGATTACTGGAAAAGCCGGGCACGGAGCCAGACCGCATGAGGCAATCGATGCCATTGTGATTGCGGGGGCGCTAATTTCTGCAATACAAACTCTGGTTTCTCGTGAGGTCAATCCAGTACATCCCTCCGTTGTCACCATCGGCACCATTAATGCCGGAAGCGCTGCCAACGTCATCGCCGGGGAGGCTCTGATGGAAGGCAGCATTCGGACAACTCAGAGTGAAGCGCGCGAGCAAATTCATCAGGGTTTACAGCGTATGGTGGATGCCATGGCGTTGCTGCATGACGCTCAAATTGAACTAGAAATTTCCGAGGGTTACCCACCTGTAGTAAATACTCAACGCGAAGCTCAGATCGCTCACAGAGCCGCTGTTCAGATTGTTGGCGAATCGGGTCTTATGCAACTTGACCATCCGAGCATGGGTTCCGAGGATTTTTCCTATTATCTCGAGCAAATGGACGGCTGTTATGTGCGTTTTGGAGCACGCCTGAAAGAGCGAGAATATATCCCACTGCATAGCTCCGCCTTTGATATTGACGAGCAGGTGCTTAAGGTCGGGGCGGCTTTTTTTGAGCGTTGCGCGCGCGAGGCAATTACCGATTACAGCTGCAACCCTCAGGCAGTATGCGAATGATAAAGAGTGGAAAAGGGACGATCTAAACACTATGGCAAAGAGATCACGATCCCGAATGGACTTCAAGTCATCCGACCCGATGGGAATGGGCATAGAAATGGAGTTTCAATTGCTCGATGTGGATACGCTTGCATTGGTCAACGGTATTATCCCACTGATGGAGTTGTATCCAAACAACCCCTATGTCAAACCAGAATTTATTCAAAACACCGTAGAGATCGCTTCCAAGGTTTGTTACAGCGTTCAGGAATTGCATGAGCACGTTAGTGAAATTTTGGTCGATCTGCGCGTTAAATGTGGCGATTTGGGAATGGAACTCTGCGGCTCAGGTACACACCCATTCGATAAAAACCTAGCAACTATTACTCCGTCGGAGCGTTATTTAGGTATCGAACGTGAGAGCGAATATATAAGCCACAATCAAATCACCTTCGCCACCCATGTCCATATTGGTATGTCCTCTGCTGAGGAGGCAATCAGAGTGATGCGTGAATTAAAGATCTACCTTCCCTTATTGGTTGCGCTGTCTGCAAACTCTCCTTTCTGGCGCGGTTACGATACCGGCTTTGCGTCTTACCGGCATATTATTCTTGCAGCAAGCCGAAGCTACGGCTTACCGCCGGATTTTGACAATTGGGCAGGGTTTGAACAATTTGTTGATGCGACTCAGCGCGCAGGTATTTTTAAAACGATCAACGACATTCATTGGGATATTCGACCCCGCCCGCATTTGGGCACAATTGAAGTGCGGGTAATGGATGTTCAGCAGAGCGTCGAACAGTCTGTCGCTCTAGCTGCATTTGTCCGTACGCTGGTTTTTTATGTCCAATCCACCACTACCGAGACTGAGAGAAGGAAACCTGCATCCTGGTGGATTCAAAACAGTAATCACTACGAGGCCTCAAAGTGCGGTATGGACGCGAAATTATTATCTGATGAGCTCGGCCATGTAGAAGAAATGCGAAGCTGGTTTCAAGAGACAATCGACAAGATTGAAAGTACCGCTGCGGGGTTTAATCAGGACTACTATCTCCAGCTTATCAAGAATAATGTAAAGAACGGCCCTGGTTATGTTCGACAGCGAGCCGCCTACCAAAATCAGTCATCTCTTAATGATGTTGTTAAGAGCCTAGTTGGAGAACTTGAGAACCGAGAGGAGCCTTAGTTTGCAACCCTTTTTTAAGGGCACTTTTTTGCCTTTAAAATTTCTATCCCAAAAGCTGTAACGACTAGTTAATTTTTAAATAGGCAACTGTTCGATCACGTCCAGACAGCGGCAAGCGTAACCGTATTCGTTGTCATACCAAGCCTGCACTTTTACTAGTGTTCCATCAATGACTCGTGTAGACAGCCCGTGAATGATTGCCGAATGGGAGTCGCCAAGAATGTCGCTGGATACCAATTCTTCATCACTATAGGCCAAGATACCACTAAGCGACCCAGCGGCCGCTTGACGAAATGCCTCATTGATATCCTCCACCTTAGCGAACATGTCCAGTTCGGCGCTAATATCCGTCAAGGCGCCATCCGCAACAGGTACACGCAGTGCGACGGCGCTCAGTCGACCCTCTAACTGTGGCAAAACCAAAGCCGTTGCTGCATCAGCACCTGTGCTAGTAGGAATAATATTGATAGCTCCCGAACGGCCGCGATGTTTTTTGTTTGCTGGAGTGTCAACCAAGGTTTGACTGGACGTATAAGAATGCACCGTTGTGACCAGCGCTCGTTCAACACCAAATGCACTATCCAAAACCTTTAAAGGGGGCGCCAGCGAATTAGTTGTGCAAGAGGCATTCGAAACAATAAAGTGCTTTTCAGGGTCGAAATGACGATCATTTACGCCGAGTACCAGTGTAATATCTGCCTCTGCATATGGAGCGCCAATCAATACTCGCGTTGCGCCAGCACTGATATGTTTGCTGGATCCTGAATAGCTACAAAAACGTCCACTACACTCTATAACAACGTCAATTTCCAGCTCTTCCCAGGGAAGCCGTTCTGGATCAGTTTCCGAAAACCTCTTTAGCTCAAAATGATCAACACCAAGCAAATTATCCTCAGCCGTTATGGAAAAATCGGCACGCCCGTGCACAGAATCGTATTTCATTAGGTAGGCGAGTGTATCTGTCGGCATTGGATCATTTACGGCAACGATCGCAAACTCCTTGTAGTTGTGCTCGATATAGCGTCGCAACAGTAGCCGACCCACACGCCCCAACCCATTAATGGCAATGCGTTTCATCATAAACCCTCAGAAAACGGGGAGAGGATCATTAGAACAGTCTAATTTTATTCTGAATTGACATCAGTCAATTTGGTCGATGTATAAGACACCATTCTTCTTTCCATATGATAAGTAATTGACGCTTATCAACGCAGAGAATCCAATTTTCGTTATATTTTCCTATCTCGGCTGGCTTGAAGTTGCGGATAGCGCTACAGGGATCTTCGTCATCAATTTCCGCTAGCAAGATAAGACTGTGACTCCTGACCGACGTTGGTGGGAGTAGCTAGTGGTTTGACTGGGATATTAGTGATGTTGGTGAGATCTTGACTTCAAATACTGTATGTAGCATCTGCCCATTCTGCGGCGTTGGTTGTGGTATTGGCTTGAGAACTCAGGGTGAGCAAGTGATAGGAGTAGAGCCCTTAGTAGATCATCCTGTCAGCCGCGGCCAACTCTGCGCTAAAGGCTGGTCCACTGCTTTTGGTATTGATGGTGGTCACAGGGTCAAATCACCAATGATTAAGGAGCATGGCCAATTTCGACCAGCCAGTTGGAACGAAGCCTTGGGGTTAATCGCGGAGAATTTTAGCGGAATTGCCGATCAGTTTGGGAGCGACGCCCTAGGCGTGATCAGCAGCGCCCGCGCGACCAACGAAGATAACTACGCCGCGCAGAAATTTACCCGCGCGGTACTTGGCACCAACAACATCGACCATTGCGCGCGCATCTGCCACAGCCCCTCAGTAGCAGGACTCAAGCAAACTCTTGGCTCTGGTGCCATGAGTAATAGTATTGATGATGTGGAACGGGCAGATGTAATTGTAGTGTTTGGTGCTGATTCCACCGAAAGCCATCCGATTATCGGTGGACGCATAATTCGCGCCAAGCTGCGTGGCGCAAAGCTCATTGTCGTTGATCCGCGAAAAACCCGGTTAGCTGAGCTGGCAGATATTCATCTGCAACTTAGGTTAGGAACCAATATCGCTCTTATCAACGGCATGCTCAATGTTATTTTTTCCAAGGGCTGGCAAGACTCCGATTTTATTGCCTCGCGTTGTGAAAACGTTGAGCCACTCAAACATCATGTCAGTGACTACAATTTAGAAAGAGTAGAGGAGATCACTGGGGTTCCGGGTGAGCTGGTGACTGCGGCAGCGCAGATGTACGCCACAGCGGATGCAGCATTTCTCGCCTACGGCATGGGTATTACGCAGTATGTGAGTGGCACCAACAACGTGATCGCCATCTCCAACCTAGTTCTGGCCTGTGGACAGATTGGTCGCCCCGGCACCGGTGTCAATCCATTACGCGGTCAAAACAATGTACAGGGTGCCTGTGATATGGGCTGTTTACCCAATGTTTATCCAGATTATCAGGATGCCATGAGTGCTGAGGTACAACAAAAATTCTCTGACGCCTGGGGTGTGAGGCTTCCTAGTCGTCCCGGTTTAACCTCCTTAGGCATGAGCGCATCGGCTCTGGAAGGCCGGTTTCAGGGACTGTTGTTGATGGGCGAAGATCCGGTGGTGACCGACCCCGACCAACATCAAGTCAAACGGGCGTTGCGCGCTATGGATTTTGTGGTCGTAGTGGAACTCAGCATGACTGAGACCGCACTCTGCGCAGATGTTGTGTTGCCGGCGGTATCTTTCGCGGAAAAAGACGGAACCTTCACCAACTGCGAGCGAAGGGTTCAACTAGTACGACAAGCTGTTGCGCCCTTAGCGCGGGCCAAAGCCGACTGGAAAATACTTTCCGAGTTGGCCGCCTATATGGGTAAAGCGTCTCTCATGGGTTGGTCCCGCCCAGAAGAGATATTTGATGAAATGGCAGGGCTGACTAGCTCATTTTCGGGCATGAGTTACGAGAAGCTCGCCAAAGATAATGGTTTGCAATGGCCTTGCAATGAGGAGCATCCCGATGGATCGCCATATTTGCATCACGGCCAATTTTCAATTGGTCGCGCCCGCTTTATCCCAGTCCGCCAGACAGATCCGGCGGAAATACCCGACAAAAATTACCCACTCTACCTGACTACAACACGGCTTTTTTTCCACTATGGTTGTGGCTCAATGACGCGTGAGTCGCCTCTTTTAGAGCGAGAAACACCTGTAGGTTTGCTTTCTATTCACCCCAGAGACGCAGAACAACTGCAGGTAGGCGATGGCATGCCGATTACCGTTAGTTCCAGACGCGGCAAACTGGATACCTGCGCGCATATTACTGATCAGGTTCCGGAGGGTGTGGTCGCCATGCCCTATCATTTCCGAGAAGCACCTTCCAATATTCTGACAAACAACGCTCAAGATCCGGTGACCAAGATGCCTGAATTAAAAGCCTGCGCTGTCAAGGTGGAGCCGCGCAATGATGTTAATAGCCCTCACGAAGCTCAAACTGGGACCAATGGGGTATCAACAAAGGATCAAGGAGAGAGCTTTGCGCGCATTTAAGTTGGAAAGCGTTGAAGCTCTGCGACGTCAGCTTGCGGAGAAACACTGTACCTACGAGGTCAGAAGATCTGAGGACGGGGCCACCGGATGGCAGCGGGTTGATGCACTGGATTGCCAGCCTTTTGATGCCTCTTTGCCGCTGCCCATTTTGTCATCCAAGGGATTCTTTTTCGCCGATCGAGATCCTCTGTATAAGTATGACGGACAGGCATTTAAGGATATTTTGCCTGAGGTCGAACCCAAGGTGCTGTTCGGCGTTAAATCCTGTGACCTCGTTGCGATAAATTATCAGGATCAGTTTTTTGCCAAAGATCGTCATTATCAGGAACGTCGTCAAAAGACTGTACTTGTAGGTGTGGATTGCCAGAGCCCTTGCGACAAAGGTTTCTGCCCGAAGGTGGATGCTGGGCCTTATGTACGCGATCATACGGCGGATATGATTTTGGCGGCCAATTACGGTGACCTGGATTTTCCCTGGCTTTTGGTGGTTGTTAACGAGGAGAGTCTGGAATTATTAGGCGACCTCGAGCTTGCCCCCGCGGCCGAAGGCTGGGCAGAGGCACGTGCTCATGGCGAGAAGGCTGTGGTCGCCAATTTTCCTCCTCAGGACTATGTAGATGTCGGAATTAAGTGCATTAATGATGGATCGATCAGCTCAGAGGAATGGCAAGGAATTGGCACGCAGTGCATGAGCTGTTCTGGCTGCACCAGTGTTTGCCCAACTTGCTCCTGTTATGACACCTATGAATACGACAATGAGAGTGGCGAAACCGTCACCGCTCGTTGTTGGGACTCCTGCCAATTTGAGTCATTTCAAAGGGCCGCTGGCAACGTCAATCCAAGCCAGGACTCCGGCTCGCGTAGTAAACGATTCTGGTACCACAAATTTTCCGATGATTTTCTACCCGAGTTTGGTCGCTATGGCTGCGTTGGATGTGGTCGCTGCGAGCAAACCTGTCCCAGTGTTGTTGGAGTACACACTGTGATGCACCGCTTGGCAGACGCACAATCAATTGTGGTTATTCAATCGAGTGCGAGCACTAAACCTGCCGCGCAAAAGGACAGAGATGGAAATCAATAGACTCACAGGTGGGGAAGTGATGAGTGGTATGGAGTGGCAAAGTATCACTCCGGCACCACTACGCATTGCCGACTATTATGATGATGGATCCGATGCACGGCATTTTTATTTTGAACTATTGCAACCGCCATCCATCATGCCTGAAGTACAAGCTGGGCAGTTTTTTATGCTGGTACTTCCCGGATTCGGCTCTGCGCCATTTACCTATGTGAGCGCACCTGACAAACAGGGACGCTTTTATGCCTTGGTACGTAATGTCGGAGAACTGACCGACGCACTGTTCGAAAAAAACATTGGAGATGTGCTCGGCTATTTGGGTCCTTTGGGAAATGGCTGGCCACTTGATAACCTTAAGAAGCACCTTCTTCTAATTGCGGGAGGCTGCGGGCTAGCACCCCTTGCGGCACTTATTAACAGCACTTTGTATAGTGGCAAGGGCTCTCATCTCAGTCTGGCCTACTTTTCCCGCGATCAGGAATCGAAAATACTTGGCAAAGAACGGCACTTTTGGTCGCAGAAAATGCCAATTATGGAAACGGTTGATTTTTTTACAGCGGGTGAAGGGCAGGGCGAGCAAAAAAATGCGCTCGACAAATTTATTGAGCAATTACCTCAAGAGCCAAACATGGTGTTTTGTTGTGGTCCCGAGCCGATGATGGATGCTGCTGCGGAGTATTGTCTGGCCCGAGGGCTAGCGGCCGAGAATGTTTGGTTATCGACCGAACGGCGGATGGGTTGTGGCACTGGCACCTGCGGACACTGTTATGTTGGCGAAACATTGGTTTGCAAAGAGGGTCCCAATTACCGGCTTGATCACTGGAAAATCCTGCTTGATAAAAGTGGCGCAAATACTCAGGTAATAAACCAGCCCGACCACTCTTGCTGATTTCCGCTCTGATCCACATTTTTGCACAACCATCCGAATTTGATTGATTGATGTTGATCTTTGTCAACAACCTCCAGCACTTAGTTGGTTAATCTATTCCCGTAAGTAGTATTTATAAGCGCTCAGGCTTGGGGGCAATATGGAATTCAATAGTTTTTAGGAGGATCAATTGTGATCAATATCCTAGTACCGCTCGACGGCTCTCCCTCTGCAGAAGAGGCTGTAAGCCATGCCGTCTTGATTGCGAAGACCTTTAGCGCAGAAATAACCTTATTGCGCGTTATCGCAGAACCTGAGACCAACACGCCGGTGCGATCTGATAGTGTGGACTTGGCCCTTTGGGGCCACCAGGCTCAATCCTATTTGAATAGACTGATTAAAAAATATGGCACTGAAGGTGTGAGCCTGCGCGCCATAGTAGAGGAGGGGGATCCGGCAAAAACCATCTCTCAATACCTGCGCAAAATCGACGTTGATCTACTGGTATTGACTCGCTACGGTCGTGGTAATGCCGACGATTTTATTGCCGGGGGCACAGCACAGAAGATTATTTCCAATGCGAATTGCTCTATCTTACTGTTGGATCCACGAAAGTCTTTTGACTCGAAGAAAGGCTATCAACGTATTCTCGTGCCGATTGATGACAGCAAGGATTCTGATTGTTCGGTAGCAGTCGCTGCAATGATGGCAGAGATAAGCGGTGCCTCCTTGTTATTACTTTACGTTGTTGAGACATCGGATTTACCCAGAACGATGCCCGACACCCGGCATTCCCGGCAACTTATTGGCGAGCTATATAGACTTCTCGAGCAGGAAGCGCAAAAGCGCCTACAGGAGTTAAGCAACAAGGTTTCCAAACAGCTAGAAGTTGAGACTCGGGTGCTAATTGCCAGAAATTTACCCATTTCAATCGAGTCTGCCGCTGAAGATTACAATAGTGATTTACTTTTATTGCACTCTAATGGCGCAAATGGCGACGTCCACCAAGAATATAGTTCAGTGAATCAGTCTCTGATTCGGTTCTCTCATAGACCTTTACTTATAATGCGATCTCCTACAAAAGAAGGTCGAGCCAGCAATTTTCGATGCGTATACCTCAATGACCAGCACCTCGAAGCAGGTTAGGTGGTGGCGGGGCGCCGAGTTCCAATAACGACCATTTTTGAGCGTTTCCACAACAGGGGGCTGAATTTCTGGCCGGAAAGCGGCAAAGTAATTCGCCGTCGGCTAGAACGCCGCTTCGACTCCATTCTCAAAAAAATAGTGCTCGGGGAGCCTGAGCAGGTTCGTAATTTATCCTATGCGCGCTGGCTTCTCGACAATAGTCATATAGTGCGCCAGACATTAAAGCAGATAGCAACAGATTTACCTCCAGGTTACCGTAAGCAATTGCCGACTCAGGCGAACGATGATTCAGTCAAAAAACCGGAAAAGCGGGAAAAACAAAACACGCCTCGGATTTTTGCTCTTGTCGATGAAGCGGTCGACCAATCGGGCCTGCCAATCGACAGCGATTTTTTGGATCAATTTTTCTCCGTTTACGGGCCCAATTCCGAGTCCGACGAGCCTTTAACCTTAGGAGAAATATGGGCAATACCTACTGTCTTACGCATTCTGTTATTACGCCGATTGTGCGCGGCGGCTGAGGCCTGTCACGATCAGCAGATGCTGCAAGACGACGAACAGGCGGACGAAAACGATACTGATGTAACCCCAGTTGCCGGATGTATTATCAGCCTGCGAACAGTAGCAACACTCAACTGGCCAAAGTTTGTCGAACATACCAGCCAGTTGGAAAAACTTTTGCGGAACGACCCTTCGCGGGTCTATTCGAAGATGGATTTTGAGACACGAGATCGCTATCGTGACGCAATTGAAAAAATCTCTGATCGCTCAGATCTAACTCAATATGAGGTGGCACAGGCGGCATTAAAGCTTGCAGAACAAGCTAAGGAGAAGGTGGGGGAAAATGTCCGCACAGCTGAGGATGATAACGAGGATCATCTCCAGCATATTGGCTACTACCTGATAGATAAGGGTCGGAAGCAACTCAATATTGAGGTCGAATACAGATCTTCGCTCTCAGACAAATTAGTCGCATTATTGTCCGCCCACTGTTCTGGTCTTTATCTCTTTGCCATTCTCGCTTTATCTCTACTCGGTGGCGGTCTGATCCTTAATCAGTTGCTCGAAGACAATATGGGTGTTGCGGCGAGTATTTCTGCGGCGGTTCTTGTACTCATCCCCCTGATCTCGGTGAGTAGTCAAGCTGTCAACTTCCTTTGCTCCCTGTTCATTCCTCCTCGACCTCTGGCAAAAATGGATTTTAGCACTGGGATCCCTGAACTCTGTCAATCGATAGTGGTTGTGCCCATGTTGCTAAGTTCAGTCGAAGAAATTGACAAAAACCTTCTAACCCTTGAACACAATTATTTGGGCAATACAGACAGGCAGCTGCGTTTTGCCTTGTTAAGCGATTTTACCGATGCCGATTCCGAAAAAAAATCCGAAGATCAGACTCTTCTAAATCGCGCTATTTCCGGTATTGACGGTTTAAATGAACGCTATGGAAAACAGGGGTTGAGACCATTTTATCTGTTTCATCGTCGACGCCAGTGGAATGACAACGCCGCTAAATGGATGGGCTGGGAGCGCAAACGAGGCAAGCTCGAAGAGTTTAACGCCTTGCTCCGAGGCTCCCAGACCACCAGTTATGACCTGCAGCATGGCGATACGGATTTCGATTTTGAGAGACTAAAATACGTTATTACATTAGACGCCGATAGCTATATGCCAGTAGGAACCGCTGCCAAATTAGTCGGTATTCTGGCGCACCCATTGAACCGGCCACGATTTGATAAGAAAACCGGCTCAGTGACCGATGGCTATACAATTATTCAGCCTCGCCTGGAAACCAATCCGGTATCTGGGGCGGATACGGTATTTTCCCGAATATTTGCTGGGGATGTGCTGCTAGATCTCTATACCAACGCCGTTTCCGATACTTATCAAGACGTCTTCGGCGAAGCCATATTTGCTGGCAAAGGCATCTACGACCTTGACGCATTTAGCCGAACATTAACTGGGAAAGTGCCGGAAAACTCTGTTCTTAGTCACGACCTTCTCGAGGGTCTTTATGGCCGGGCGGCACTCGCTTCTGACACAGTGTTGCTGGAAAACTATCCGCCCAACTACGCAGTCTACTTAAAACGTTTGCATCGATGGATTCGAGGCGATTGGCAGTTGCTGCCCTGGTTGTTTAAACAGAAATCCGTTGACTCTAAAGATTTTTGCATCGGTGTAATAGGGCGCTGGAAGCTTTTCGATAACATGCGTCGCAGCCTGGTGATGCCGGCCATTTTTTTGCTATTGGTACTTGGCTGGGTTGCTCTGCCAAATAATTTTGTTGGTTGGACGCTGCTATTCGCTCTTTTACCGGGACTGCCCATTCTATTGCGAGTCACACTCGCTCTGCGAACAAACCTATGGCGTTGGGGAACTATTCGATCAAGCGCCCGTAATTTGGCTACTCGTATGGGAGAGGACGCTTCTCGCTGGTTTCTCGCTTTGGTTTTTTTGCCCGCAGAGGCTTACGTTTGCCTGGATGCAGCCCTGCGTACGACTTATCGAGTCGCCATTAGCCATAAAAAGCTGCTGGAGTGGTCAGCCGCCGCCGAGGTATCAAGAGCAATGGGCAAATACTCAACGGCAATCGGAGTCTGGAAAACACTCTGGTTTGGTCCGATGGCCGCGATTGTTATTTATTTTGCGTTATTCTTTCTCAATCCCGATGCCCTAAATACAGCTACGGGCTTCCTATTTGTTTGGCTTTTTTCCCCTTTTATTGCGCTTACGCTGGGGCGACAGATCCAACCTCGCAAAATTGTGCCTATCGGAAACGGGGATAAGCAACTGCTGAGAAATATAGCTCGCGACACATGGCGATTCTTTGAACGATATATTGGTCCCGATACCCATTGGCTGCCCCCAGATAACATTCAGGAATACCCGAAACTGATCGTGGCAGAGCGTACCTCGCCAACCAATATTGGCATGATGTTGCTGTCAACCCTAACAGCATATGACATGGGTTATCTCGGACAACGGCAGTTGCTCACAAGGATGACAAATCACATCGATTCCATACGGCGTCTGCGTAAATACCGGGGACATCTCCTTAATTGGTATTCAACGCGAGATCTGAGTCCTCTTGAACCTCTTTATGTCTCTACCGTTGATAGTGGCAACTTTGTGGCTAGCCTGATCGTTTTGAGACAGGCTCTCAAAGAAATGCCAGAACAACCACAGCCGATGGATATTACTATTCTGGCGCTTAGTGATGAACTGATGGCTCTAAGAAAGCTAATCTTTCATGACAAATTCAATGATTTTGGTGATGGCGAAAAAATAAAACTAGTAAAGGCGCTGGACGCCGCGCAGGCTGTATTTTCCAGCAACTCCAATTTACTAGATAACGTACATCAATTTGAGCAGTATATTTGTAGTGAGATTGAACAAGCTTTTCTGGATGTTGTTGACGCACATCCAGATTGGTGGAGTGCCGAAGAAATTGCGAATTTTCGTCAAAATAGTCAGGTTTTTCGACAACATATTCGTATGGTTCTGGCGGATATCAGACTTTTTTCTCCCTGGTTGGAAATGCTCTCGCCACCGAGTCTATCTAGTCTACCTGGTCTATCTGAATACCGGCCTCAACTGGAAAAGCTGGCATCGAACCTACCAATGCTCGGTGATGATGGTGACCCGAATGAAAGTCTTGACGCAGCGACAAGAGATATTGATAGCCTTCTCGCAAAGTTTGGCGAGCCGAAGCCTGGTAGCAATGAGTACAGTGCGGCGCAGTGGCTCCGGGAGCTGAATCTTCGAATCAAGAGCGCGCGAGCGGCGATAGAGGAAGTCAAAATATCTCGGGAACGGCTTATCCTGATGCTATCGGCGCTAATTGAAAGCACAAACTTTGCTTTCTTATACGACACTAATCGCCATCTTTTTCGCGTTGGTTACAACGCCAGTACAGGTGAAGACGACAACAGTTATTACGATCTACTGGCATCCGAGGCTCGAATAGCTAGCTTTGTTGCTATTGCCAATGGTGACGTTCCGGCGAAACACTGGGTGCAACTCGGAAGGCCGCTAACACGCATACGTGGCCTCAGGATATTACTGTCCTGGAGCGCAACTGCGTTCGAATACTTGATGCCCAGATTAATTATGCATAGTCCCTCGGGGGCACTTCTTGCTCAGAGCAATGAAGGCGCGGTGCAAGAGCAAATTCGCTTCGGGCATAAACACAATATTCCCTGGGGCATATCGGAATCAGGATATGCGCAGCTGGACGCGCAAAACCACTATCAATACTACGCCTTTGGCATTCCAAAACTTGGATTAAAGTGGGATCAGGGCGAAAGGCTTGTTGTCTCCAGCTACGCTAGCCTGCTGTCGTTGCCTTATGCGCCCAAGGAGGTAGTGAGTAATCTGCAAAAATTGGTCGACTTGGGCGCCCGCGGCGATTGCGGTTTATATGAGGCGCTGGATTTTGGTGATGCACATAAACGACGACCTAGCCGTCCACGAGTGGTGCAGTCTTACATGGCGCACCATCAGGGCATGATTTTGGTGGCTATTGGCAATGCCTTGCATGAAGACGAAACTCTGAAAAGGTTCCATCGCGACCCGGAAATTGCCTCTATTGAATACCTTCTCTACGAACAATTGCCTCAGCGAATGCAAACGAGGCCATTAGAACGCTTACCATCATTGTTGAAAGATCTTCCGAGCGAGCGAGCCAACGTTTCCCAGTGGCTTGTAGCGCCGGATCAAGCCGAGCTGGCAGTTCTATCCAATGGCCGCCTGTCCAGCCGCATATCGAATCAGGGCGGCAGTGCACTTTATTGGAGGGGGCAGGCGGTTACTCGTTGGGATTCTTTGGGGAGCGGGGCTGGCAGCGGTTCCTTTACATACCTGAAGGATTTGGATAACCAGCGCATATATAGTTTGGGCCCTGAACCCTTGCCGAAGTCGGTTGAGGTTGTGTTTGCACCGCACAGCGCCGAGTTTCGTGCGCGCCAAAATGATCTTCTGATACGTATGAGACTGATGGTCGCGCCCTCAGCGGATGTTGAGATACGCAGAATTAGTATCACCAATGACAGTGCAAAAAACAGATCGGTGCAATTGTGTTCTTACGCCGAGCCGGTTCTTGGCGATGAAAAAGCAGATCGTCGCCACACCACTTTTAGCAAGTTATTTCTCGAATCCCAGTTTCTTGAACATGAGGATGTATTGCTGTTTCGGCGACGTCCCCGCGACAGCAATCAGCCCTCTATCTACTTTGCGAATTGTGCGGTGATACCTGAACACTGTGAAATAAGCCGAAAGATAGAAACTGACCGTCTGTCCTTTCTCGGGCGCAATGGAAATCCGGCTCAGCCTGCCGCTTTGACAGACCCCCGATCCGAAACTCGCATTAGTATGGAAACAAGCTCTACGCTGGACCCCTGTGCCGCCATCATATCGACCTTGGATATACCGGCGCGCTCAACCATTGAATGTGCATTTCTCTCATCGGTAGCCGATAGCCGCGCCGCTGCCATTGACGCTCTTAAACCCTTCAAGTCTCTTGGAAGAGTTGAATGGACCATTGAAGCGGCGCGCATGTATAGCGAAAGAGAGCTGACTGGCCTACGTATTGATTCGAAAACAGTTCGAGAGTCCTTCAAATTACTGTCAACTGTGATCTGGCCCGGGGCTTTGCCCCATGTCAGTAAGGACGCTTTCTATAATACCCGCCGAGTACAGGATACGCTCTGGCGACACGGTATATCGGGTGATCTACCCATTGTCACCATGCGAATTGACGATGAGGCGGATTTGGATGCCGCCGAGACCTTGCTCAGATGCTTGAATTTTTTGAGTCACAAAGACGTATTGATCGATCTGGTGTTTCTTGACAAAACCAAAGGCGGATACAGCTTTCCTATTTCGGATCGACTGCGCAAGTTAGTTGATACGCTGCTAGAACCGAATCGCAAGGGCGGGCATTCTCATGGCTTCATTCTGCCGGTGCAAAATATCTCACCGATCGAAATATCGGATTTAATTGCGGCGGCTCGAATTTTTGTCAATCCAAATAGGCGATCATCCAAATTAAGTTACGCAGATGCGAACTATCAGGACTTGCTGCCGATGCCGGCCTTTGTGCCACAGCCATCTGCGCCACTTTCCGACGCTGCGATAGAGGCTGTGTCTCTACAAGAAGATTTGCTGTTTAAAAACCACATTGGAGGCATGCTTGCCGATCTAAGTGGGTACTGCATGCTTATTTCCAACAAAATGAAAACTCCGGCACCTTGGTGCAATGTGCTTGCAAACCCCGATTTTGGCTCCCTGATAAGTGAATCCGGATCAATGTGCACCTGGTGGGGCAACAGTAGCGAAAACAGGCTGACTCCCTGGAACAACGATGCGGTTCTGGATAAGACCGGCGAAGCCATTTACCTGCGTGACGAAGAAACGGGCAATAGTTGGTCATTAACTCCCTTGCCAAGACCTGACGATCTGCCCTACAGGGTGACGCATTCTATTGGTGAGTCTCTTTTTGAGCACAATAGCCAAGGTTTGGAGCAACGACTGCAAGTCTTTGTCGATTCCGAGAAACCTCTAAAAGTCATGCGTATAAGGCTTGTCAATAAATGGCCAAGGGTGCGACGTTTGACTGTGACTTTTGCCGTTGAATGGCTGATTGGAAATAGTTTTTCCTATGAGCGCCATTTACTTGTTTCCGAGCGGGATGAGGAAACTGGAGCACTGATGGTGAGAAATGCGTTTCCAAGACACAGTCAGGAAGAGCTGGCTTTTATCGCGTCCGATCTTCCTGCGCACAGTGTCTCCTGCGATGGAAGAGAGTTTTTCGGCAAAGCATGGTCATGGGAAGCGCCAGCTGGGCTTGCTTCTGTCGGCCTATCTGACCGAGTAGAGCCGAGCAGTCACCCCTGTGGGGTGTATCAAGTGCATGTCGAACTGCAGGAGGAGCAGGTACTAGAGTTTCATTTTGTACTTGGTGCAGCTGAAAACCTGCCTATTGCCAGAAAGTTGATCGCACAGGCTTCCAACATCGAATGGGTTGAAGAACGCCATCGACTATTGATGCAAGGCTGGGAGCGGATACTGGGTACCTGGGCTATCACAACGCCCGATATAGCAACCGATGCCATGATCAACAAATGGTTGTTGTATCAGGTTGTGTCGTCGCGATTGTGGGGACGGATTGGCTTTTATCAGGCAAGTGGCGGATTTGGTTTTCGCGACCAATTGCAGGATGTGCTTGCTCTTCTAGATACAAGTCCAGAAATTGCCCGAGAGCAAATATTGATGGCCGCCTCGCGACAGTTTGGTGAGGGCGATGTATTGCACTGGTGGCATGAGAACCCATTGCGTGGTGTGCGCACCCGAATTTCAGATGACCTGCTCTGGCTACCTTATGCCGTAGCGGAATATATTGATGTAACCGCAGACTCTTCCATTCTGAACACTAAGGTAGCCTTCCTTGAGGGTGAACCTCTGAGTGAAAATGAATCTGAACGCTACGCAGAGTATTTGCCGGGTTCTTTCAGCGCCGGTATCTATGAGCATTGTTGCCGAGCGATAGACGCAAGAGTTGCCTTTGGTAGTCACGGCATGCCCCTTATTGGAACCGGTGATTGGAATGATGGCTTAGATCGTGTTGGTGAAAAAGGGCAGGGAGAGAGTGTCTGGATGGCCTGGTTTCTCAGTATCGTTTGCCGTCGCTTTGCATCAATTTGTCGTCTGGTGGAGGATGACGGCCGCGCCGACCATTATCAATCTGTTGGCGCCGAACTATTAGATCGTACAAAGAAAGTGGCCTGGTCAGGAGACTGGTATTTGCGCGGTTATTTTGATGATGGAACCCCTCTGGGCGCACCGGGAAATGCGGAATCCGAAATCGACCTGAATGCGCAGACCTGGGCGGTACTTGCTGATCCCGATGATGCCGTCGGGAGAAAGGCTATGAATGCTGCGGAAAATCGACTGGTCGATACCGAACACAGGTTAATTAAATTGCTGGCACCGCCCTTTGAAAAAACGGGGCCTGATCCAGGTTATATCAGATCTTACCCACCGGGTGTTCGCGAAAATGGCGGGCAGTACACTCATGCAGCCGTGTGGATGCCCTGGGCAGCGGCCGAATTGGGTAACGCTGAGCAAGCCATGCGCTGGTTTGACTGGCTCAACCCACTCAAGCGCGCTAGTAGCAGGGAGGAAATCGAGCATTATCGTCTAGAGCCCTATGTCACTCCGGGCGATGTGTATGGAGTCGGCTCGCTAACCGGTCGCGGTGGCTGGAGTTGGTACACGGGTTCGGCCGCATGGCTCTACAGATTAGCAATCCGCAAACTCTTAGGGCTGCAACGTCAAGGCAACAAATTGTTTATACGGCCCTGCCTGCCAGATTCCTGGCCGATTTTTGAAGCGACGTTGCGATACGGTGGAACCGAGTACCAACTAGGTATTCACCAACCCGCCGCGATTGAACATGACAAGCTCTTCCTGTTAGAAAACGGCACTTCTATGGATTCCGAGTTTATTCAGTTGGCGAAAGAGGGTGCTCAGGACGAGAGCCAAACAGAGGAGCGATCTCTGGAGAAAACAGAGCCTGAAATTGAGCTCGAAGAAAATCAGCAAAAGGTAATACAAATAGAAGTGTTTGCAAGTGACTCTGCAAGACGGGACTGGTTAACTAAGCATTCGTCCTAAATTTGAATTAAATCCGAAAGTCGATTTTAGCTTGTTGGCGGGCTATGCATTTCAACGATCTCTGCTTCTGTCAGGTTTTTAGTTTTATTTGAGAAGCTATAAAAAGATGGCTTTCTGTCAATAAACACCTGACATTCAAAAACCAGCCCCTCCTGATTATCAAAAAGCCCAACAGGAACCTGATGCTGGTTGATTTCTTTCAATCGATAAAACAAATGGCTGCCACAGTTTCGGCAGAATCCCCGTTCTGCCCAGGCCGAAGAATCAAATACTTCGATATTTTCCTCACCACTGAACGAAATCTCCGTGCCACAGTCGATCTCCATAAATGGTCCACCGCCCCATCTTCTGCACATACCACAGTGGCAAACCTCTACACGCTTACCAGGGTTTTTTGCTGTAAAACTTACGGCTCCGCAAAGGCAGCTGCCGGTTTGCTTGATAGACTCAGACATATTGTGCTCCTGTGTGTTTATTACCCGCACGACGAGCACCCCGATTAATGGGCTTACCTCTAAAACTCTTCAACTAGACTGCGAGCGGAGGGACTTGTGCTCAAGTATTCTCGCCTCAATTTGTGCAACCTGCTTGATCGTATTCAATAACACGTCAGGACTAAGGCTGATTGAGTCAATGCCAAGTTTTACCAAGTACTCAGCCACCTCAGGATAATCCGAGGGCGCTTGTCCGCAAATACCTGCGGGAATGCCATTGCGGTGTGCTCCTGCGATGGCCATACGAAGCATTTCCATTACGCCCGGATCACGCTCATCAAAGTCGAAAGCAACGATATCGGAATCGCGATCCACGCCTAAAATCAGTTGGGTTAGGTCGTTTGAGCCGATGGAGATTCCATCAAATAATTGGCTGAAAGCATCGATCTGAATAACGTTGTTGGGGATTTCGCACATCATCAATAGCTTCAAGCCATTGCCTCCCGGAGTCAGACCATGCGTAGCGAGTGCGTCTCGAACCCTTTGCGCTTCTTCAACCCGACGACAGAAAGGAACCATTAATTCCAGATTGTGCAGCCCCATTTCATCCCGGACTCTTTTGATTGCCGCGCATTCAAGTGCAAAGCCCTCGGCATACTTTTCATGTGTATACCTGGAAGCTCCGCGAAACCCAAGCATGGGGTTCTCTTCCTTAGGTTCAAAATCTGCTCCGCCAAGCAATCCAGCGTATTCATTGGTTTTGAAATCTGACAAACGAACAACCACTGGGCGTGGATAAAAGGCTGCAGCGATAGTGCCGATTCCTTCAGAAAGTTTCTCAACAAAATACTCGGCGCCACTTGGATAGTAGGCCACCAAAGATGCAATTTTTTGCCGTTGATTGGGGTCGCTGACACGATCAGGATAGAGCAATGCCATCGGATGCACCCTAATGTGTTGGTTAATAATGAACTCCATGCGCGCAAGACCGACCCCATCGCAGGGGAGAGAACTTAGGCGAAAGGCTTGCTCCGGGCTGCCAAGGTTGATCATCAATCGGGTTCGCGGTTTTTCTATGGAGTCCAGAGCCGTCGTGATTACGTCGAAAGGAATTTCGCCTTCAAGTACTGCGCCGACGTCGCCTATTGCGCAGGACAGGGTAACCAGCTGACCATCCTGTAGCGCACTGCCATGCTTCTCATCGCTTTTGCCAATGCCGACTACGGCCGGAATACCAAATTCACGCGCGACAATTGCTGCGTGACAGGTACGGCCGCCACGCCGGGTAATTAATCCGGCCGCTCGCCGCATTGCTGGTCCCCAATCTGGACTGGTACTGTCTGCCAGAATGATATCGCCCGCTTGAAAATCAGCCAGCTGTGATACATCTTCAATTAGCCTAACTCGGCCAGTTGCAATGCGAGCGCCAATCGCACGCCCACTAGCTAGGAGCTTGGGCTTTGATTTTGCCTCTTTTGATAGCACATAACGCTCCAGCGTATTAGTCGGCGTTTGCGATGCAATGGTTTCGGGTCTAGCTTGTATCAGATAGAGTTTGCCATCTTCACCGTCCTTGGCCCACTCGATATCCATTGGGCTGGGCGCTCCCTTTTTTTCCGCATAGTGGCATTCAGTCTTAATTGCGTACTCTGCTAGCCTCAATACTTCTTGGTCAGTTAGGCAGTATTGCTTCTGGCGTTCTTTAGGCGTGGCAATATTCCGAACAGGGTCCTCTGCCTTGTCCTTAGCTGAATTAGGGAAGTCGCTTTTTGCAACACGCTTGTCAGAATAGACCATGGTGAACTGTTTCTCGCCGAGCTGGTGACGCAGTACGCAGCGACTGCCACGTTGAAAGCTCGGTTTATGTACATAGAACTCGTCTGGGTCCACCGCACCTTGCACGATATTTTCTCCCAGACCATAGGCACCGTTGATAAGAACGACGTCACGAAATCCGGAGTCGGTATCGAGAGTAAACATCACGCCACTGCTAGCTAGATCAGCGCGGACCATTTTCATCACAGCAATACTCAATCTGACTTGGAAGTGATCAAAGCCGTTGTGCAGTCTGTAAAGCACCGCGCGCTCGGTAAACAAAGAGGCAAAACATTTACGGCAAGCATCTATCAATGCAGGCGTACCGCTGACATTTAAAAATGAATCATGTTGGCCAGCAAAACTCGCTTGTGGCAAATCTTCTGCGGTTGCAGAACTGCGCACAGCGACGGACAAATTATCATCGTATTGCCTAGAGAGCGCTACATAAGCAGACTTTATCTCCTCTACCAAATTTATCGGTAGTTCGGCTTTATAGATGATGTTTCGCACCTGTTCTGCCGCAGCTGCCAGGCGCTTCGTCTCATCCGCTGTGAGCCCGTCCAATAGGCGATGAATCTCTTGCCAACTTTCAGTATTTTCAACAACAACGCGATAGGCGTCCGCAGTGACAGCAAAGCCATTAGGGATCTCAATGCCTAATGGTTTGAGTTCTTGGTACATCTCTCCGAGGGAGGCGGTTTTTCCACCAACCAATGCTATATCGTCGAGACTAATCTCCTCAAACCAACGGATGTATTGCGGTTGTTGCGCAACTTCAGATTTTGGGTCCGATCTGTTCTCCATTCGCCCGTTCCTCCCCTAAAACCGCAGTCCAGCTCCACAATGGGCAACCGCGTTATTAGCGTTGCAGGTATAATTGCCTGCCGGTAAGTCTCCGCCTATTCAGAAGTTTTGGTATTGACTTGAGTCAATACTGGATCGGGATAAATGCAGTTCCTCGATCCTAGATGAAAAATCAACTGGAGTGTTGGAGTAGGGCGGGAGGAAGAACGCCCTTGCACACGCACTTTGATATGAGAGAGCCGGCACTGCTAGAGGTTGGAATAGGTTAGGGGCTGTAATAATCCGAATCTGAATCTAAATCTCAATAAGCTTACGCAGCAGGTAACCAGTAAAAAAGGCCAGGCTTGCAGCCGAACCACCTGTCAGTAAGGTCTTTAAGCCGCCCTTAATTATCGACTTGTTCAGGCTCAGGCTTTTTAGCGCTCCTATTAAAAAAAACATCAATGCAGCCAAAGTAGCACTGAAGATATATTGCTGCTGCATCTCCAGTTCTGAAGTTAGGAAAGGTATCAAAGGCACGGTTCCAACTAATACAAAGGAGGCAAAGGTGGTGAGGGAGGACCTCAATGGGTTGAGTTGTAATTTATGTAAGCCATGCTCCTCGAACATCATAGTTTCAATCCAGAGTCGGCGATTGTTGGTGATGGTATTGACGATCTTTGTGAGTGTCTCGCCATCAAATCCCTTTTTTTGAAATATCTGACGAATCTCTTCGCGCTCACCCTGAGGAATTTCGTCTATATGTTTTTCCTCTTCGCGGCGGACTCGATCCATATGTTCACGCTCCGTCGTGACCGCCTCGTAGTTACTAATTGCCATGCTAAAGCCATCGGCCAGAAGGTTGGCAAAGCCCAGAATCAGCGCCACTGGCGAAGCAAAACCAGCTCCCACAGCACCTGAAACCACAGCAAAAGTTGTTACGCACCCATCTATTCCGCCTAGAACAGCATCCGAGATGTACTCTGGCTCTGGTATGCGCTGCAGTCGTTCAGCTATTGCCCCAGGATGATGATCTTTCACTAGTTTTTCGTTACTGTTATCCATGTAAATACCGCCTATTTGATTACAACTTCCGTCAAAATTAACAAAAACCCGCAAAGCAATGCCCCTGAGCGCTGTATGCTAAGTGGATCGGCTAATCGCAGTTACTGGGTCGTGGGTGAATAAATCCATCTGGGGTATTCGAGTCCGACAAGGAGACAACCAGGTGGAAATATATCGTGCTAAAAAAGATCTGTGGAGTCCTCTTTCATGATCGCTTCAAACCCCGAAATAACGTCTAATAACTCCGTTGTAATAGCTTCTTGGCGAACACGACGAAACTGGCTTGTGACCTCATCGAGTTTTTCTTCCAGATTTTTCTGAGCCGATTGCATGGTCTTAAGTCTAGTAGCGTGCTCGCACAACTGAGATTCTGCGCAGGCCCGAAACATAGCAACAAAGAAATATTGGCGAAGCAATTCAGAAAGCAGCAATTGCTTATCCATGCTAAAGGTCGGTATGCGTCGAGATGGCCAATTTTCTCCCTCCAGATGCTGGAAGCGATTTAGATCGACCGGCAGAAGTTCCAACATTTTTGGCTTATAGCCGATGGAGTCATCGATCTTATCGCTAGTCGTCCCGTCTCTATGCCTGGGTTGAAAATTGTAAAAAATTCGCAGATCGAGAGCTATCTCTTCACTAAGCCAGCCATCCAGCTTTAACAGTAATTGTTGGATAGTATCGGCAATTCCGCTGGCGGCCCCCGGCATCAGAAAACTCTCCTCTATCTCGATATTGGATTCCTCCAGACTTGCATTGAGTCGGGTACCTACTGTTAGTACCCGGCAAGCTCTCGAGCTGGCAGCCGGCGAGTTTAGATTTGCCAAGGTGAAGGCAAGGATGTCGTCATTGAAGCGGCCACAAAGGCCATGATCTGAACCAAAAATAATCGCGGCTGATTGCCGAACTTTACCTATACCGCTGATGGAGGTCCGATAGCTATGTGATCCAGATAAAGCCGCGTATAGACCTAACTTAACCGTACGATAATATTCATTCATTGAGTCCGAGGCGCTCTCATATTGGCGAATACTCACTGCCGACAGGGTCTTCATGGTTCGAACAATGCCATGCAAATCATCAAGCGTATCTATGCGACGTTGGAGCCGTTCAGTTGCTTCCATGAGCCTGAGCCTCTTGTTCCGCGGCCTGGACAAAGCCTCCTGATTCCAGAGCGTTTTGTGCTGAAGTAAAAAAATTCTGCCAGTCTTTGTCATCTAACGGCAGCCCCAGTCCAACTTTTTTGCATAGATCCGGTAGGTCTTGGATGGCGCCAATCTGGATCGCCTGACCCGCTGTAATAACAGACTCTAGCGGCATTGTGTCCAACAAACCCGCTGTTACTGCTTTTAGTACAGCAATCTGAGCCGCTGCGCTCACTGGCGTAGATTCTTCCTGTTTTAGAACTTCTCGAACCCTTCGTCCATGCTCTATGGTATGAAGTGTGCTCTCATCCAATCTGGTCGCGAGACGGGAAAAGGCTTCAAGTTCCTCGAACTGGGAATAGGCTAGGCGCAGCTCGCCAGAAAGCGCCCGAAACGCCGGAAACTGCGTTTTGCCACCGACGCGAGAGACAGATTTTCCAATGTCGACTGCAGGGAACTGTCCTTTGTAAAATAGTTGCGGCGAAAGATAGATTTGGCCGTCGGTAATGGAGATTAAATTGGTCGGAATATAGGCAGAAATATCTTGAGCCTGAGTTTCGACAATTGGCAAAGCGGTAAGTGATCCACCTCCTGCGGCTTCACTCAGCTGAGTCGCGCGTTCAAGAAGTCGCGAGTGAATATAGAAAATATCACCGGGGAAGGCCTCCCGACCGGGAGGACGGCGCAAGAGCAGGGATACTTCGCGGTACACTCGCGCGTGACGAGTCAGGTCATCGTAGACGATCAGCACATCCCGGCCTTGCGCCACAAAGAATTCCGCCATACTGGTAGCGGCATAGGGGGTAATAAATTGCAGACCAGGAGTGTCATCTCCCGAGGCGACCACCACAGTTGTGTATTTCATTGCACCCTGTGTTTTAAGTGTTTCCAGTACCCGCGCGACCGCAGCACGGCGCTGTCCAATGGCGCAGTAAATACAGAGCACATTTTTGTCGCGCTGATTGAGAATTGTATCGATGGCAATGGCGGTTTTACCCGTCTGCCGATCGCCAACAATAAGTTCCCGTTGGCCTCGGCCAATTGGAACTAGAGCGTCAACGGCCTTGATCCCTGTTTCCAGGGGTATTGAGACCGGTGATCGATCGAGAATTGGGGGAGCGGGGCGCTCTATGGGAAGGCGCTCGCTAAACTGCAGCGCGCCACCCTTGTCTAACACCTTGCCGTTTGCGTCTATGACGCGCCCAATAAGACCCTCACCTACAGGTGTGTCGGCAATCCGCCCCGTCGCCCGCGCTTCCGCACCGGCACCAAGCTGCGCGCTTTGGTTTAACATCATGACGCCGACTTCAGCTTCATCCAGATTGATGGCGATGCCGTATAAATCGCCAGGAAAAGCCACCAGCTCATCGGCTGTGAGACTGGGTAATCCGTTAATTTTTACAATGCCGCCACTGACCTGAGTTACTGTGCCGACCTCGGAAAACTCCAGTTCCGGCGCTCGATCCGACAAAGCAACTTCAAAGGCAGCTGCTGCATCGCCGAGCGTCTCAGTCAATGGTCCGCTAGGTCGCCGCTTTGCCAATTTTCTCATCCAAGGCAGTTTGCACAGTCTGTTCGAACTTGTTCAAATAGTCGGCAATAGTCCAACTTAGCCGAACGCCAGGGGCGGTGAGCTCTATACCACTAATTAGCTCTGGCGACTCACTAAAACAAATCTCTATACTCTGCTCGGACATAGCGCGTGAACTAAGCTGTTTTTGAACCAAATTGCGCAGTTTCTCTCTGGTAACTAGATCCAATTCAAATGAGCTTGTGATTTGAATTGGTGAGGCTGACGACAAAGAGCCTGAAGCTGAAATGGATTCAGCATCGAAATTCTCAAGCTTTTGCATAAAGACCTGAATAATCTGTGCTTCCAATTGCTGCTGCGCTAAATCAGATAATGCGCGTCGAGTCGTCGCTTCTATCATTTGCGCGGCTAGATTTTTTAGGGATGCCAGAAAGTTTTGTTTTTCCTCTTCGATCTGCCGCTGCCATTGAACGCGGGCTTCATCCGCGGCAGAACCTGCTTCATCCAGAAGAGCAAAACGCTCGGTTTGCGCTGTTTGTTTAACATCTTCGATATACCGCTGCGCTTCCTGTTCAAGCTGTTCTAATTTTGACTGATAGATATTAATAGACTCATCTGCAGCGCGCTCACGTAATTCAGCTTGGCGTAAACCCTCAGAAATACGTTGCTCGCGTTTGCTCATTGCATCAATGATGGGTTGATATAAAAAGCGTTTAAGTAGCCAAACCAGAATCAGAAAATTGAAGATTTGGGCAATAACCGTCAGCCAATCTATTTGCATTTATTAGCCTCCACCTACGGCGACCACACGTTCCCAGAATGGATTGGCAAATATGAGGATCATGGTAACGACAAAGCAATAGATCGCAGTGGATTCGATCATCGCCAAACCGACAAAGAGCGTGCGTGTGATGGTGCCAGATTCATCTGGTTGCTGCGCGATCGAAGCAAGTGCTTGAGCGACGGCGCGACCTTCGCCCAAAGCTGGCCCAATTGAGCCGATGGCGATAGTCAATCCAGCCGTGATAATCGTAATGACAGCAATAAGTTCAGGGTTTTCCATGGGGAGGTTCTCCGGGTTGATCGTTGGTTGGTTGATAGGTCTGGTTTTCGTGCGAGCCTCTCGGAACGCTGGCAGAGGCTGTATAAACAGTCGCTAATACCGCAAAGATATAAGCCTGAACAGTACCGGTAATTAAGCCTAGAAGCTGGATAAGAACCGGAAAGAAGAAGGGCATAAGCGTCAGCAAAATAGCCACAATAACCGTGCCGCTCATTACGTTGCCATAGAGGCGAACAGCGAGGGCAAGGGTGCGAGACAATTCGCCTATCAGATTAAATGGCAGCATCAAAGGCGTAGGTCGAATGTAGCGTTTGAGGTATTTAGTTATTCCTTCATGGGCGATTCCGTAAACCGGCACCGCGACAAATACGCAGGCGGCAAGCGCCACGGTGGTAGAGAGAGAGCCAGTCGGTGGCTTATAGCCAGGTACAATAATCAGTAAATTGGCTGTGAACACAAAGACAAATAGTGTGCCAATAAAGGGCAGATAGGGGTCTGGATTTTGGCCACTGATTCCCTGTATCTGGTCGCGCAAACTGGTGACCAGTATTTCCAGCAGGTTTTGCCAGCGCGAAATTTCCCCATCCGCTTGCGGTTCCCAAAGCGAAAGCCCTCTGGTAGCCAGTGCAGAGCCGCAGGTCATTATGAGCATCAGTAACCAGGTGAATGCGATAGTTGCATTGAGATGCAGAAAACCCCATTGCCAAAGAATGATGTTGTCCGGGCTTATGTTCACGATGATGTTCGATCTTTTTCAGTTGGACTGGCTTTGGAGCCTTCAGTTACCTCTGGTCTCGCTAGACGGATTGCTACTGTCCGCACAAGGACAAAACCAAGCAGCGCAATAACTAACCCTTCCCAATGGCGAACGTCCAGAATGAATACAAAACCGACCATTAATACAGATATACGCACCACCAGCCCGACAAACAGCCATGTTTTTGGATGACGGCCAGTTGCCAGATGTCGGGTTGTCTGCCAGAGGGAAAAAAAATAGAGAACACCAAGAAGGGCACCTACAATAAAAGAAACTGCCCAAGCTTGTATGTCACTTGTGGTCAGATCAATCAAGCTGAGCCTCCTTCATTCTGATAAGTACATAGCGAGTAAGGGGTGGTCCAGCAAGTTCGAAGATTACTGTTGAACCGAGAACGACGGGCAAAATAATGTTGCTTAGTTCAGGAAAGCGCTGACTTGCCAGAAGCGCCATTCCGATAGCTACGCCGGCTTGGGGCAATAACGCAAAACCGATCCAGTTCCTTGTTCTTTTGTCCGCGCCGCTTAGCCAACCGCCGATACGCACACCAATTAAGCGCCCGGCAACTCGCAGCAGGATATAACCTATGCCTAACAGACCGATTTGAAGCAACTCCTCGGTATGCAGGCTAGCCCCAGCAATGAGAAAAAACAGAATCAGAAATGGCCATTCAATTCCTTTTATTTCATCAAATGGCCGTTCGTGATGCTTGGAAAAGTTGGCCACCGTCACACCCATTGCCATGGTTGCAAGAAGGTAAGACACATCAAGCTTTAGTGAGATTCCTGCGCAGAGCAAAACCAGGCCCAAAGCTTCGGCCTGAGTCGGTTCTCCCGGGCGTATTCGACCAGTAACAAAGGACATGGGAATACCCAGTGCAACCCCCAGCACTAATGCACCGCCTATTTCCCATATGCCGCTAGCGAGTACGTCAGCAACACTGCCGATACCGTTGATCGACTGCGCCACGGCGAGTAGAAGGCTAAAAACCAATAACCCCCATGCATCGTCTATGGCGACAATGCCTAGCAGGCTATCGGTGAAAGGGCCTTCGGCTTGTAGTTCATTGACTACATCTACGGTTGCTGCGGGTGCCGTGGCCGGTGCGATGCCTGCCAGAAGCAGGGCGACAACTATTGGAACACCAAAGAGTGACAAAACGGTGAAAACCAACAAGGTAGTTATACAGGCTACACCTAGAGACATGGCGAGCACTGGGTAGCCCATGGTTCGCAATTTTGTCCTAGTTAGTTTTTGTCCAAGTAAAAAGCCGATCATTGCCAGAGCAATCTCGGTAAGCACGGAAAACCAATTTTGAGTAAATTGTGGCAGCCAGTTGAGTGCCGCCGGGCCGATCAAAAACCCTGCCAACAGCAGCAATGTGACTCTCGGAAAAGGGGTGTGCCGACCAATTAGATCAGCGACCAGACCAATCAGGAATAGCCCGCCGAAGGTTATCAGAATCAAGGCAACTTCAGCTTCAGCAGAATCAATCATGATGAATTTCCTGCTTTATCCAATACCAGGCGCTCAAGCAGCCGAGAAAAATACCAGCCATCAATAGCATCAATGTCCAAGACGCCGGGCCGGGCCAGCGCTTATCAATCATGACTCCCAGCCCGGTACCGATCAAAGTCGGAATCGCTATCGACCAGCCTACGAGGCCAAACATGCCCATCCAAAATAGGATATTGCGGTCTTCGTGCTGGCGGGATCGCAGCTTTCGATCTACTTTTTTTTGTAACAAATTTTCCAATTCACGATTTCGAATGGAAGACTGGTTTGTTGACTGAGGATGATTACCTTTGTCAGCCTTAGGCATGTTCGTTAGCCTCAAGCTCAATAAAGCGACGAATCGTCCCGGCTTCCAATCGCGTCAATGCAGCTCGAGCTAGCATTTCATGTTCGCTCAGATTGAGGAACCGTTGGCTTACCATTGATTTAAGCCTCTCGATATCCTCTGCTCGCACCGCATTCAATACGGAAACCAGAATTTGCTCACCACACTTGACCAAGACCCCCGTATCAATAGCGACAAAGTTTTCCTTATTGTATGAATCTGAGTTACTCGATGAGCGATAAAAATAGAGAATCCCCGGAACCAGCGCCGAGACAAAATCTATGTGCCGCGGTAGCAGGCAAAATAGGCCGTTTTGCGCTTCGGCAACAACCTTAGTCACTTCGCCATCGAATAGAATTTCTGTAGGCATGAGTATCTTTAGATTAATACTGTTTATATCGGTTGCATCTGTGTCGGAGGGTTCCAGAATCATTTGCTTACTGCCTCTTTCTCGAATACCTCTTCGATGGAGCCAATCATGTACAAAGAACGCTCGTTGATTTCGGCAAACTCGCCATCGAGAATGCGCTCGCAACCATCAATTGTTTGCTCAAGAGACACCCGCTTTCCCGGCTGACCAGTAAACTGCTCGGTGGTGAAAAAGGGTTGCGTCAAAAACCTTTCTAGACGACGTGCCTTGCTTACAGTGTCACGATCTTTAAGCGATAGTTCCTCCAACCCGAGCATAGAAATGATGTCCCTGAGTTCCTCATATTCCGCCAGTGTCGAGCGCACTTTTTGGGCCACTAAATAGTGTCGTTCACCAACGATGGCAGGGTTGAGCATTTTTGACGCCGACTGTAGCGAATTTACGGCAGGGTAGAGCCCCTGACTCGCTAGCCGGCGCGATAGAACGACCGACCCGGATAAATGCGAAAAAATATGTACTACAGCAGGATCCGTTAAGTCATCTGCCGGCACATACACTGCCTGAATAGAGGTAATAGTGCCGTTGACGGAGCTAGCAATGCGCTCTTCCAGTTCCGCCAACTCGGTGGCCAATGTTGGCTGATAACCAACCCGTGATGGGATGCGCCCCATTAGAGCAGAAGCTTCACTGCCAGATTGCACGAAGCGAAACACGTTATCTATCAGTAGCAGCACGTCTTGCTTCTCATGATCTCGAAAATACTCGGCGACCGACAATGCAGCATGACCTATACGAAACCGTGCACCTGGCGGTTCATTCATCTGTCCGTACAAGAGCACAGCTTTATCCAATACGCCGGACTCTCCCATCTCCCGATACATTTCTTCGGCTTCTCGAACCCTTTCGCCAATGCCGCAGAATAGGCTAACGCCACTGTATCTTTCAGCCATGTTGTTGATCATCTCATTGATCAAAACAGTTTTGCCTACACCGGCACCGCCGAACATACCTGATTTACCGCCCAGTTCTAGCGGGGCAAGCAAGTCAATAACCTTAATGCCGGTTTCAAAGATATCGCTATGAATAACCCTTTGTGACAATGCTGCTGGCTTTTTATATAGTTGGCTGCGTTGCAGATGATCTACCGGACCTTTGCCATCTATAGCTTCACCAAAGACGTTGAGCATCCGTCCTAACAAGGACTTACCTACAGGGAAATCCAACCCATGGCCCATATCTTCGACTAGCGTACCGCGACCCAGCCCACTACTCGATGTTAATGCGATGCAGCGCAGGGTGTTTTGGTTGATATGTGAATCTACTTCCAGGATTACCTCGCCATCCTGACCGGCTCGCAACTGGCCAAAACGTTTGGGCAAAGGTGGCGTAAAGCGCACATCAATTACGCTGCCGCGAATGGATGTGACAGAACCGAAACGACGTTCGAGTTCAACTTCTGCTGAGGGCATCATTTAGCAGCGGACCCCGCCAAATGCGTATGCTCTTCAACATTTGCATATAGAGAAACGGAGAAACCGGAGACGAAGAGATCACGAGCGATGCCCGTATTGATACCTGAGCTGGAGTAGGCACCCTGAATGGCATCGAAAATATGTACAAAGAAAGCTGCGGCTAGAATTGTAGGTTTCACTGATTGCTCACCCATCCCGAGTCCCTAAACTGCAAACTAGATGCTAACAATCTCCCCAGAAACCCTATTGATTTCCGTCAAGATAGAGCGCATGGCAACCAGCTTTATATCAGCTTCCTACCGCTCGAATAGCTGATGGTAGGTCGCTGGGAGTGCCGGTCGTTGAACGCCCAAGTTTGAGAACGACCAAATAAAACGGGTGCTCGCCAAGGAGTTGCTGGGGCTTACTCCGCAGGAGATTCGTGAGGGCAAGGGTGAAATTGCAGAAACTCTGCTAATCCCCCGGAGTTGACTTAGCTCAATGCGCCGTTCTGACGAAACATTGAAGATGAACGGCTCGAACTGATAATCGAGTAACGAACAGTTTCTCAAGCTCTTACTTGCGGATTAATAGCTCGCGACAAAAGGAGGATTCCTGTGGTCTCAAAAAAAGTCTATATCACCAGTTTCGGGGTTATGGTTCTAGTTGGCGCGGTCATCTGGTCGCGAATGAATCAAACCCCGATTGAAGTTCTAGTTGCAGCAGTCGAATTGGGCACCGTGGAAGCAACGGTCGCCAATACCCGTGCCGGGACCATTAAAGCCTGTCGGCGTTCGAACCTTTCCATGCCCGCTGGCGGCGTAGTAGATCGCTTACTGGTAAATGAGGGTGATCAAGTAACTCAGGGCCAGTTGCTGCTGGAGCTGTGGAATGCGGATTACGCAGCGGATCTCGAGATGGCAGAACGATCCTATGATGTTGCCCAGCATGAAATGGAGCGTGCCTGTTTGTTGGCTGGTTTCAATACCCGTGAAGCCGACCGTGTGAAAACAATGGCTGATCGTAATCTGGTTTCTGAGGAGTCCTTGGATACTGTAGTCACCGAAGCGGCCTCTCAGGCAAGCATTTGTGAAGGGCTCAAGCACCAACTTGAAGTGGCCGACGCCAGTCAAGATTACCATCGCGCCATTATGGAACGAACCCAGCTGCGCGCGCCCTTTGACGGTGTGGTAGCCGAAATTAACGGTGAGGTGGGTGAATACATCACGCCCTCACCACCCGGTGTACCAACACCTCCTGCTGTCGATCTCATTGATTACTCTTGTCTATACGTGACTGCACCTATCGACGAAGTGGATGCCGGCCTATTACAAACTGGGTTGCCCGCCCGAGTGACACTGGATGCTTACCGCGATCTTGCTTTGCAAGGTGAAGTAACTCGAATTGCTCCCTATGTTGTGGATCTGGAATCTCAGGCCCGAACCGTTGATGTCGAAGTACGGTTGGTTGATATTCCTGCGGAAATTAGCCTATTAGTAGGCTATAGCTCCGATGTAACGGTAATTCTGGAACACCGTGATGATGTATTACGTGTACCTACTGAAGCTCTACTACCCGATGATCAGATGTGGGTGGTGGGCGATCTGGATGCCAGCGGAGCCGGAGAGCTAGAGTTGCGCCATCTAACAACTGGAATCAGCAACTGGACCTATACGCAGGTGCTGGAATGCATTGAGGAGGGCGATCTGGTAGTTCGCAATCCCGACAGCTCCGATCTGGCAGAGGGGCTCCAAGCGATACCAGTCGATACTTACTCCTCAGCCAATGATTGAACTCAAGGATATTTGCAGAACCTTTTATTTGGGTGATCAGGCAGTACACGCGCTAGATCATGTAGATCTTAAGATAGAGCAGGGTGAGTACCTCTCGGTGATGGGCCCTTCGGGTTCGGGAAAATCTACCTTGCTGAATATGCTGGGGTTATTGGATCTACCAAATCAAGGAAGCTATCTTTTGGAGGGAGTGGAAACCACAAATCTTGGTGAAAAACAGCGAGCGGCGCTGCGCAGTGAGCACATCGGCTTTGTGTTTTAGGCCTACCATCTTATTCCGCGCTTAACGGCACGAGAGAATATTGAATTGCCCATGATGTTGGCTGGAATGGCCCCATCGAACCGCAAGTTACTCTCGCAAGAGGTGGTTGAGCGACTGGGCATTGCTGACCGCGCCCATCATCTACCTCATCAGTTATCTGGCGGCCAGCGACAGCGCGTTGCAATCGCCCGGGCCATTGTAAGAAAACCCACCATTTTATTGGCGGACGAGCCTACAGGGAATCTCGACAGCCACTCTGGCAGCGAGGTGGTAAACACGCTGGAACAGCTAAATGAAGAGGGAATTACACTATTTGTGGTAACTCATGATGCCGATCTGGGGGCACGCGCTACCAGACAAATCAGAATGGTTGACGGAGCTATCTCGCAAGACCAGCTCAAACAATCAGTCGAGGTCAGCGTCAATTTGATTGATCAAAATGATATTGCCTGGATCGATGCGGCTGGTGATTACATGTGCGTTCATGTTGAAGGCGAAACACACATCATGAGAAGCACCATGAAAAAACTTTTGGAGCAGCTCGATGAAGGAATGTTCAAAAGAGTGCACCGATCTACTGTCGTAAATATGAAGCACATCAAACAGATCTTCCCTCATACAAAAGGAGAGTACTTTTTGTTAATTGGTGAGCATGATCGTATTAAAGTGAGTCGCAACTACCGAGAGGTGGTAAAAGAATTTCTACAGCAAGTTT
>JGI26260J51721_1000097_pt1 | contig 35226 bp, 35 predicted proteins | sample SaaInlV_120m_DNA_4_FD_51721 | JGI IMG/M metagenome (IMG submission 51721)
TGGATATTTCGGATGAAATGCTGGAGGTTGCAGCACAAAAAAAAATCTATCGGCGCTTGGAGGTGTTTGCGCCCGAAACCGGCCCGGACGTGAAACTGGGGGCTTATAACATTATTGCCGCGGTTGGTGTGATTGGCGCCGGCGCCGCACCGCTCGCCGTATTGGATCAAATTATGGCTCTATTGGCTCCAAAAGGGCTATTGGTGTTTTCATTCAATGATCACACGTTGGAAGACCCTGCTTATGACGGGCGGGTTGAGAATTATGTAAAACAGGGTCAAGCGGCGCTGCATTTGAAGGATTACGGCGACCATCTGCCAAAACAAAAAATCAATTCCAATATTTATATTCTTGAAAAATTGTGACGTTTCGAACCAGATTTGCCCCCTCACCCACGGGCCCGCTGCATCTTGGTCATGCGTATTCTGCCTTATATGGCCACAGACTGGCCAAGGTAAAAAACGGGCTTTGGCTGCTTCGGATAGACGATCTAGACCACAGCCGTTCAAAACCAGAATGGACGCAGAAAATTTTCGATGATCTGCACTGGCTTGGACTGGCTTGGCCCGAGCCTGTTAGGTTTCAATCGCAGGAAACCGACACTTATCAAAGAGCGCTTGATGCGCTGGCACGCGCCGGATTGATCTATCCGTGTTGTTGCAACCGGGCCGATATTGCGCAAGCCGCAGCAGCCCCCCAAGAAGGCGTGCCCGAATTTGGGCCCGATGGCCGCATCTACCCGGGCACCTGCCGCCATCGCAGCCTGTCGCAGGCCCGCCCCGGCGACGCGCTGCGCTTGGATATGCGCAAAGCCGTTAAAGCCCTACAAAAACCCGTGACCTATGAAGAATTTGGCGAGCAGCATTCGAAACGGATCACGCTCAAAGCAGAGGCGCTTATTGCGCAGGTTGGAGACGTGGTACTGCGCAGAAAGGATCAGGGGGCAGCCTATCATCTTGCCGTGGTCATAGATGATGATGCGCAAAACATCACCGATGTGGTGCGCGGCGCAGATCTGAACGCCGCGACGCAAATTCATGTCGTGTTACAACAATTGCTGAATATTCCGACCCCTCGTTATCACCACCATTCCTTGATAAGGGATGAAACGGGCAAACGCTTGGCAAAACGCAGCGATTCTGAAGCGCTCAGCAGTTTGCGAAAAGCCGGCCACTCTGCCCAAGATATCACAGAACGTTTATTTTCAGCGCCTTAAAGCAGAATCGGCAAGCGTTCATGCTCTGCACCATCCTGCACGGTGATGTAAAAGCAACTGCGGCGATTCGTATGGCACGCAGGCCCAGTTTGATCAATCAACAACAGCAGGCAATCGCGGTCACAATCTACGCGAAGCTCAACCAGCTTCTGGATATGCCCCGAGGTTTCGCCTTTCACCCACATCGCGCGACGCGAGCGGGACCAATAGGTTACCCGCCCTGTTTGAAGCGTGAGCTTTACCGCCTGGGCATTCATCCAAGCCATCATCAGCACTTCGTTGCTATTGGCATCCTGCGCAATCGCTGGAATCAAGCCATCTTCGTTAAATGCAAGTTCCTCAACGTTAAATTCCATTCTTACAAACCTTTGCTTCTGCGCTGCTTCGCCTTATGTATTGTGTTGCGGGAAAAAGGGAAAGACTATGCCGGGCGACCCAGATCTGATAAAATTATACTCTAAAAAGATTTTGGCCTTGGCGGCCGATTTACCACATTATGCAGAGCTTGAGCATGTGACAGCTCGCGCAAAAAAACGTTCTCCCCTCTGCGGATCCAGCGTGAGTGTTGAACTCCAACTCTGCGAAGGGCGCGTGGCTGCCTTTACCCAAGACGTAAAGGCCTGCGCGTTGGGACAGGCCGCCGCGTGCATCACCGCCAAAGCCATCATCGGCTGCAGCGCCATGCAAGTTCGGGTGGCCTGCGCAGAATTGCAGGCCATGTTAACCGCAGATGGCCCGATACCTGCAGATCCGTTTCACGATCTTGAGGTTTTGCACCCCGCAGCTCAATTTAAAAACCGCCATGCTTCAATTTTACTGTCTCTTGAGGCCACCACCGAGGCATTAGAGCTTGCGCAAAAATCAAAAAATACGGGCTGAAATTAGGGGAAGTGCACGCGCATATCGCGTTCAAAACCGCTTGAGCAGTGCCCATACCAAGGCTTCTGAGACGCGTAACCCCGCCGCTTTCATACGCCATCGCAACGGGTAAACCACGTTCTTAACGGCAAAAAACCGCCCGCAGGATGGTCGATGCTGCCTTCCTAAAGGAAAAGGGCGAATTTAACGCTACGCGTCAAAATTTGCGGATATTTAGGCAACCCATATTTTGCTTCTGTAATTGCTTTCTGGCCGAAAAGAACATCAGCGGCAGGTTTTGATTTGGCGCTTTTGCGCAAATTTTGCATCGCCCAAGCTAAATATTGAAAACCGGCATAAAAGCACGCCAGAAAAAGTAGCGTCACGATCGCGGACGGCGCGCGCTGCCTCCGTTCAAAAAAAAAGGCAGTGCTAAAAAGCACTGCCAAAAAAATTGAAAACATCTGGGAGGAGAATTTTCAACGATAGCAAATTAATGGGAGGAGAAACTTGCTGACCCNTTGATAGCGAAAACCAGCCTCTGTCAGCAATGCACAAGATTGCATTGCCGATATGCATTCTATGCAAATCTAAAAGTTCTTGTGTTGCTTAATAATTAAGCTATTACTGTCGCTTTAACGCAGCTTGAGTTGTGTTGCATCGTCTCGTCATGTCAGGCTTGAGACATTAGTGGCTAGGCTCTCTGTTTGGGAGGAGAGCGAGTCTAGCCACTAAAATGTACACCCCATATTGCCACGGATCACACCATGAAAACCATACCAATCGGCTGTCCCAAGCGAGCGAGACTGCTGGCCTAAAGAATTGCGCCGATTGGCCGGTGCATCCGCATAGCCAAAGCAAGCTTTAAAGGGCAGCTTGGCTTTGTACAGAGTGTTCAATTTGAGAGCGCGGCGGCCGTGATCTTTTTCTTCGGGTCAAAAAATGGCCGTTCAACCACCAATGCGGTGCGCTGCTCCGCCCCCGCAAGAACACGCAGCTCAGTTCCCAAGGCAGTACGATCTACAGACACCATCGCAAGCGCAATATTTTTCTGCAAGCGCGGCGAGAAAACCGCAGAGGTCACCTTGCCAATCGTTTTTCCCTTATCTGTAATGGCCCAAAAACTGGTATTGGGTCCCGTCAAAGGCGCGCCATCCAAAACCAAACCAACTTGTTTGCGCTCTACCCCTTTGGCCTTGATACGGCGCAGCGAAGATTTACCAATAAAATTCGCCTCGATATCCAGGTTAACCAACCGGTCTAAACCCAGTTCAAACGGGTTCGTGTGAATATCCGCATCCGCATGATAAGATAGCATTCCCCCTTCGATGCGCCGGATTGAAGACGTGTGCCCCGGCTTCAGACCAAACCGAGCGCCAGCGGCCATGATGCGCTCCCAAAGCTCACTTCCATAGGCCCCATCCCTGAGGTAAATCTCATAACCCAATTCGCTTGACCAGCCGGTGCGTGACACAAGCAGTGGAATGCCCTCAAGCTCAAGCTCGCGCAGCCAATAATAGCGCAGATCTTCTATAGATTCTCCGAACAAAGCCTTCATGATTTTCCCAGAATTGGGGCCCTGCAATTGTAACGGGGACACATCCGGCTCACAAATACTTACATCCAAGCCAGAATGTACGGCCACCCCCTGCGCCCAGAGTAAAATATCGCTATCCGCCAAGGAAATCCAAAAATGATTTTCTGCCAGTCGCAAAAGAATTGGATCGTTTAACAGCCCACCATCGGCATTTGTGATAAGAATGTATTTACATTGACCCACCGCCATTTTGGAAAGATCGCGGGGGGTTAACAGTTGCACAAACGCTGCCGCATCAGGCCCTGTCACTTCGACCTGCCGTTCAACGGCGACATCGCATAGGATTGCTTCGTTCACCAAATTCCAAAAATTCTGCTCAGGATCTCCGAAGTCACGGGGGATATACATATGATTATAAACCGAAAACCCTTTTGCCCCCCAGCGAACTGTGGCGTCAAAATAAGGAGATTTTCTAATCTGAGTTCCGAAGCCAAACTGATCTGTTGCTGTCATGATCCCTGCCTTTTCGTTTGAAATTTGGGTAAGCTCTGCCCAGTTAAACGCAGCGAGTATTAGAACGGATCATTTTACTTAATAGGGTCAAAAACGCCCTAAATTCTGACGAAAAAGACCCACCAACCTTTCAAAGGGCAACACTGTTTATCCGCGCTGATTAAATGCAGATTATGCTCTAAAATATCGCTGTATCCTGCATTAGGTGGAAGGCTTGCCATCACCAAAGCACAAAGGGCACTGGGCATCCTGTCTCATACACCACCTAAAAATGACTTGCCAAGCGCGCCCAATTACCTCGCCTGCCCCAAGATGCCGCTTACGCCAAGATTTGCGTTTAGGTTTTATTTTATGCTTATTTTATATCTACTCGCCTGCGTCAAATATTTTAAGGCCCGTATTATATACCAAAACTTGGGTCGCGCCATCCGCGTCAGCACGCGAGTTCATCACCAATATCAGTTCAGACCCGCAGCGTGAAAAGGTAAAAAAATGAGGCAGGCGGACATTCTACACCGATGAGCTTAAACAGGCAGTGCAAAAACCCGTAGCGCTGGCGCAGCGGCTGTTTATACGCCACCTCAAGCAGGTCAGGATTGCCTGACCCCGAATAGACTGGCTGACCGCCTCGCGTCTTGCGGCGCCCTGCGCACGATGCGGTTTCCACCTCACGGCTCAGCCAAATTGTCACATCGCCGCGCTGATGCAGGCTTTTATTACAGCCGGGCCAGTTTGTGAGCCGATATCGCGTCTTCTCGACCGCTTCTCGAAGGGCGCCATTTGATTTATACGGTATCCTCAATATCGAATAGATCAAGAAAGCCCCTTCTTGACGGAACCGTTAGGATCCTTGCAACAAGGCCCTTAAACAGCCCCTACCAAATTTGGATTTGTCTGCATTTGGACGGCTTTTTCTTCATCCGCAGCATCCATTTCAGCCAAAACTTGAGCTTTGATTTCGTTCACATAGGTTGCGCGGGTGAAGCCGATATCTTGCAGCTGATGATCGCTTAAATGGCTNAGCGTTTCAAAAGCAGCACTGGCTTGGCGTGCCACGATCAATGATTTAAATATTTGTCTAAGCATCTCANTCTCCATTGCTTGAATTGCCNCCTAATTAGGCACTTTCTGCATGAGCAACATCATCCAAGTTAGAATTGCCGCCATGCAGCATTTGCAATGCTCGCTGGCTCATACCGCCACTGGCATTAAACGGGCGCGTCAGCTAAAATTTTTCGGGCAGAGACAGTTTTTGTTAAAGAGAGGGGACTGAGATGTGTGGAAGGTTTGCCATCACCATACCGCAAGACGCGCTGGTCAACCTGTTTCACGCAACGCCCGCAAATGACCTGCCAAGCACGCCCAATTACAATGTCTGCCCCACTACCCTTATTCACACGCTTATTGCGGCCGACGGAATGCGACAACTCAAACCAATGCGCTGGGGTTTTATACCAAAATGGTACAAAACAATGGCGGGAGGCCCTTTGCTAATCAACGCAAGATCAGAAACGATCGCTGAAAAACCGGCATTTAAAGAGGCCTGTCGATCAAGACGCTGTTTAATCCCCGCAGACGGGTTTTATGAATGGCAGCGCGTTGCAGGTCAAAAGCCGGTGCCCTACCGCGTCATGCGCTCGGATGGCAGCCCGCTTATAATGGCGGGGATATGGCAAAACTGGCAGTTGAATGGCGCCGAAATAACCAGCTGTGCAATCGTAACCACCATTGCCAATCCCAAAATGGCACGGATCCATCACAGATTGCCTGTGATCCTTGAGCCCGAGGACTGGCCCCTTTGGCTGGGCGAGCAGGGAAAAGGCGCATCAAAGCTTATGAAGCCGGTTTCTGATAAGAGTTTGGATATCAAAAAAGTGTCAAGCGCAGTGAATTCAAACCGATCAACAGGTGCAGAATTATGGCAGCCCGTTTCGCCCTAACGCAACTGCAACAGCAAAACCGAACAATGAAGTAGCGCCGCGCATTTTGGTTTCTAAAATCGGCCAATGCGCAAATCTACGGATGTAAAAAAGGATGTATAAAACGCCCTCATTCGATATCTGGCATGACCATTCCATAGGAAATAGTCGCCTCAAAACCCACGTAATTCTCTCAGAAGTTGCCCCCCCGAAACCCAAACATCAAAGCTTTATCAAACCGGGGGCTTGCCCAACCGAAAAGCGCTTGGCGTATTTTTTCGCCGTTTAGCGAGATCAATCAGACCAAAAGATCATGCGCCAAATGCAGCCCATCCACCAAGCGGTCAACCTCTTCGAGCGAGTTATAAAAGGCAAAAGACGCCCGGCATGAGGCGGTGACGCCCATGAACTCCATCAAAGGTCCCGCGCAATGCTGGCCTGCCCGCACCGCGATGCCTTTTCGATCCAGGATCGTCGAAATATCATGCGCATGCGCGGCCCCCTGCAAAGTGAAGCTGAAAATCGGACCCTTATCCTGCGCTGCGCCTTGCAGGGTCAGCCAATTCAAACTGCCCAACTGAGATTGCGCATAATCGGTAAGCGTCTTTTCATGCGCCTGAATCGCCTCAAACCCGATGCCCATCATGTAATCCAGCGCCACACCAAATCCGATGGTTTGTACAATGCCGGGGGTCCCAGCCTCAAGCATCATCGGCGGATCATTATAAATCACGTTGTCTTTATGAACTTCTTTGATCATATCGCCGCCGCCGATAAAGGGGCGCATTTCCGCCATCCGTTCAGCGCGCATAAAAATCGCCCCCGACCCTGACGGGCCGCAGAGTTTATGCCCGGTGATCGCGTAAAAATCACATCCGATATCTTGCACGTCAACAGCGTGATGCACCGCCGCCTGCGAGCCGTCAACAAGCACAGGAACACCCCTGCTGCGGGCATGATGACAAATGGTTTTCACATCCACCACGCTGCCCAGCACGTTTGACATATGCGTGATCGCAATCAGCTTGCTGCGCTCGGATATGGCATCGATAACCGCTTGCGGGTCCAAATTGCCCTGCGCGTCGATATCGACCCATTTCAACACCACCCCATAACGCTCGCGCAAAAAATGCCAGGGCACGATATTGGCATGATGCTCCATCACCGAAAGGATAATTTCATCGCCTGCGGTTAAATTTTCCATTGCCCAACCGTAGGCCACAGCGTTTATGCCTTCTGTCGTGCCCGAATTGAGCACAATCTCAGTTTCAGCGCCGGCGTTTAAAAACCGCGCCACAACGCCGCGCACCGCTTCATATTTATCGGTTGCCAGATTGCTAAGATAATGCAGGCCACGATGCACATTCGCGTATTCATGCGCGTAAGCTTGCGTCACCGCATCGATCACCACCTGAGGCTTCTGCGACGAAGCGCCATTGTCCAAATACACCAAAGGCTTTCCGTTTACTTCACGGCTTAAAATTGGAAAATCTGCGCGAATAGAGGCGATATCAAAGGTCATAACAGTTTAGGTTCCCAAGAAAAATAAAGTGGTTAGCATCGCCAAACTCAGTACCCCGAGCATGCTGCCCAGCAGGGAAACGAACGTTGCCTTGATCATATTGTCAAACCCATGGGCCACATCGATAAAGGTGATAAAAATCCAAAATGACCACCCAATCAGCGCCAGTTGAAAAAAGGCCGCAACCGGTGGCATGGTGAGTAAAAAGAGGTAGGATATAATTTGCAATGCAAATTGTAGCACCTGCATCCAGGCCATCAGCGCCATAATTGATTTAAAATCACCCAAGCCCTGCAGCTTCTCGCCAATCCAAGCAATGCCAAACGCGACCGCGGTTGTCACAACAAAAATGACAACGCAAATTTTCCAAGGTACGCCAAGGATCTCAACCGCCTCGGCGCTTTGCGGCAAAATGAAATCAATGGTGAACATCAAAGCGGTGCTGGCGCAAACCATCGCCAGAAACAAAGAAAAGATCGCATCATAAGACAGGTTGAACGCAATCACCTCTTGCGCCGCTTCTCTGGGCTTTAAAAAACTATCTTGAAAAAGCTGCTTTATCATCAGTCTACCCGTCATGGGGCCACCGACCGCGCCGCGCGCAGCCCCGCCGCCAAAAACCAAAGAAACACCGCGAACCAAACAAAGCCAACGGCTTCTTTAATCCAATTTTGACCAAAAAACCCTGTGATCAGCCCATGCAATAACATCAAGGGCGCGGCGGCTAAAAACGCCCAAAAAAGAGCAACGCGAACGCTATAGGCCGACAATGATGGCCCAAAAACGCCCCAGACCCATTTCACCAGCAAGGCCAGTATGTAAAACATCAACGGGGCCAAAAAGAACCAGCCAAACAGCGCGCCCCCCAACAGCATGTCCAAAGCTTTTTCTTCAAGATGCGCTTGTCGGGCGAGGCCCGGCCATTGCGCCAGAAAGGCCAATACGCAACCGGCGGCCAAAAACGCCAAGGCGCGATCTTCACGCGGGCCCGCTTGCAACAAATCGCTCACCACTTGGCCTGGCTTGGTGTAGCTTCTTACGATATTTCGCAACATTGACATGCTTAGCTGCGCCGCCGAGCCAGCCACGCCTCTAATTGCTCAAGCATAGTGGCTGACAATATGTCATTGTCAATTTCATCAAGCGCNTCTGCGAGAAACGCCAAAGTCAGCATATCCACCGCCAGCGGCGTGGGAACACCGCGCGAGCGCAGATAAAACAGCCCNTCTTCATCAATCGCACCCGAGGTGGACCCATGCGAGCAAATCACGTCATCTGCGTAGATTTCCAGCTCAGGCTTGGCCAGAAATTGGCTGTCTTCATCCAGCAAAAGCGATTGGCTAATCTGATAACCATCGGTTTTTTGCGCGCCAGGTTTGACAAGGATTTTGCCTTGAAAAACGCCAACAGCCCCGTTCCGCAAGACTTTTTTGAACACCTGTCGGCTTTCGCAATTCACCGCATCATGAGTGATAAAAACCGTATCATCATGATGAAACGCCCCATCCCCCACGCAGGCTCCTGCAACATGCGCAACCGCATCATCACCCTTCAAGCTCAAAACGCAATCATTGCGGGTCAAAACGCCATTCACCGTTAAGGTAAATGATTTGAAAACGCTTTCCCNGCCCAAAGAAGCGAAGATGCTGCTGCAGCAGCGTTGTTCATGATCGCGGCCCTGCGCCCGTATGTGATGGAATTGCGCTTGATCCGCGACCTCAACCTCCATCACCAAATTGCTGCGCGCGGCGACAGGCCCGTTTTCAACCAACGTCAAAGACGCGTTTGGTTCAAGCTTGATCAGGTGGTGCAGCATCACATCGGATAGCGGATTTTCATGTCGGTACACGATATTTAANATGGGCTTTACCGCAGCGGTGACATGGATCAATACACCATCGCTCGCAAACGCGGTGTTAAGCGCGGCCAAAGGCCGTTCCACCGGAACCTGCCCCTGCGCCTCTAAGGATCCATAAACCGGCTTTGCCCAATGCAGATCTAAATCTTGACAGGCGGCCAGCCGGTCGATTTGAACCCCAGAGCCAATCAAATCATCCGAAGCCTCGGGGTCAAACACCCCGTCAACGAACACAATTTTAAGGCGCTCGAGATCACCGCAAAGCGCCGCTTCGGGCAGACCTAAAACCTGAGCCGGCGCAGCCTCGGGCGCCACCAACGCCGCGGGGTTGGTATATTTCCAATATTCATCGCGCCGGTCGGGCAATCCCATCGCATTTAAAGTGTTGAGCGCCGCAGCTCGGGCCGAAGCACTCCAGCCCGTATCGATTGGCTGCATCCTAGATAGACGCGCCTCTAATGCACCCAGTTTGACTTGTGGCAAGGCCATTAAGCAACCTCCGCCAAAATATCAGAGTAACCGTTATTCTCCACTTCCAGCGCCAATTCGGGACCACCTGTTTTTACGATCCGCCCGTTTGCCATGATGTGAACAACATCNGGTTTGATATGATCCAGCAAACGTTGATAATGCGTGATCACCAAAAAGCCACGGCCTTCGTCGCGCAGAGCATTCACGCCTTCGGCGACCAGTTTCATCGCATCCACATCCAACCCGCTATCGGTTTCATCCAAAATACACATTTTGGGTTCCAACATCGCCATTTGCAAAATCTCATTGCGTTTTTTCTCACCCCCAGAAAACCCAACATTCACTGGCCGTTTCAGCATATCTGCATCGATTTTCAGGGTTTTCGCCTTGGCGCGGACAAGTTTCAAAAACTCGGCAGCGCTCATTTCTTCTTCGCCCCGTGCCTTGCGTTGGGCGTTCACCGCGGTGCGTAGAAACGTCATATTTCCAACGCCNGGGATTTCAACCGGGTATTGGAAGGCTAAAAACAAGCCGGCAGCCGCGCGCTCTTCAGGGTCCATTTCAAGCAGATCAACCGAATCTAATGCCGCGCTTCCGCCCGTCACCTCATAGCCATCCTTACCGCTTAAGACATAAGACAAAGTGGATTTTCCAGATCCGTTCGGCCCCATGATCGCGTGCACTTTGCCCGCTTCAACCGTTAAATTCACGCCTTTTAAAATTTGCTTATCTTCTTCTTCCAACGACACGTGAAGATCTTTAATTTCTAACATCTCTTACCTCAAATTGATTGATTAACGGGTTTGTTCTTCCACTCTGACACACCCGATCTAACGTTTTCATCGCACGCAGCTTGCCCCGGATCGCCACAACGGCGCGGCTAGCCCACCGAGCCTTCCAGACTGATCGCAACCAATTGCTGCGCTTCCATCGCAAACTCCATCGGCAAAGCCTGCAAAACATCTTTACAAAAGCCATTCACAACCAGCGCGACAGCCTCTTCTTCATCCATTCCGCGCTGTCGACAATAAAACAGCTGATCATCATCAACCTTTGACGTGGTCGCTTCATGCTCAACGCGCGAAGAATTGTTCTTCACCTCGATGTAAGGCACCGTATGCGCCCCGCATTTATCACCGATCAACAGACTATCGCATTGCGTATAATTACGGCTGTTTTTGGCCTTGGGATGCATTGAAACCTGCCCACGGTAGGTGTTTTGCGCCACGCCTGCAGAGATCCCCTTCGAGACAATCCGAGATTTTGTGTTTTTACCCAAATGGATCATTTTTGTGCCAGTATCCGCCTGCTGGTGATTGTTCGCGATCGCGATCGAATAAAACTCGCCCTGGCTTTCATCACCGCGTAGAATGCAAGAGGGGTATTTCCAAGTCACGGCCGACCCGGTTTCAACCTGCGTCCACATGACTTTGGCGCGATCGCCGCGGCAATCTGCACGTTTGGTCACAAAGTTGTAAATGCCACCTTTGCCTTCCTCATCGCCCGGGAACCAGTTTTGAACCGTCGAATATTTAATTTCGGCATCTTCTAGCAACACCANCTCAACGACCGCCGCGTGCAATTGCGTGGTGTCCCGCTTGGGGGCCGTGCAGCCCTCCAGATAGCTGACATAGGCGCCCTTATCGGCGATGATCAGTGTGCGTTCAAACTGACCGGTATTTTCCGCATTGATGCGAAAATAGGTAGACAACTCCATCGGGCAGCGCACGCCCGGTGGAATGTAAACGAATGAACCATCCGAAAATACAGCGCTGTTCAACGTCGCATAGTAATTGTCAGACACCGGCACAACCGAGCCAAGATATTGGCGCACCAATTCGGGGTAATCTTTGATCGCTTCGGAGATCGAACAGAAGATCACACCCGCTTTTTTCAGCTCTTCTTTAAACGTGGTGCCCACAGAGACGCTGTCAAACACCGCATCAACTGCCACTTTACGGCCCTCGGCGGGAACCTCTTGATCGGATTCCACTCCGGCCAAGATCATTTGTTCCTTCAACGGAATCCCCAGCTTTTCATACGTTGCCAAAAGCTTTGGATCCACCTCATCCAGCGATTTTGGCTTTTCAATCATTGATTTGGGGCGCGCGTAATAATATTGATCCTGAAAATCTATTTTCGGGTAGCTGACCATCGCCCAATCCGGCTCTTGCATTTGCTCCCAGCGGGCAAAAGCTTGCAAACGCCACTCGGTCATCCAGTCCGGTTCATCATTCTTTTCCGAGATCAGCCGCACGATATCAGGGTTCACGCCTTTCGGGGCGTATTCCATTTCAATCTCGGTATCCCACCCGTATTTATAGGCACCGCCAACTTCGCGCACCGCGTCAACAGTTTCCTGATCGACACCCTCTTTGACGTCCATTTGATCCAAAGCAGCCATTTTGGCCTCCTTATTATTGGCTAGGCGCTACGGCGGCGACCTTGTAACCGATGTTGATGAGCGCCCCAAACCTCGACAAAGCGCTCGATATCTTCTTGTTTATTCTGCGGCCCCAAACTCACTCGAAGCGCGCAGGCTGCTTGCTCAGCTGAAAACCCCATGGCTTGCAAAACCCGGCTGCGTTTTACTTTTCCGCTCGANCAGGCAGAGCCTGCAGAGACTGAAAACCCCGCCAAATCCATTTGCATCACTTGGGTTTCCCCGCGCCAACCCTCCGAAATCATGTAACTCGTATTGGGCAATCTGCGACCACCCTGACCTACAAAAATAGTCTCCGAAGCGGATTGTGCAACCGCCTTTTCTAGAATGTTTCTAAGTTTTTCAACTTGCTCCCAAACGCCATCGGCCAAGTCGCGCTGTGCGGCCTCGGCCGCGGCGCCAAAACCGGCGATTCCAATCACGTTTTCAGTGCCCGAACGGCGGCCCATTTCTTGCCCACCGCCTTTGATTTGCGCTGCGACCTCGGTTCCGCGCTTAACGATCAATGCGCCAACGCCTTTGGGCCCACCAATTTTATGCGCAGAGACAAGCGCCATAGTGGCGCCGCTCCAGTGAAACGCAACGGGAAGTTTTCCAAACGCCTGCGTCATATCGCACAGCGCCAAACCATCGGGCAATTGCTGCAGAATGCCCGTTTCAGAATTTGCCAATTGCAGCGCCGTTGCCCCGGGCGCTTGGCAAGCCACCCCGCCATCTAAGCCGCAACTCAAATCGCTCTGACACCATGAGGACACGGCTTCATGCTCAATATCCGCGCAGCGAATGCCGCGTCCGGTCAGCGCCAATCCCGCCGCTTCAGTGGCGCCGGATGTAAAGATAACATCCGCGCCCTGCGCGCCCAGTGCCGCGGCAACCTGCTGGCGGGCTGTTTCCACTATAGCGCGCGCCTGACGCCCTTCAGCATGCACCGAAGATGGGTTTCCCGCAAGCGCCATGGCGTGCACCATAGCCTCGCGCGCCTCTTCGCGCAGCGGTGCACTGGCGTTATAATCTAAGTAAACCCGGTTCATTCCTCATCAACCAATGACAAAAACGAAGGAATCGCCGGACATGGCATAAGATCATTCTCGATCACATCCGATAAACGGGTCTGGTGCAAAAATACGTATACATGCGCGCTCAACCCCTCCCACAGGCGGTTGGTTAGTGATTGCGCGCGGCTGCCAGAAAGCCCCCCAGTGGCGCCCGCGCCTTTATGCATGGCATCCAGCTTTTCATCGACCGCCGACAAAACATCAATAATCCGCATCTCATGGGGCGATTTGCCCAATTTGTAGCCACCGCCCGGCCCCCGAACAGATTGTACCAAACCAGAGCGCCTTAATTTTACAAACAGCTGCTCCAAATAAGCCAAAGAGATGTTCTGACGCTTGGAAATATCAGCCAATGTCACCAGCGCGTCCTGCGGTTGCAAGGCGATATCGGACAAAGCGACCATTGCATATCTGCCTTTCGTGCTGAGTTTCATCGTTTCATCCCGCAAATTGATTGACCTGCATTGCTGCACAGACTATCTGCAACCCCAATCAAACGCCGCAGAGCAATTTAGAATAGTTCTAATATGGTTGATATAAACTGTCAACAATAAGCCGCCGGCGCCAAGGAGAGAAAAAAGCGTATGCCTGAGGTAATTTTTCCCGGTCCTGAAGGTCGTCTTGAAGGCCGCTATCATCCGCAAAAAGATCGCGATGCGCCTATCGCCATCGTTTTACATCCGCATCCGCAATTTGGCGGCACGATGAACAATAAGGTCGTCTATAATTTGCATTACGCATTTTACAATATGGGTTTTACCGTTCTACGCTTTAATTTTCGGGGTGTCGGGCGCAGCCAAGGCGAGTATGATCAAGGCGTTGGTGAATTAAGCGATGCGGCCGCGGCGCTCGATTACCTTCAATCGATGAATAACAACTCAAAACATTGTTGGGTTGCAGGGTTTAGCTTTGGCGCATGGATTGGCATGCAATTGTTAATGCGCCGCCCCGAAATTACCGGTTTCATTTCCGCCTCCCCCCCCGCCAACATGTACGATTTCTCATTTTTGGCGCCCTGCCCGTCTTCTGGTTTGATCATCAATGGCACCGAAGATCGGATTGCCCCGCCCGCCGACACGGTTGGGCTGGTTGAAAAACTGCATGAACAAAAAGGCATTACCATCACGCATACGGAACTTGAGGGATCAGGGCATTTCTTTGAGGACCGGCACATGGATGACATGATCGGCCACGTCTCGTCATATGTGAAGCGCCGTCTCACAGAGACGAGCCGTTAGCACATTACTCCAAAACGGCCCAACGCATGGCAGGATGCTCAGGGCGCTTAAGGTTTTGGGCTGTCCACGGGCTTGGGCTTGGCTTTCGCCGCTAAATCTTTTGCAATAGCAAAAGAGCCCTTGATCTTATCACTGATTTTTGTCCAATCGCGCCGCACAACCAATTTGTTATCTTTAATCTTTGCCAAACCGCGTTGATCTTGAATGAACTCAACAAGGCCTTCAGGGGCGGCAAATTTATTATTGTGAAATTGCAAAACAGCGCCTTTTGGGCCCCCATCCAGCTTGGCGATACCCGCGCGTTTGCACATTGCCTTTATCCGCACAACCAATAACAGCGTATTGACCTCGCGGGGCAAGGCGCCGAACCGATCGATGAGTTCGGCGGCAAAACCTTCCAACTCCACTTTCGTGCTAAGCCCAGAAAGCCGGCGATACAGCCCGAGCCGCACATCGAGATCCGGGACAAAACTCTCTGGTATAAGCACCGAAACGCCCAAATTGATTTGCGGGGCCCATTGATCATCACCGTCAGACAAGCCCTCTAATTGGCCCGATTTGATCTTTGAAATCGCCTCTTCAAGCATATTTTGATAGAGCTCATAGCCCACATCGCGCATTTGTCCGGATTGCTCTTCCCCCAGTAGATTGCCCGCGCCGCGGATATCCAAATCCTGCGAGGCCAAAGTAAACCCCGCCCCTAAAGAATCTAATGAGCCCAACACCCGCAGGCGTTTGCTGGCCGTGTTGGTTAATTTAACCCGGGGCTTGGTGGTCAAAAACGCATAAGCGCGGGTTTTAGAACGCCCAACTCGACCGCGAATTTGNTAAAGCTGGGCCAGACCAAACATATCNGCGCGATGCACAACCATGGTATTCGCGCTTGGAATATCCAAGCCCGATTCAACGATCGTTGTGGCGAGCAAAATATCATATTGGCGATCATAAAACGCATTCATGCGCCGATCCAGCTCACCTGCAGCCATTTGACCATGCGCAACCACATAGGTCAGCTCGGGTAACTGTTCTTGCAAAAAGGCCTCGATTTCGGGCAAGTCGCTGACCCTGGGCACCACGTAAAAGGACTGACCACCGCGATAATGTTCCCGCAAAAATCCTTCGCGAATGGTCACGGCATCAAATTCACTGACATAGGTGCGAATAGCCAAGCGATCCACGGGCGGCGTGCCGATGATCGACAGATCGCGCACCCCAGAAAGGGACAATTGCAACGTACGCGGGATCGGCGTGGCGGTCAGAGTTAAAACATGAATGTCAGAGCGCATCTGCTTCAGCCGTTCTTTATGCTGCACCCCAAAATGTTGTTCTTCGTCAATAATCAGTAGCCCTAAATTCTGGAATTTGATCGATTTGGCGAGCAAGGCATGCGTGCCCACAACAATATCAACGGTTCCGTCGCTAATACCATCGCGCGTGGCTTGCGCCTCTTTGTTCGAAACAAATCGCGATAATTGGCGCACGTGTAATGGAAAGCCGCGAAACCGCTCGGCAAAGCTTTGCGCGTGTTGACGCGCCAGCAACGTGGTAGGCGCGATCACGGCGACTTGCGTGCCTGACATCGCGGCAACAAAGGCCGCCCGCAAAGCCACTTCGGTTTTGCCAAACCCCACATCCCCGCAAATCAACCGATCCATGGGCGCGCCCGATGTTAAATCATCTACGACATCTCCGATTGCCATCAGCTGGTCGTCGGTTTCCTGATAGGGAAAGCGCGCACAAAACGCATCCCAACTGCCGGGCGGCGGTTCTAAAATCGGCGCTTTTCGCAAAGCCCGTTCGGCAGCAACGCGGATCAACCGATCAGCCATATCGCGAATACGTTGCTTGAGCTTGGCCTTTTTGGCCTGCCAGGCCCCCCCACCCAATTTATCCAAAAGGCCTTCGTCATGGCCATATTTACTAAGCAATTCAATATTTTCAACGGGCAGATAGAGACGCGCGCTTTCCGCATATTCCAACACCAGACATTCATGCGCCGCCCCCGCCGCCGTCACCAATTCAAGCCCGTGATAGCGGCCGATCCCATGATCGACATGCACCACCAAATCACCCGCAGATAAGCTTTGCGTCTCGGTCAAAAAATTTTCAGCTTTGCGGCGCTTTTTGGCGCTGCGCACCAAACGGTCCCCCAAAATATCTTGTTCAGAAATGACCGTGAAATCGGGGGTTTCAAAGCCATGTTCAAGCCCCCAAACCGTGACGTAAAGCCCCGCATCGCCAATTTGCGCCCGGGTGTTTATTTTGACAGGATCGCCAAACCCTTCATCGCTGACCAATCCACTTAAGCGTTCACAAGAGCCGTCGGAATAGCTTGCTAAAATCACGGGGCCAATCNCTGATTTTTTCTGAATATGCTGACATAATGNATTGAAAAGGCTTACCGTTTCCTGTTGGCGCTCTGGCGCAAAATTACGCCCCATACGCCCTTGCGCGTCAATCACACCCGGCCCGCTGGCCTGCGCCAAAGGATGCAATTTTAACACTTTATGCCCGTTTAAACTGGCCGCCCACGCCGCGTCATCTAAATACAGCGCCGTTGGCGTGACCGGTTTGTAAACGGAATCCAAGCGTTGCTTGGCCTGCATCGCCAATTTACGCGTTTCATATTGGTCCTCAATACCTTCCCAACGCGCCAGTCGCGCGGGCTCCAATTGGTCATCAAAGCTCACGCAAACCTCTGGGAGGTAATCGAACAGGCTTTCCAAATGCGCGTGAAAAAACGGCAACCAATGTTCAAACCCTTGAACCTTTTGGCCTGCACTTATCGATTCATACAACGGATCATCGCTGCGGGCTGCCCCGAATTCGCTACGGTAATTTTGACGAAACCGGGTGATTGCCGCCTCATCCAAAATCACTTCCGAGACGGGCGATAATTCAATCTCAGATAATGTTTCAGTTGTGCGTTGACTGACCGGATCAAACCGACGCGCCCCATCCAATACATCCCCGAACAAATCCAAACGAATTGGGCCCAAATCACCCGGAGGATAAATATCGATAATCCCACCGCGAATGGCGTAATCTCCGGGCTCCAGCACCGTCGGCGCCTTAGAAAAACCCATACGAACCAAAAAAGAACGCAGCGCCTCTTCATCGATTGGCCGGCCGACCTCGGCCCGAAATGCCGCATCGCGCAACACCTGGCGCGCCGGTAAGCGCTGCATCGCCGCATTCAACGTGGTAAGCAAGATGAATTGTTTGGGCATGCCATGCACAAGCCCGGCCAATGTGGCCATCCGACGGGCTGAAATATCCGCATTCGGCGATACCCGGTCATAGGGCAAACAATCCCAAGCGGGAAACTCTATCACGGGCATGTCTGGTGCAAAAAACCGCACCGCTTCGGCAAAGGCCGCCAACCTCTTATCATCCCGCGCAATATGCATAAGAGGGCGCCCATCTCGCTGCATTTGGCGCAAAATAATATCTGCGTCAAACCCCTCTGGTACGCCCCCAATTGTTACGGTGTTGGCCATCATTCAAACCTTGTTGCGCAAAAAGTAAACCATCCGGCTTTTTTCATAGGACCAGCTTATTTATATTGAAAATCATCCCCCAGAACGCCGTCAGAAAAAGCGTGAGCACGCCGATACAAAACGTCCAAAACCGGATCCATCGGAGTTTTATGTAGACCTGCGCGAAATCGGGCTGGGCGCCGGTAATACTGCGGGCAAAGCGCAAGCGCAAGAGCAAGACGGGCCAAAGCGGCACCACCAAAAGGAATAAAGCCTGCAGCGCCTCATTGCTATATCCAAAGGCTGCCACCGCCCAAAACCCCACCGCGAATCCAGCCCCCAAGGCCAAGCCCAAGCGCACAGCAGCAATCGCGGGGGGGGCCACACGCTGCGCCTGCGCAAACAGCCGAATTAAAGCTTCCTCTTGCGCCTCCGCATCAGCCTTTGACGCGCGCTGTAAATCGGAAAAAGGAACGCCCAGGATATATTGGCTGGTCACCGCCCAAACAAGCACAAGGATAACCCAGAACCAAACGCTGGTAAAAGCCGTAAAATCAAGGTTATCAATGAGTAGCACGATAATTTTCTCTGGGTTACGGCGAATAAGCGCATCGAATGGGCAGCGCTTTAAGCGCAATCAATCTCTTGCTCGGCTGCTTGTTACATGCCACGATGTGGCCGGTCAACTGGAGGATCATAATGGCAACGAACCCAATCGCAGCATTTCCCGCCAGCCGCTTTCGCCGCGCGCGGCAATCGGCAGCCACGCGCGCGCTCATCCGCGAGAACACGTTGAGCGTGGGAGATCTAATCTGGCCGGTATTTGTCTGCGATGGTCAAAATATCGAGCAACCCGTGGCCTCGATGCCGGGGGTTTTCCGGCGCAGCGTTGACAAAGTGGTCGAGGCGGCAAAATGGGCTGCTGGCTTGGGAATTCCGGCAATTTGCCTCTTTCCTTATACGGATCCCGCGCTGAAAACGCAGGATTGCGCTGAAGCGTGGAACCCAGAAAACCTTTCAAATCGGGCCACGCGCGCGATCAAGGCCGCCGTGCCAGAGATCGCCATTATGACCGATGTCGCGTTGGACCCCTATAATATCAACGGCCATGACGGTTTTGTTGTCGATGGCAAAGTGGAAAACGATTCAACGCTTGAAGCGCTTGTAAAACAGGCGCTCTCGCAAGCGGAAGCCGGCGCAGATATCATTGGGCCCTCGGATATGATGGATGGCCGCATTGGGGTCTTGCGCCAGGCGCTTGAGCAGGCCGGCCATCAAGATGTTATACTTCTGTCTTATGCGGCAAAATTTGCCAGCGGGTTTTACGGCCCATTTCGCGACGCGGTCGGCGCTGCGGGTGCCTTAAAGGGCGATAAATCCACCTATCAAATGGATCCAGCCAATTCAGATGAGGCGCTGCGCCAAGTGGCCAGAGACCTCTCCGAGGGCGCCGATATGGTTATGATCAAACCAGGCATGCCTTACTTGGATATCTGCCGACGGGTCAAAGATGAATTTGGCGCCCCAACATATGCATATCAAGTGTCGGGCGAATACGCGATGTTGCAAGGCGCGATCGAAAATGGTTGGCTTGATGGTGATAAGGTCATTTTGGAAAGCCTGATGGCCTTTAAGCGCGCAGGCTGTGACGGTATCTTAACCTATTACGCGCCCTATGCGGCCCAAAAACTCAAGGGAATGTGAGCGAAATCTAGGATGACAAACTGCGTAAGACAGGCTAGAGACTGAGGCAACCCGGTACCACTATAAATCGAGCAAAATGAAATGAACAAGCTGACCTCAAAATTACGTCTCTTTGCAAGCCTTTCTGCCGCAGTCGTTATGTTAAACGGCTGCACGGCGGCGCTTGTTGATACCGAGGCTTTAAAGGCAGAAGCCGAATATTTAAAAGAAGATGCCACCAAAATTGACGCCAGAGTAGACGCCACGCTCGAGCAGCTTTATCAAACCCATCCCCATACGCAAGACTTAAGCCAACGCGCCGCGGGTATGTTGGTCATGCCGCTGATAACCGAGGCCAGTTTTGGCTTTGGCGGCTCTTACGGGCGCGGGGCACTGCGCGCGAAAGGAGAGACGGTCGAATATTATTCTATGGCCTCCGCCGGCTATGGCTGGCAGTTCGGCGCGCAACAATATGCGCATGCGTTGTTTTTCATGAGCTCGAAAGCGTTAGACGATTTTCGCAATTCCGACGGTTGGACCGTAGGCGGCGATATTGATTATGCGTTTCAGGGCGATGGTGAGTCGCTCCGGCTTGACACCACCACGCTGAATGCCCCCGTGATCGCGGTGGTTTTTGGCCAAGCCGGTCTGAAATTCGGAGTCAGCCTAGAAGGGGCAAAATACACGCGCATTCTGCCCTAAATCTTGCAGAAATTACCGTCTTTGACCGAATGAAACAGCCTCTGCCATTGCGCAGTATATGGTTGTTCTGCTAAGGTTAAATCACAAGATTTAGATTAGGCATCGAAAAGAGCAGTTTATTTGACCGACACGCCAGAAACCCCCGAAGCCACCGAAGAAACGCCCCCGCAACGCGCTGTCTATGACGGGCCCAGCGTTTCGATCGCGGAGGAAATGAAAACCGCGTATCTTGACTACGCGATGAGCGTGATCGTCAGCCGCGCGATCCCGGATCTGCGCGATGGATTAAAGCCGGTGCATCGCCGGATTTTATACGCCATGCATGAAACCGGCAATACGCATGATAAATCCTATCGCAAATCAGCCCGCCCCGTGGGGGACGTCATGGGTAAATATCACCCGCATGGCGACAGCGCGATTTACGATGCTTTGGTGCGCATGGCGCAAGATTTCTCAATGTCGCTGCCGCTGCTGGATGGNCAGGGCAATTTTGGCTCTATGGACGGAGATAATGCCGCCGCAATGCGCTATACCGAAGTGCGCATGGACAAGCCGGCCTCATTCTTATTGGCCGATATCGATAAGGATACGGTCAATTTTCAAGATAATTACGATGGCAAAGACCGCGAGCCAACCGTGCTTCCAGCCCGATTTCCAAATATGCTGGTCAATGGCGCGGGGGGCATTGCCGTTGGCATGGCAACCAACATCCCGCCGCATAACTTGGGCGAAGTGATCGATGCCACTTTGGCTTTGATCGAGAATCCCGACCTCACCAGCGAAGAATTAATGGGTTATGTACCGGGGCCCGATTTTCCGACCGGCGGCATCATGCTTGGCCGTTCGGGCGCGCGCAAAGCGTATTTAGAGGGGCGCGGCAGCGTTATTATCCGTTCGAAAACCCGCGTCGAAGAAATTCGAAAAGACCGATTTGCCATCATCATTGATGAAATCCCTTATCAAGTAAACAAAGCCGCGATGATTGAAAAAATCGCAGAACAGGTGCGCGAAAAGAAACTCGAAGGCATCTCGCATGTGCAGGATGAAAGCGACCGGGTCGGGGTTCGGGTTGTGATCGAATTGAAACGCGATGCAACCGCAGAGGTTGTTTTGAACCAACTATTCCGCTTCACCCCGATGCAAACCTATTTTGGCTGCAATATGTTGGCCTTAAACGGGGGGCGGCCGGAACAATTGACGCTGCGATCGTTCTTAACCAATTTCATCGCCTTTCGCGAAGATGTTGTGGCGCGCAGAACCGCGTTTGAGCTGCGCAAAGCGCGCGAACGCAGCCATATTCTATGCGGGCTGGCCGCGGCCGTTTCAAACGTTGATGAAGTTGTAGCGACCATTCGCAGCTCGGTTGACGCCGCCGATGCGCGCGCCAAATTGATGACGCGGGCATGGCCGGCAGAAGAGATACTTGAATATATTAAACTAATCGATGATCCGACCCATCCTGTGAATGCAGATGGCACCTATCATTTATCAGAGGTACAAGCCCGCGCGATCCTTGAATTGCGCCTTCAACGCCTGACCCAAATCGGGGTAAAAGAAGTAACCGATGAATTGCAAGAATTGGCGGGAAAAATCCGCGAATATCTAGAAATTCTAGGCTCGCGTGACCGTATTATGGCGATCATCACGGATGAGCTAAACAGCGTGAAAGAGCAATTTGCGGTTCCGCGCCGTACAGAGATTATCGAATGGTCCGGGGATCTGGATGACGAGGATCTGATTGAGCGCGAAGATATGGTGGTGACGATCACCTCGGGGGGCTATATCAAACGCACCCCATTGGTGGATTTTCGCGCCCAGCGTCGCGGCGGCAAAGGCCTGTCAGGCATGCAAACCAAAGATGAAGATTTGGTCACCTCGCTCTTCGTGGCAAATACCCATACCCAATTGTTGTTTTTTACGACCGATGGCATGGCCTATAAGCTGAAAACCTGGCGCCTGCCCCAAGGCGGGCGTACCTCAAAGGGCAAGGCTGTAGTGAATATTCTGCCCATTCCAACCGGAGTTTCGATCGCTGCAATCATGCCGGTTGATATCCCCGAAGAGGAATGGGAAAACGTGCAAATCATTTTTGCGACATCGGCCGGCGATGTGCGCCGCAATGCGCTGTCTGATTTCACCAATGTCCGCGCCAATGGTAAGATTGCCATGGATCTGCCAGAGAATGTAGAGCTGGTAAACGCGCGCATCGCAACTCAAGACGATGATGTGATGTTGGTCACCAAATCAGGCCGGGCGATCCGCTTTTCAACCAACGCGGTGCGGGTTTTCAAGGGGCGCAAATCCACCGGTGTGCGCGGCGTGCGCCTCACCGGTGATGATTGCGTTGTCTCAATGTCGATCCTACGCCATTTTGAAGCCAGCTCAGATGAGCGCGCCGCCTATCTCAAGATGCGCCGCGCCGTCGCGGGAATGGTTGATGACGAAGGAGCTGGCACTGAGGATGAAGAGGTCAGCGCCAATGCAACCATAAGCCCAGAACGCTATGCCGAAATGTCAGCCGCCGAGAACCTGATCTTAACGATCAGCAGTCGCGGCTCCGGAAAACTGTCCTCTAGCCATGATTATCCCGTCCGTGGCAGAGGCGGCATGGGCGTTGCTGCAATGGATAAAGCGATGCGGGGCGGCGATTTAGTTGCCAGCTTCCCGGTCGATTTGGAAGATCAGATCATGCTGGCCACCTCAAAAGGCCAATCCATCCGGGTGCCCATTGAAGGTATTTCTTTCCGCTCGCGCAGCGCCGGAGGCGTGAAAGTTTTCAACACAGGCAACAACGAAGAAGTTGTTTCCGTCGCCCGGATCGTCGAACAGTCGGAGGACGAAGAAGCCCCGGAAGGCGAGGCTTAAATTCTAAACCCGCAAAGCGGCCAAGCCTAGAAAATGATTTGCACCTATCTATGCCAAATCATAGAGGTCTGAAAACTTTGCGTGGATATAACGCAGGAATGCCGCTTCGGATGGTGCCTTGCCGCAAGCGGCAGTCATCAATTCATGGGCCGGCAAAAGATTACCGTGGCGTTGCACATTCTGTTTCAACCATGCACAGGCAGGCCCTAAATTACCCGAAGCTAGATCTGTATCTAAATCTGGAAGCGCCGATTGCAGGCTTTCAAACAGGCAACCCGCATAGACATTGCCCAAAGAATAAGTTGGAAAATAGCCGAATAACCCAATTGACCAATGCACATCCTGCAGCATCCCATGCGACGGGCGATCAACCGCATATCCGAAATCTGACAAAAACCGATCATTCCAAGCCGCTTCAAGGTCCGACACCGCAAGCTCTCCAGACATCAAATCACGCTCAAGATCAAACCGCATCATCACGTGCAAATTATATTGCAATTCATCAGCTTCGGTTCGGATATAACCACGGCTGACGCGATTCACCGATTGGTAAAACTGCCGCTCAGAGCCAACGCCAAAAGAGCCAAATACGTCGCGCATCCGGCCATAAAGAAAGCTGGTGAACGCTTCAGAGCGGCCCAATTGATTCTCGAAAATGCGGCTTTGACTTTCATGAACCCCCATTGAGCAGCCATGCCCAATCGGCGTAAAGGCATAAGATTGATCTATATTCTGCTCATAATTGCCATGACCCACCTCATGAATGGTCGAATAAAAACACCCTAACGGATCACTGGGATCGGTGCGTGTGGTAATCCGTACATCCGCGCCAGTTCCGGAACAAAAGGGATGCACCGCCCTATCGATCCGCCCAGAGGCCATGTTATAGCCAAAGCATTCTGCCAACTCTTGGCTCATTTTCAACTGTAGCTGCGGATCAAATTGCCCCTCTAATTCAGGCGCAGGCGGGCGCTCAAGCACCGCGGAGCGCAGCGCGACCAATGGGCTGCGCAAGGCATCAAACATTTTTGAAATTTCAGCCGTGCTGCCATCGGGTTCATAATCCTTAAGCAAGGCATCATATGAGCTGAGCCCTGTGCCATCGGCCAAGGCGGCGGCCTCTTGCTGGCGCAGCGCAACCACCTCGGCCAATATCGGTGTAAAATCTGCAACCGCCTCATCCGCGCGTGCTTGGGCCCATATATGTTGCGATTTTGACGTTAATCCGGCCAAAGCCACCGAAATCTCTTCGGGCACTTTGCAATTGCGTTGATAGGATTGCTCAATCAACTGCACGTGCCGCTGTTCTGCAGCGGCCAGTTGTGTTTGGCGCGCCGCGGCCAGCAACTCCCCCAATTCGGTGCTGCTGCGCCGGGCATGCAAAGTTTTTTCAAGCGCGGCCGATTCCTGTGAGCGGTCTGAAATGGCGCCTGACGGCATCATCGTTTCCTGATCCCAGTCAAGGCGGGCCGCGATTTTTGACAATGCCTCTGTTTGATGCTGATACTCCATCAAAATCTGATAGGCGCTCATGATCTAGGCTCCCTTTATGAATTGCTCGGGCGGGAATCCGGCCACGAAACGCGCCCGAATAACCAAGACCCACAGCGCAATGCCCCCCAATTGGTGCAGGATCGCTAAGGACCAAGGCGCCGAATGCATCACGGTGACAACGCCCAACACCATCTGCAGCACGAGCATGCCCATCACCCAAGCAAAGCCAGAGCGCACCAGGCTATTTCCTGATTTGCGCGACCGCCTCCAAACCACCACGCCAAAGACAAAGAGCAGATAACCCGACATCCGGTGAATAAATTGCACCAAACCATCATCTTCGAAGAAATTACGCCACCAAGGCGTTAGGCTGAATGGATCGGGGGGAAAAAAACCGCCCGCCATTAAAGGCCAGTCGATATAATTGCGCCCCGCATCAATTCCCGCCACCAGCGCTCCGATTAAAATTTGCAAAAAGGTAAAATGCATCAATCCGGTGCTCATGGAAAACAGACGCTGTTCGCGCCTGCGGCGCTGTTGCAAAAGCGCTCTTTCTGAAAGGCCGAGCGAGAGCGCAAACCAAGCGATGAACCCCAAAATAACAAAGGCCAACCCCAGATGCGTTGCCAAGCGATAGCTGGCCACGTCCAAACGCTCGCCAGTTAGGCCGCTGGCCACCATCCACCACCCAATCGCGCCTTGCATGCCACCCAAAACACCCAGCAACAATAAACGGCCAGTCCACCCAGCGGGGATTTTACGGGCGGCGAAAAACACTGCAAACCCAACGGCCCAAACCAATCCAATCACGCGGCCCAGTTGCCGATGCCCCCATTCCCACCAGTAAATAAATTGAAATTCCGCCAGGCTCATGCCTTTGTTTTGAAGTTCATATTCGGGGATGGCTTTGTATTTCTCGAACTCGCTCTGCCATGCCTCGGCAGATAAGGGGGGCAACGCCCCGGAAACGGGTTTCCATTCGGTGATGCTTAAACCGCTATCGGTCAGGCGTGTCAGTCCCCCAACCAGAATCATCGTCACCACCAAAGCAAATAAAAGATACAACCAGATCCGGATCCAAAACCGGGCCCCGGCGCCGCGACCCTGATCAATCATACCCTGAACCGGCGCCCCGTCAGTTGCTGCGCTCTGCGATCCAACCTCTTCAAATATCGATCTTTTATCATTCATCTGCGTAAAAAAACCCTTATCACTACATGCTAAAAGTTAGCCTAAGACGGCGGCTGTTCAAGTCAGTCTTGGCCTTTGTTACCCCGCACCAATTGCCGCAGCACCCCATGCAACATTTGCACATCCGCGCGGGTCAGTGAAAAGCGAGACCACATATTGCGCAAATTCACCTTCATGCCGGGCGCCTTGGCCTCGGGAAAGAAAAACCCAGCATCCTCAAGCCGTTCTTCATAATGTTGGGCCAGCTTTTCAACCTCAATCGCCTCTGCCCATTGGGTTTTTGCCAGTTCCATGCGCGCCAGCTCAACCTGCCCCTGCGCGCGGCGCCACTCATAGGCCATCAGCAGCACGCATTGCGCCAAATTCAGTGATGGAAAATCAGGGTTAACCGGCACCGATATCAACGCATTTGCCCCCGCGATATCTTCATTTTCCAACCCCGCGCGCTCTGGACCAAATAACACGGCTACTTTTTGCCCCTGAGCGATTTTTTCTGCAGCTTGGCGCATCGCCTCTTCCGGCGCTAAAATAGGCTTGGTTAAGCCGCGGCCGCGCGCTGTTGTGGCGAAGACAAAACTGGTATCGCCCACCGCTTGGGAAACTCCATCAAAATGCTGCGCCGTATCCAGCAACCGGCCCGCGCCACTGGCCATCGCCACCGCGCGCGTGCTGGGCCAACCATCGCGCGGCGCAACCACGCGCATTTGCTCCAAACCAAAATTCCACATCGCGCGGGCGGATGCGCCGATATTTTCGCCCATTTGCGGGCGGACCAAAACAAAATAGGGTTGACGCTGTGACTCAGGCACGGCTTAAGCCTCCTTAAATAATGGCCTTGCTCTACGCCAGAAAGACCGGGGTTTAAAGCCCCCTAGCAAAGATCAGCCATAGTCAACGCAGGCAAATCGCGTTAGCCTGACGAAAAACACTTGGAGCCCAAAACATGGCCGAAATCGAGCAGCCCCAGACCTACCTGATTAGCCCGCCCGAATTTGAACTGAGCAGCTATGCAGATTTACTATCACGAATGCTGGATCTGCATGAGATCGCTTGCGTGCGCTTGGCAATGAGCACGCGAGATGAAGGCATGATTGGCAAGGCTGCCGATACGTTGCGCGAGATTTGTCACAGCCGCGATGTGCCGTTGCTGCTGCAAAGCCATTTTTTTCTGGTTGAACGTTTCGGCCTTGATGGTGTGCATCTAACCGATGGCGCCCGCTCAATACGCTCGGCGCGCACCGAGCTGGGCAAAGACGCAATCGTTGGCGCCTTTTGCGGTATCTCGCGGCATGAAGGGTTGAATGCAGGCGAGGCCGGCGCAGATTACGTCTGTTTCGGCCCGTTAAACGAAAATGACCTGAACGCAGGAGATATCGCCGATCCAGAGCTCTTCGCGTGGTGGAGCGAAATGGTTGAAGTACCGATAGTGGCAGAAGGCGGGCTGGACACCACGAAAATTCTTCAACTCAAATCCTGCGCTGATTTCTTTGCCTATGCCGAAGAAATTTGGCAGCAGGAGGATCCAATTGCGGCCTTAGGAGCGCTTATTCACGCGCAGCACGCGCAAGGCTGAGCGCGCGCTCCTGCGTATTGCGGATATCCGCCTCTAATGTGACAGCCAAATCTTTGCGAGATGAAAAATCCGCGACGCGGCGCGGCGCATTGAAACACAGCTCAACGCGCCCATGCCGCCAAACGCTCAGCGTTTTGATGAAATGAGTGGCAAATTCCATATCACCCCACCAGCCATAAAACGCCGCTGGGCGCTGTGATGGCGCAAAGAAAGTTACGCTCACGGGTTGAATCCATAGATCTGTGCAGGCGTCATCAGACGCAAAAAAAGCCTCAAACAAGCTTGACTTAAAAGGTAAAACGCGTAGCCCATCCGTTGAGGTTCCTTCGGGAAAGAACAGTAAACGATGGCCATTTCGCAATCTGGCGCGAAACATTTCTGTTTGTTGCGCAGCATCCTGCCGGCTGCGGCGAATAAAAACGGTGCCGGTGGCCCGCGCCAACCAACCAATTAAAGGCCAGGCCGAGACTTCTGCTTTAGAGACAAAATAAACCCGCGCGCAGCTGTTCAATACGAAGATATCCAGCCATGAACTGTGATTGGCAACAAAAGCGCCCGGGCTGCGCATTGGCGTGCCTGTTACGCGGCAAGGCAAACCAATAATACGCAGCGCAAACCGGCAAACAGCCACCGTAATATATGGCGTTACAGGGCGGTTTTGACCAAAAATCGGGCGTTCCAGACCTCGGAGCAGCACGCTCAGCAGCAGCCCGCTTAAAACGATCGGCGCCAAGCCAAGAAGCCGCACACCAACAAGGCACCAACCGGCAAAAGAAACACCCGTTAGTGCCTCAGAATCTTCTGATCCATACCAAGTGTTCATGACTTTAAAAGATCACCCGAATAAAGCATTTTCTGCCGTGTACTGATACTGTCTCGATCAAGAATAAGGCAAACATCAACGGTCTTAAACGCGAAATCGACAAAAGCCCCCTCACCGATATACCCGCCCAACCGAAGATAGGCTTTGATCAGCGCCGGCATGGCCAACATGGCCGCGCGCCGGTCAATCCTTGCGGGTGCGATCAGATCCATCGCCTGAAACGCGCCTGGCCTTGCGGCGACCCGCAGCGCTTCGGGGGCCAAGTGGCGCGCGTGAAGCCAACTTAGTGGTTCCGCCAATTTCTGCAGATCAGTACCATGAAAACTGGCCACCCCGAACAAAACTTCGACCTTGTGCTCTGCCACATAGCGCTGCAAGGCCTGCCATAAATGATACATTGCGAGGCCACCGCGATACGCCGGATGTACGCAAGAGCGTCCAAGTTCAAGCAGGTTACGCCCAGTGGCGTATAATCTTTGTAGGTCATATTCATCTTCTGAATAGAATTGTCCGATCCGCGCCGCTTGTTCCGAACGCAAAAGCCTATAGACCCCTATAATCCCATCAAAAGGGCAGTTTTTTCGAGCCTTATCCTTCAAGATAAGGTGATCGCAGAAGGGATCAAACCGGTCCATTTCCAGCTCGTTTTGATGATCTATCTCGGCTCCAGAAGCGCCCAGCTCTTTCACGAATACAGCGTAGCGCAACCGTTGCGCCGCGCGCAAATCAGGCCTGGTTTCAGCCAATTCTACGACCAAATCAGTGTCACTCTGTAGCATCATCTAGTCGTATCTTTCGCTTATTATGCAAGTTTTGATACAATTTCGTTTCAATTTGACCGGAATCCGGCCCTTATTGATTACAACTATAGGTTTAATGCAGCTCTGATAATCGCTATTCTTGATCATAGACCTGCACAAGCGCAATTTTGGATCCATCAATGACCAACTTACCCATTTCAGAAAAATTCACGGTAATGCGACCGTTAATACGAGACTGTACTTGCCCAATACCCCAATCTGGCTGGCTGGGATGGCGTACCAGCATGCCGGGCTCTAAGAAAAGATTTAAGTCCTCCACCACACCACTCCTGACGCTGAGGCATTACCAATGATACAATCGGCATCTCATCTTGCAAGCTTGATTGGCTCGCGCATATGCCATGACCTGATAAGCCCAATTGGCGCAATACACAACGGGTTAGAGCTGATATCGCTGTCCGGTGCGGTGCAACATGAAGCCGAGATATCTTTAATCACCCAAAGCTGCCAAAATGCGGCCAGCCGAATNAAGTTTTTTCGCGTTGCCTTTGGCGTAAGCGGCAGTGACCGCCAGCTTTCAACCGATACTCTACTGGACATCTTAATGCCGCTGATCAACGGGCCCCGACAAAATTTACACTGGAAAATCCATCGAAGCCTCACCCGCCGCGAAGCACAAGCGCTTTTTCTGGCGATTTTATGCATCGAAACGGCCTTGCCGCTTGGCGGCGAAATATCGGTGACCGAGCGCGGCCCGCGGTTAAGCGTTGAGGGTCATTCAACCAAGATCATTGTAGATGCGGCTATTTGGGACCCTTTGACAAACATGTGCCCCAAACACGCCTCGCTTCCAGAGCATGTGCAATTTCTGTTTTTGCCCAGCATCGTTCATGAAATCGGCCGCGAATTGAACGTCTGCGTACAGCCAAGCCTGATCACGATCAATCTTAGCGCCTGACAGCGCCATCCCCGCTCACCAAATATTTAAAGCTGGTCAATTGGGCCGCACCAACGGGGCCGCGAGCGTGCATTTTTCCCGTCGCGATGCCAATCTCTGCCCCCATGCCAAATTCCCCTCCATCAGCGAATTGCGTCGACGCGTTATGCATCAAAATCGCGCTATCAACCTGCGCAAAGAACCGCTGTTTCGCCGTGTTATCTTCGGTCATAATACAATCAGTATGGTCCGAGCCGAATTGGCGAATATGAGCAATAGCAGCTTCCATATCGACAACTGATTTGGCGGCAATTATGCTGGAAAGATATTCTTTTCCCCAATCCTCTGCGCTTGCGACTTGCGTTCCGGAAAACCCATCAACGCCGGCGCCAGCGCGCACCTCAACCCCTGCCTTAATGAGCGCTTGAACAACCTCAAACCCAATGGTGTCTACCACATCCTGATGGATCAACAGGCATTCCGCAGCCCCGCAAATGCCCGTGCGGCGGGTTTTCGAATTCAACACGACATCCAGCGTTTTGGCCAAATCAGCTGCCGCATCGATATAGATATGCACGATGCCTTCAAGATGGGCGAAAACCGGTACGCGGGCCTCGCGTTGCACCAAACCAACCAGGCCTTTGCCACCCCTTGGCACCACGACATCAATATAATCGGTCATGGTTAATAAAGCGGCCACCGCCGCACGATCGCGCGTGGGTACGGTTTGTATTGCCTCTTTAGGCAGCCCTGCCGCAACCAAGCCTTGAGCCAAACACGCATGGATCGCCGACGTGCTGTGATGGCTTTCCGAGCCACCACGTAAAATCACCGCATTGCCAGATTTCAAGCACAAAGCGCCCGCATCCGCCGTTACATTCGGGCGGCTTTCATAAATCACCCCGATCACGCCAAGCGGCGTTGCCACTTTTTGAATGGACAAGCCGTTCGGACGCTCCCATTCTTCCAAGATGCGCCCAACAGGATCTTCTTGCTGCGCCACGTCCCGAAGCCCCTCGGCCATTGCCTCGATGCGCGCAGGATCCAACATCAAACGATCAAGCATCGCGTCAGACAGCCCCTTTTCACGACCAAAGACGATATCCAGTTTATTGGCTTCGATAATCTTTGATTGCGCCGCTATTACAGCATCCGCTGCCGCCATCAGGGCTGCGGTTTTTTGCGCGGCGGGCGCATAGGCCAAACTGGCCGCAGCCGTTTTCGCGCGCCGCCCCAGATCTTGCATCATTTGCTGAACTTCACTCATCGCTTGGTCCTTCCCTTACACAGCCATATCGTTGCGATGCACCAGCGCGGCGCGGGCCGGATACCCTAAAACAGCTTCAATTTCAGAGGTTTTCAAACCGATCAAAGCCGCCGCCTCTGTCGAAGAATACGAGCTTATTCCAAGCGCCACCGCAGCGCCATTGACCAGCGTAATGGCCACGCAATCGCCGCGCTCAAAACTGCCAGACACGCCAGAAACACCCGCTGGCAGTAAACTCTTTCCGCTTTTCAACGCCCTGTTTGCCCCCTCATCGATCACGATCTGCCCCAACGGTTTCATCGAAGCAATCCAGCGTTTGCGCGCCGATTGCGGATCCATTTGCGGTGCGAACCACGTGCCGGAATTGCCTGCATCAAAGCTGGTCAGCGGGTGATCCACAAAGCCTGCCGCAATGAGCATAGCGCAGCCTGAGCCTGTTGCGGTTTTGGCGGCCATCAGCTTGGTTTTCATGCCACCTTTGGACAGGCCAGAGGTGCCCTCGCCTGCCATCTCTTCAATTTGCGGCGTGATCTCTTTCACCATTTCAAAGCGCCTCGCCGATGGATCACGCTGCGGGTTGGCCGAATAAAACCCATCCACATCGGATAGCAAAACCAATTGATCCGCACCCACCGTAACCGCCACTTGCGCGGCCAGTCGATCATTATCACCATAGCGAATTTCATCAGTTGCCACGGTATCGTTTTCATTCACGATGGGCACAACGCCTAAGCTGAGCAGAGTTTCCAACGTTGCGCGTGAGTTCAGATAACGTCGCCGATCGGCGCTATCCTCTAAGGTCACCAAAATTTGGGCTGTGGTTATGCCATGCGGACCCAATGCCTCTTCATAAGCGCGGGCCAGTTGAATTTGCCCCACAGCGGCGGCCGCCTGCGATTGTTCAAGCGCAACATCCCCCACCGACAACCCCAAGACTTTGCGCCCCAAGGCGATCGAGCCCGAGGACACCAAAACCACATCACAGCCCCGGGCCTTGAACGCAGCAACATCTGTTGCCAATGATTTGAGCCACGCGCTGCGCAAAGCGCCAGTGGTTGGATCCACCAGCAAAGCCGATCCAATTTTAACCACAATGCGTTTTGCAGCGCTTAGGGACGCCATTCCAAATCTTCCTGTTCCACTCTTGTTTCTTGCTTGCGCCCTGCGTCAATTTCATGGCGCAAGACGCGCAACACCGCCTCAACCCCCTCACGGCTGACACCCGACATTAAAAAAACAGGCCCGCCAGCAATTGCTTCCAGCTCAGCTTTAAAAAACGCACGCTCTTCATCATCCAATGCGTCAACCTTATTCAGCACGGTCACTCTTGGCTTTTGCGCCAAAGCGCCGCCATATGCCTCAAGCTCATCTATGATCGTCTTGTAATCATTTAGAAAATCACCCGAGGTTCCATCGATCAAATGCAAAAGAACCGCGCAGCGTTCCACATGCCCCAGAAACAAATCCCCCAAACCACGCCCCTCATGTGCGCCAGCAATCAGACCTGGAATATCAGCCACAACGAACTCGGTATTATCAATCCCAACAACCCCAAGGTTTGGATAAAGCGTGGTGAACGGATAATCTGCGATTTTGGGCCGCGCATTCGATGTGGCCGCCAAAAAGGTTGACTTGCCTGCATTGGGCAGGCCCAAAAGACCTGCATCCGCGATGAGCTTCAGCCGCAACCAGATTGTGCGCTCAATCCCCTCTTGCCCGGGATTGGCGCGGCGCGGCGCTTGGTTGGTTGAGGATTTGAAATGCAGGTTTCCAAAACCGCCATTGCCGCCTTTTGCCAAAACAATCCGATCACCCACTTCGGTAAGATCAGCAATCACCGTTTCTTGATCTTCATCCAAAATTTCCGTGCCGGCAGGCACCCGCAGCAGGATATCATCGCCCGACGCCCCCGAGCGTTGTTGCCCCATGCCAGCGCCGCCATTATTGGCAAAGAAATGCTGCTGATAACGAAAATCGATCAAGGTGTTCAGCCCGTCAACCGCCTCGGCAATCACGGATCCGCCTTTGCCACCATCACCGCCATCAGGCCCGCCATATTCGATGTATTTTTCCCGCCGGAAGCTTACGCAACCACCGCCACCCGAGCCAGAGCGGATATAGACTTTCGTCAGATCTAGAAATTTCATGTGCTGGGTCCTTATGCGGGTCGCATAAGGCGATATCGGGTTATGGGCGCAGGCTCAAGCCTTGCCGCCGATTTTCCCATCTCGCTGGGATGTGACTGCACCGGTATTGGCATAAAACCCGCTTTTTGCAACACGCGCCCCAAGCCGGGATTATCCTTAAAATGATCTGCAGTGATGGCCTCAAGCGGATAGCGCCGGAATAAAAAGGCACAAAAGGCATTTACAGCCTCGCTCATAAGCCCCTGCCCCCATTGCTTTGGATGTATCGCATATACAAGATCTGCCGCAACCGGTGCGCTCAATGGGGCCGCGCGAAAGCCGATCATCCCGATCACGTTCTGGGTTTTATCCGCAAGCGCAAACAGTCCATTCCACGCGCCTTTCCAGCGCGCCGCCTCAATAAACCGCCCCACGAAGCCGCGCGGCAAAGGATGTGGAACAATCGCGAGGTTCCGTGCAACTTGCTTTTGAGCAAGGCAGTCAAACAACGCATCTTGATGTACTTGGGCAAGCGGAAAGATTTGCAACCGCTGCGTTTCGATGAAAACAGGGTTTAAAAAATGCCATTGATCAGGGGTCAGCGCCATCGGTTGCAACGGAACCGATTGGCGCAAGGCTTTTGAATAGCTTGCCACCGGCGGACCATTTGGCGCAAAGCCATTTTTTGCCAATACACGCATAGAACGCTGGTTTTGCAATCGCACGCTTGCCAAGAGCGGGCTGGCCTGCGGATCAGAAAAGTATTTTTTCAAAACCAAATCTGCCGCTTCAGAGATCAGGCCTTGGCCCCAAAAGGCCGGATCTAACCAAAATCCAAAATTTGGATACTCTTCAATCAGACCAATAAATTCTTCCTTCAGCGTGATCGCCCAAACCTGCCGATGTGGATTATCCTGCAGAAGATTGAAAAACCCTTTGGCATCACTTGCGGTATAAGNAAACGGCAAAATCGGCACCCAATAAGAGATCGCCGGATCAGCAAGAATACGCACCATCTCNGCGCAATCCCTAAGCTCCAAAGATCGTAAAACCAAACGGTTTCCGGTCAAACATAAACCCAACGCCTAACTCCAAACCAACACACAAAAAGATAAAACACGTCGATTGCAGCCTATACCATAAGTCCAAAAAATCCAATCTCTGCGTTAGAAGCGGGGGACAGAAAAACCTTGCGCGATTGCAGGCTTTTTCTCTTCTTGACCAGGGCTAGCCGCCAAGCAGCAGCGCATAACCCACAAAGCCCACCGTCAGCGCCGCAAGAGCGCGCATAAACCAACGTTCGGCGCGCTGGCCTGAGATCAGAGAGGCGATACGATCGCCAAAAAACGTCCAGATTGGGTGGCATATCAACTGAATACCCATCAACGTAATGGCAATCCAAAACGTGGCTTGCAGACTGGGCGTTCCGGGATCGACAAAACTGGTAAACCCCGCCACGATCATCGCCCAAGCTTTAGGGTTCAGCGGATGTACCCATAAACCGGCGATAAAACCTGGCGCCGCCCCAGCGCCTCCGTTTGTCGATAACCGCATATTCGCCACCCGCCATGCGAGCCAAATAATGTAAGCCGCCGAGATGAATTTAAGCGCCACAAACAGGCCAGGCAACGTATCAGATAAGCGCATGAGGCCAAACCCAATCGGCCAAATGATCAGCTGCTTACCAAGCACCAC